>OIWV01000972.1_pt1 | contig 26505 bp, 28 predicted proteins | sample 1587751 | NCBI WGS metagenome assembly OIWV01 (sample SAMEA3888913, study PRJEB22519) | human gut metagenome | biome: human gut; feature: human-associated habitat; material: faeces | place: Denmark | collected 2010
AAAAAATATCGCATGCCTCACGTTCTTTTTGACAAAACCAAATTCCCGCCCTGTTTTCGGGTTTACGCATTTCCCTTTTTGTACTATACTATTCATAAATTTATTTTTACAACCGGGGAGGAAGCGGCGGCATGAAGCTATATTTGACGGGCGAGCCTTGCACCCAGCAGCGCCACTGTTATTTTGTGGAGGGCGAAACCGCGTCGTTCATCATGGATTGCGGCTATCAGCGCTGCTATCGCGGGGACGAACTGCCGCATCTGCTGCCCGAACAGATTCGCGCGGCGCGCTATCTGTTCCTCTCCCATTCGCATGAAAACCAATCCGGCGCGCTGCCGTATCTGCTCGCCAACGGGATCCAGTTCTCCCGCAACACCCCCGATATGACCGCCGCGTCCTCCATCCGGCAGGCCAATCAGGGCAGCTACGACTTCTATCTCGCGATCCACTCCAACGCCTCCGGCTCCGGGAGCGAGGGACAGACCCGCGGGATCATCGCCTTTTACTATCCCACAAGCGCGAACGGCCACCGCGCGGCGGAGCTTTTCGCGCAGAACCTGCGCGAGATCTACCCGCTGCCGCAGCTTGTGACGACCCGCGCCACCACGAGTCTCGGCGAGGTGCGCCAGCCGCGCTTTCCGTCCGTCCTGCTCGAGATCGGCTACCACGACAACTACGAGGACGCACAGTGGATCGAAAACAACATCGACCCCATCGCCCAGAGCCTTGTGCAGTCGCTGACGGCGTATTTCGGCCTGCCGTTCGTCTATCCCGGCCCCGCGCGGCCTGGCACGGCGCAGACCGCCTCGGGCGGTCCGGTCAACCTGCGCAGCACCCCCGCCGTCACCGGCCCGGTCATCGGAAAAATTCCGGACGGCGCCGCCGTGACGGTGCTCGGCGCGTATGAGGACTGGTACGTCATCTCCTACGACGGCCAGCTCGGCTACGCCAGCCGCTGGTTCATCCGCACATAGCCGGAAATTTGCAGATGCCCCGTCGATTTGCCCTTGACAGTTTTGTGCAATCCGTTTAAAATTAGAAAGGATTATCATCGGGAGAACAAGGGGAATTTCCCGATTGTTATCTGCTATAAAAACGGGAGACCGTTTTCATACACCAAAACAACAGGAGGCAAACACCCACCATGATGAAAACCGGCATTGCAGTGCTGATTGCTGCGGCTGCGTTTGTCGTGGCCGCGGTCGTTTTTTTCCTCCTCGGTATTCGCCATCGCAAGAACGTAGCGGAAAAAGAAATCTCCAGCGCGGAGGAAGAAGCCACGCGCATCATCAACGAAGCCATCAAGAGCTCGGAAAATAAGAAGCGGGAAGCACTTCTTGAAGCAAAAGAAGAGATTTTGAAAAGCCGCACCGAATACGAGAAGGAAGTCAAGGAACGCCGCGCCGACATCCAGAAGCAGGAGCGCAGACTGCAGCAGAAAGAGGAAAACCTCGATCACAAGATGGATACGATCGAGAAGAAGGAGGAGTCGCTTGCTGCCAAGCACGCCGCCGCCGACCGTGAAGCGGAGGAAATCCGCACCATCAAGCGCAGCCAGACCGAGATGCTCGAGCGCATCTCCGGCCTGACCGCCGACCAGGCCAAGGAATACCTGATCTCTCAGGTTGAGTCCGAGGTCACGCATGAAACGGCCCTGAAGATCAAGGAGATCGAGACCCGGGCCAAGGAGGAGGCCGACCAGCGCGCACGCGAGATCGTCGCAACCGCGATCCAGCGCTGCGCCGCCGACCATGTGGCCGAAATTACCGTCAGTGTGGTTCCCCTGCCCAATGACGAGATGAAGGGCCGCATCATCGGCCGCGAGGGCCGCAACATCCGCACGCTCGAGACGCTGACGGGCATCGACCTCATCATCGACGACACGCCAGAGGCCGTCATCCTGTCGGGCTTCGATCCGGTGCGCCGCGAGATCGCGCGCATCGCACTCGAGAAGCTCATCCAGGATGGCCGCATCCATCCGGCGCGCATCGAGGAGATGGTCGAGAAGGCGAAGCGCGAAGTCGACCAGCGCATCAAGGAAGCTGGCGAACAGGCGACGTTCGAGACGGGTGTCCACGGACTCCATCCGGAGCTCATCCGACTGCTCGGCCGCCTGCGCTACCGCACGAGCTACGGCCAGAACGTGCTCAATCATTCCATCGAGGTCGCGCACCTCGCCGGTGTCATGGCAGCCGAGCTCGGCTGTGATGTCATGCTCGCGAAGCGCGGCGGCCTGCTCCACGATATCGGCAAGGCCATCGACCACGAGGTCGAGGGGTCGCATACGACCATCGGCGCCGATATCGCCCGCAAGTATCGTGAGTCGAAAGACGTCATCAACGCGATCCTCTCGCATCACGGTGATGTCGAAGCGACGAGCGTCGAGTCGGTCCTCGTCTCGGCAGCAGATGCTGTCTCGGCGGCACGGCCGGGCGCACGCCGTGAGAGTCTTGAGTCGTATCTCAAGCGCCTGAAGAGCCTCGAAGAGATTGCCGAATCCTTCGACGGCGTTGAGCGCTGCTTTGCCATCCAGGCGGGCCGCGAGATCCGCGTCATGGTCAAGCCAGACAAGGTTGACGATGCGGAGGCCGCAGCACTCGCCCATAACATTGTCAAGAAAATCGAAGACGAGCTCGAGTACCCGGGGCAGATCAAGGCCACGGTCATCCGCGAGACGCGCGTCGTCGATTATGCAAAATAAACGGTTCTGCTGTACTGAGGGTGCGGGCTTTGTCCCGGACCCTCAGTCTGTTAAGAGGGTACTATCATGTTTGGTTTCCAGTCAAAGCGCAGCAAAGAGGAGGAGAAGGCGGGCATCCAGTTCCTGGCTTCGATGCTCGTCTGCTACCCCGAGATCAGCTCTCTGTCGTACGACCCGCGCCGCTCGACGCTGACGTTCGAGTTCATCGTGCGCGGCGATTACCCTGCGGCTAAGCTCGATGCGTTCGCGCGCCTGCTCTCGGAGAGCATCGAGACGTACCACGTGGTGGTCGCCGAGGAAGAGGTCGGCGCCAATATCTGGGTCGAGGAAGTCTCCGCCGAGAAGAAGACGGTCATGTTCCATGTCGAGCGCGATGTCGTGACGCTCGAGCGCGACGAGCTCACGCTGATCGCGCGGCTCTTCACGGAGCACTTCGGCAAGGCGCTGCTCGTCGACGAGCACTCGCTGCAGAAGCTCGAGGAGGATTTCGCGACGGTGCAGAGCGACCTGCTCGACCAGATGCTCGACCAGGTCCAGCGCCAGGAATTCCGCTTCCGCATGCACATGGTCGGCCTGCGCGAGAACGACCGCGTCGTCGTCTACAACCGCTGATGCGCTGATAAAGAGATAGAAAGAAGGATAAACTTGAAAGTCATGCTGGTAGGGGATGTCATCGGCCGCTCGGGCCGACGGGCATTCTGCAAGATTACGCCAAGACTCCGCAAGGAGAAGGATATCGATGTCGTCATCGTCAACGGGGAGAACTCCGCGGGCGGCAAGGGCTTCACGCGCAAGTCGCTCGACGAGCTCTACCGTGGCGGCGCGGACATCGTCACCTCGGGCAACCACGTCTGGGATAAGCGCGATGTGCTCGAGTTCATCGATCAGGAGCCGTTCCTGATCCGCCCGGCGAACTACCCGGAGGGCACGCCGGGCAAGGGCTGGTGCAGCTATCCATTCAAGGCGAAGAACATCGGCGTCATGAACCTCTCGGGCCGCGCCTTCATGCCGCCGCTCGACTGCCCGTTCCAGAAGGTCGAGGAGCTCCTGCACGAGATGCGGGATGAGTGCGACATCGTCTTCCTCGACTTCCATGCCGAGACGACGTCGGAGAAGACGGCGATGGGCTATTACCTCGACGGTCGCGTCAACGGCGTCGTCGGCACACACACGCATGTGCAGACGGCCGATGAGCGCCTGCTGCCGCACGGCACGGCCTACATCACGGACCTCGGCATGGTCGGCCCGCGCGACTCCGTGCTCGGCGTCAAGACGGACCTCATCCTCGAGCGCTTCACGACGGCCATGCCCGTGCGCTTCGATGTTGCTGACGGGCCCTGCGTCTACTCGGCCGTCATCGTCACAATCGACGATGCGACGAACGAGACGCGCGCCATCGAGCGCCTGCTGCTGCAGGAAGACGAGCTTTGAACGGGCAAACATGCTTTTGAGAAAATGAAGCCGAAAAGCAGGAATTCCATGCAGGGCGACGAATAGTAACACTAGTGATAATTTAGATAGCTCAGATAGCAGCATGAATAGCGCTTACGTATTCCAGCATTAGGTGGACAAGGAGGTCGTGCTCATCATGGAAGTCTTGAAAGTTTCTGCGAAATCGAATCCGAATTCTGTCGCTGGCGCTCTGGCCGGCGTGATCCGTGAGAATGGCAGTGCGGAGATGCAGGCCATCGGGGCCGGCGCGCTCAATCAGGCCGTCAAGGCCGTCGCGATTGCCCGCGGCTTCGTCGCGCCGCACGGCGTCGATCTCATCTGCATCCCTGCCTTCACCGACATCAAGATTGATGGGGAGGAGCGCACGGCGATAAAACTCATTGTAGAGCCGCGCTGAGCCCATCGTTCAGGCGATATTCAGGCGATTCAGGTACGATTTAGGAGTGAAATCAGGATGCCAAGTGATCTGCATATGCACACGACGTACTCAGACGGCAAGCTGACGCCCGAGGAACTCGTGGCAAAGGCGAAGGAGGCCGGCCTCTCGTACATGGCCATCACGGACCATGATACGGTGGAGGGGATCAGCCATCTCTACGAGAATGGTCTGTATCCGGCCAGGGGGATCCACATCATCCCGGGCATTGAGTTCAGTGCGCACCACCCGACGCGGGAAATCCACATCTTGGGGTACAACATCGATATCTACTACGGCGAGCTCGTCGACAAGCTCAACGATGTCACGGAGGCGCGCTGGACGCGCTTCAGCGAGATGGTCGAGAAGCTCCAGAATCTCGGCTACGAGATCAGCGAGACGGAGGTGCTGACGATCGCGGGCGCGAGCCGCTCCATCAGCCGCTCGCACATCGGCCGCGTGCTCGTCAAGAAGGGCTACTTCCCGACGGTCCGCGATGCGTTCGAGGCGATGCTCATGAAGGGCAAGCCCGCCTATGTGCCGCACTACCATCTCGAGGTCGAGGACATCATCGGCCTCATCAAGGCGGCCGGCGGCACGCCCGTGCTCGCGCACCCGAAGCTCATCGGCGACGACACAATCGTCGAGGACCTCTGCTGCCGCGGCATCGAGGGCCTCGAGGTCTTCTACCCGCAGCACGATGCCGAGGATACGGCGCGCTATCTCGAGATGGCGAAGCGCTACAACCTGCTCGTGACGGGCGGGTCCGACTTCCACGGCTTCGCGACGCGCTACCCGCAGGCACTTGGCGTTTTCACCATCGACGACTGCTGGGCGGAGAAGCTCTACCGCCCAACACAGAAACTCTGAAAGCACGAGAGCACGCTGAAAGCAAGGAGAGAATAGATGGATGTCATTGCCTTAGTCGGTCCGAGCGGGACCGGGAAAAGCCACCGCGCGCTGATTGTCGCGCACAAGAACGGTGCCGATGCCATCATCGACGATGGCATCCTCATCAAGGATGGCAAGATCTTGGCGGGTCATTCGGCCAAGAAGGAGCAGAGCAAGATCATGGCTGTCCGGCGGGCCATCTTCATCCTGCCGGGCCATGCCGAGGAGGTGCGCAAGGCAATCGAGAAATCGCAGCCGCACCGCATCCTGATCCTCGGCACGTCGGAGAACATGGTCCAGAAGATCACGAGGGCGCTGCACCTGCCGCCCATCGCGAAGATCATCCGCATCGAGGACATCGCGACGCGGTCGGAGATGGAGAAGGCGCGCTTCTACCGCGTCAAGCAGGGCAAGCACATTATCCCCGTGCCGACGATTGAGCTCAAGCCGCATTTCTCCGGCTACCTCATCGACCCGCTGCAGTCGTTCTTCAAGCGCTCGTCGACAAGGCGCCGCCGCCTCGGCGAGAAGTCCATCGTGCGGCCGGTCTTCAGCTATTACGGCAAGCTCGTCATCGACGACTCGGCCATCAAGGGCATCGTGCGCCACGTCATCCTCAATGAGGGCCCGTTCAGCAAGGTCAGCGACATCGAGGTCAAGCATCTCTTCGCCGGCGACGAGGACCAGGGCCTGCGCATCTCCTGCAATGTGGTGCTGACGTATGGCAACCACATCCCGACGCTCTTGAAGCAGGCGCAGGAGAAAGTCACGAGCCATGTCGAGTTCATGACGGGCATGATTGTCCACGAGGTGGACATCGTCGTCAAGACACTCTATGTACGAGCATGATTGTGCCCCCGCGCGAGGCTGCGGGGGCTTTTTCGCTATCCGGAGGTGAACCCTATGAAAGAAGTCAAATCGCCAAAGAAGCCGATGGCCTTTTACTATATCGTCGTGTTGGCGCTCATCCTGCTGTTCAATGAGATGGCAAGGCCTTACATGGAGCAGGCACAGATCGTGCCGGTCGACTACAGCACGTTCATGCAGTCCATCGACGACAAGACGGTCGACCATGTGGAGATCCAGTCGAACCAGATCCTTTACACGGTCAAGGACGACCACAAGAAGTACAAGACGGGCATCATGAATGACCCGACGCTCGCGCAGCGCCTGATGGAGTCGGGCGCGACCTTCACGCAGGACATCAAGGAGGAGACCTCGCCACTCATGAGCTTCTTCCTCGCCTGGATCCTGCCGCTCTTGATCTTCTTCGCCATCGGCCAGTACATGAGCCGCAAGATCATGGACCGGGCGGGCGGCAACTCGATGATGTTCGGCGGCTCTGGCAATCAGGCGAAGATCTACGTGCCGTCGTCGGAGGGCATCCACTTCAGCGATGTGGCCGGCGAGGATGAGGCCAAGGAGAACCTCTCTGAGATCGTCGACTATCTGCACAATCCCTCAAAGTACACGAGCATCGGCGCCTCGATGCCGAAGGGCGTGCTGCTCGTCGGCCCGCCGGGCACCGGCAAGACGATGCTCGCGAAGGCCGTCGCCGGCGAGGCCAATGTGCCGTTCTTCTCAATCGCCGGCTCGGAATTCGTCGAGATGTTCGTCGGCATGGGCGCCTCGAAGGTCCGCGACCTCTTCAAGCAGGCGAAGGAGAAGGCGCCGTGCATCGTCTTCATCGATGAGATCGATGCGATCGGCCAGAAGCGCACAGGCGCGGCCATGGGCAACGACGAGCGCGAGCAGACGCTCAACCAGCTGCTGACGGAGATGGACGGCTTCGAGGGCAATACGGGCGTCATCATCCTCGCGGCGACGAACCGCCCGGATTCGCTCGACCCGGCGCTCCTGCGCCCGGGCCGCTTCGACCGCCGCGTGCCGGTCGAGCTGCCGGACCTCAAGGGCCGCGAGGATATCCTCAAGGTCCACGCCAAGAAGGTCCGCCTCGCGGACGATGTCAACTTCCACACGATCGCGCGCATGGCGGCCGGCGCCTCGGGCGCTGAGCTCGCCAACATCATCAACGAGGGCGCGCTGCGCGCCGTGCGCTCGGGCCGCAGCGAGGTGACGGAGGCCGACCTCGAGGAGAGCATCGAAGTCGTCATCGCCGGCTACCAGAAGAAGAACGCCATCCTCTCGGACGCTGAGAAGCGCACGGTCGCCTACCACGAGATCGGCCACGCGCTCGTCGCGGCGCTGCAGTCGCACTCCGCGCCGGTCCAGAAAATCACGATCATCCCGCGCACGTCGGGCGCGCTCGGCTACACGATGCAGGTCGAGCAGCAGGATAAGTACATCCTCTCGCGCGAGGAGCTCGAGAACAAGATCGCGACGTTCACGGCCGGCCGTGCCGCCGAGGAGGTCAAGTTCGGCCTCGTCAGCACGGGCGCCTCGAACGATATCGAGCAGGCGACGAAGCTCGCGCGCGCGATGATCACGCGCTACGGCATGAGCGATGAGTTCGACATGGTCGCGATGGAGACGGTCAACAACCGCTACCTTGGCGGCGACACGAGCCTGACCTGCTCGGCGGCCACGCAGCAGCAGATCGACAAGAAGGTCGTCGAGCTCGTGCGCAAGCAGCACGAGAAGGCCATCGCCCTCTTGAAGGCCCACATGGACAAGCTCGACGCTCTCGCCTCCTACCTCTACGAGAAGGAGACCATCACGGGCGACGAGTTCATGAAGATCCTCGAGGGCGACAAGAGCGAGACGCAGGAAGTCGCGTCGGCCGAGCAGAAACTGCTCGCCGACGAGGAGAAGGACGCCAAAGCCGATGCCGAGAAGGCAAAGGAGCTTGCGTTCCTCTCAGAGCCTTCGGACCCTTCAAAGCCTGCAGAGCCTTCGGAAGTCAAGGAGGCCAAGACTGAAACTGCAGCACCCGTGACAGTGGATGTTCAAGGGAAGGGCGAGAGCTCCTCAGAACAGCCGCAGCCGCCGCAGAGCTGACCCTGCCATTTGCTTTTTCGCTGTCGTTGTGTTATATTTAGATATCATGACGATGATGAAGAAGAGTAGCCTGAGGCTGCATCGACAGGGAGTCCCGCCTGGACTGGGAGCGGGATGGTGCAAGCAGGTGAATGTTCGCTTCGGAGTCTCCGCAGGAAATGGCGGACGCAGGGCTGCGTTAGAGCCAAACGAAGCTACAAATCAGGGTGGTACCGCGAATCCTACCTTCGCCCCTCGTTTTCGGGGGCGGAGGTTTTTTATTTTCTAGGAGGTCAGTATGGAGGACAAGATTGAACAGCTGAAGGCACAGGCTGCCGAGGCAATCAAGAACGCTGCAGGGAATCTCTCGGAGCTCGACGATATCCGCGTCAAGTTCCTCGGCAAGAAGGGCGAGTTCACGACCATCTTGCGCGGCATGGGAGCACTGGCAAAGGAAGACCGGCCGAAGGTCGGCAAGATCGTCAACGAGGCGAAGGCGGAGATCGCTGCTCTCATCCAGCAGAAGAATGAGGAGCTCAAGGCTCGCGAGATGCAGGCACGTCTCGAGCGCGAGAAGATCGACGTCACGCTGCCGGGCCGCCAGCAGCCGCTCGGCCATCTGCACCCGCTGACGCTGACGCTCGAGCGCATCAAGGACATCTTTTTCCGCATGGGCTTCTCCGTCGAGGAAGGCCCGGAGATCGAGAAGGACTACTACAACTTCGAGGCACTCAATCTGCCGAAGGACCATCCGGCCCGCGACATGCAGGATTCGTTCTACATCACGGAGGACATCCTCATGCGCTCGCAGACGTCGCCGGTACAGGCGCGCACGATGCAGAAGAATGAGCCGAACGCGCCGATCCGCATGATCGCGCCGGGCCGCGTCTATCGCCGCGATGAGTACGATGCGACGCACTCGCCGATGTTCACGCAGGTCGAAGGCCTCGTCATCGACGAGGGCATCACGTTTGCCGACCTCAAGGGCACGCTCGAGCTCTTCCTGCGCCAGATCTTCAGCGAGGACGTCAAGGTCCGCCTGCGTCCGAGCTTCTTCCCGTTCACGGAGCCGTCGACGGAGGTCGATATCTCCTGCGTCATGTGCCACGGCAAGGGCTGCAAGGTCTGCAAGGGCACGGGCTGGCTCGAGATCCTCGGCGCTGGCATGGTCCATCCGCATGTGCTGGAGATGAGCGGCTACGATCCGAAGAAGGTCTCGGGCTTCGCCTTCGGCATGGGCGTGGAGCGCATCGCGATGCTCTCGTACGGCGTCGACGACCTGCGCCTGTTCTACGACAACGACATGCGCTTCCTGCGCCAGTTCTGAGAGAGGAGATAGACAATGCAAGTTTCCATTAAGTGGTTGAAGGACTATATTGATTTTGACTGGTCGGCAGAGGAGCTGGCTGACCGCTTCACGATGGCTGGCGTGCCGGTTGAGAACGTCATCCGCGCGGACGAGGGCCTCGACAAGGTCGTCACGGGCCGCATCGAGAAACTCGAGAAGCATCCGGACTCGGATCACCTCCAGATCTGCCAGATGAACGTCGGCGAGAAGGAGCTCATCCAGATCATCACGGGCGCACAGAATGTGGCTGAGGGCCAGGTCGTGCCGGTCGCGATGGTCGGCGCGCATCTGCCGAACGGCCTCCACATCAAGAAGGGCAAGCTGCGCGGCCTGCCGTCAAACGGCATGCTCTGCTCGGCTGGCGAGCTCCACCTCGACCTCACGAAGCTGACGGAGGAGGAGAAGGACGGCATCTACATCCTGCCGGCGGATACGCCGGTCGGTGTGCCGGCCAAGGACGTACTCGGCCTCGACGACGTCGTGCTCGAGTTCGAGCTCACGGCGAACCGCGGCGACTGCTTCAGCGTCATCGGCCTCGTGCGCGAGATCGCGGTGCTGACGGGCAACAAGCCGAAGTGGCCGGCCATCGTTTGCAACGAGGACGATGCGGCCAAGGCGGCGGACATGGTCTCCATTGGCATCGAGGCGCGCGACCTCTGCGACCGCTTCAGCACGCGCGTCATCAAGAACGTCAAGATTGGCCCGTCGCCTGAGTGGATGCAGCAGCGCCTCGAGGGCGCCGGCATCCGTGCCATCAACAACGTCGTCGACGTGACGAACTTCGTCATGATCGAGCTCGGCCAGCCGATGCACGCCTACGACTACGATGAGATCACGGGCCACACGCTGACGGCCCGCCTCGCCAAAGAGGGCGAGAACCTCCACACGCTCGACGACAGCTCGCGCCTCGCGAAGGGCACGGAGCTCGTCATCGCCGATGCCGAGCATCCGGCCGGCCTCGCGGGTATCATGGGCGGCCTCGAGACCGAGGTCACGGAGAAGACGACGACAGTCGTGCTCGAAGCCGCTTCGTTCAACGGCCCGAGCATCCGCCGCACGGCGCGCGCCTGCGGCCTGCACTCGGAGGCCTCGGGCCGCTTCGAGCGCGGCGTCGACGTGACGAACACGCCGCGCGCGCTCGATCGCGCCTGCCAGCTGCTGCAGGACATGGGCGCCTGCACGGTCACGCAGGGCATCGTCGACTGCTATCCGGAGCCGAAGCAGCCGGTGACGATCGACTACACGACGGACGAGATCAACCGCCGCCTCGGCACGGAGATCCCGGGCGAGGAGATGGTCAAGATCCTCACGGAGCTCGGCTTCACGGTCGAGGCGAAGGGCGAGGAAACCTATCACGTCACCGTGCCGTCGTGGCGCAATGACTGCACCTACATGGAGGACCTCTCGGAGGAAGTCGCGCGCATCTACGGCTTCGACAAGATCGCGAGCACGACGCCGTTTGGCCGCATGGTCCAGGGCAAGCAGAGCGCGAAGCAGAACTTTGTCGACAAGATCAAGCACACGCTCGCAAGCCTCGGCATGACGGAGGAGCTCTCGTTCGCCTTCACGAGCACGGACCTCTTCGACAAGCTGCTCGTGCCGGCTGACTCGCCACTCCGCCAGGCCATCCCCATCCTCAATCCGCTGACGGATGAGGCGCCGCTCGTCCGCACGTGTCTCTTGACCTCCATCATGGAGAACGCCGTGCGCAATTTCTCGCGCAAGAACAACGACATCAAGCTCTTTGATATCGCGCCGGTCTTCCTGCCGCACGCGCTGCCACTGACGGAGCTGCCGGAGGAGCGCCTGATGGTCGCCGGCCTCATCACGGGCCGCCGCGAGGAAGTCGGCTGGAACCAGGGGAATGAGATGGTCGACTTCTTCGACATGAAGGGCATCGTCGAGGAACTCTTCCGCGTGCTCGGCATCGCGAAGTACACGGTCGAGGCCGGCGAGCACTTCGCCATGCACCCGGGCAAGACGGCCCTCTTCAAGAAGGGCCGCGAGGTTATCGCCGCCGTCGGCGAGCTTCACCCGCAGGCTGCCGTGAACTTCGGCATCAAGCAGAAGGTCTACCTCTTCGAGATGGACCTCGAGGTACTCATGAAGTACACGGGCAAGAGCTTCCACTTCGAGTCGCTGCCGAAGTACCCGGCCATCGCGCGTGACCTCGCCATCGTCGTCGATGAGAGCGTCGCCTCGGCTGATATCGAGCGCGTCATCGCGAAGAATGGCGGCAAGCACTTCAAGGGCGTCACGCTGTTCGACGTCTACACGGGCGAGCACGTCGCGAAGGGCAAGAAGAGCCTGGCCTTCAACCTGCAGTTCCAGTCGAAGGACAAGACGCTGACGGATGATGAGGCCGATGCAGCCTTTAAGAACATCCTCCAGGCTGTCGAGAAGCACTTCGATGCGGAGCTGCGTGCCTGAGTCATTTTGAGGCATTGTTGAGAGAGTAGTAGGACGGAGGTGCATCAGATGGCTGATGTGGACCCAAAGGCGCCTCAGCGCGTCGTCGTCGAGATTTTCGGCGAGAGCTACCCGCTGCGGACGGATGACCCCGCGCGCCTCAAGAAGCTGGCGGCCGGCGTGGATCACCTGATGAAGAAGATGGCAGGCAGCGTCAAGAGCTTTGACGGCACGAAGATTGCCGTGCTCACGGCGCTGCAGCTCGCCGACGAATACGATAAGCTCAAGCAGGACTACGACGAACTCGTCGAGCTGCTGGACGAGAAATAACAAATACCACCGAGCATAACGGCTCTGCCAAGAGGCCGCCCCGCAAAGGGCGGCCTTTTGCTATGCTGATCTTGAACGAGATGGCGATTTTCTCTTGACGATAGAAAATCTTTTCCGTATAATATTATTATAAACAAAGGAGTTGAACATGTTCAACTTAAAAAGAATCAGGGGGAAATATGAGATGAAACAACACACACAGGAGATCCGGCAGCGCGTGCTGGAAAGCGCCAAAGAATTGCTGATCGAGCAGGGGTACAAGAAGACGACGATCCGCAGCATCGTGGAGCGGTCGGGCGTATTGACGGGCAGCATCTACTACTTCTTCAAGAACAAGGAAGCCATCTTCGCGGAGATGCTCGAGTCCATCATCCACCAGTGCATCGAGAAGATTGACACGTGCTGCGAGGGGGAGACAGCCGCGTTCAAGTTCGCTGTGCTCTGCGAGGTGGAGCTCAAGAAGATGCAGGACGACCCGCGCATCCGCGAGATCTACTTCGAGTGCTACCGCTCGCCGGTCATCTTCGAGAAGTTCGTCGACCTTTTTGCCTCGTTTGCCAAGCGGCTGTTCGGCACGCGCTTCACGGATGAGGAGTACCGCCAGAAGAACCTGCTGATCAAGGGCGCGATGGGCGCGAGTATCACGGCGCTCTACTTCGAGCACGAGATGGACGACGCGCGGACGCGCGCAGAGGTCATCCGCGGCACGCTGCGCCTTATGAGCGTCCCGGAGGCGGAAATCGCGGCGACGATGGACCGCATGCGCGGCCGCGAGGAGCTCTGGCAGCACATCGCACAGGAACTCGTCGAGATGCCGCTGGCCATCTGAGCCGGTGCATCAAGGCAGCGCGGCGCCATGCGCATGCGCCTGCATCATGGGCTGACGCATGCCGTTATTTGAACGTGTTCAAATAATAGGAGATGAAAATATTGAGGTGAGGAACATGAGAAACAAGAAGACGATGAGGATGATGGGGATGAAAAAATGGGAGCGCATCTTGGCGCTCTGCCTGGCCATGCTGATGACGCTGCTCATCTGCACGGGCTGCGGCAGGACGGCCGATGCCGACAAGACGACATGGGGCCGCGCGGATGCGAAGGAGATCGACGTCAACTCGAAGATCGCGGGCCGCGTCGTCGCGCTCTACGTCAAGGAGGGCGATACAGTCAAGGAAGGGCAGGTCATCGCGCGCATCGACAAGCGCAGCCTCGAGGCCCAGAAGGCCGAGGCTGAGGCCAGCATCCGCGCCCTGCGCGCCCAGCAGGCACAGGCGTCCGTGACGACGAACATGGAGTCGGGCACGACTTCGTCGGCCGTCTCGCAGGCGCAGGCCACGGCGGACAAGGCGCGGGCGGACCTCGCGCTCTCGCAGGCCGACCACGACCGCTATGCGGAACTCCTCGCGCAGGGCGCCGTCTCGCGCCAGACGTTCGACCAGTACGACACGAAGTACCAGACGGCGCAGGCCACCTACGCGCAGGCGCAGGCGGCAGTCAACCAGGCACAGGCCGGCACGCTGCAGACGGACGCTTCGCGGGCCAATGAGCAGGCGCTGGCGATGAAGATGGAGCAGGCGGAGGCCACGCTGCAGAACATCGAGGTATCGCTCGACGAGACGGAGATCCGCGCGCCGTTCGACGGTGTCATCACGCAGAAGTACATCGAAGAAGGCTCGATGATCTCGAATGGCACGCCGCTCGTCGCGGTGCAGGACCCGCAGGACAACTGGGTCGACATCAAGGTGCCGGAGACGGAGCTCTCGAAGTACGCCGTCGGCCAGCAGGTCAAGCTCATCGGCCGCGATGGCAAGACGGAAGTCACGGGCACCATCACGGATATCAGCAAGAAAGCGGAATTCGCGACACAGCGCGCGACGAGCGAGCGCGGCGATGAGACGGATATCGTCAGCTTCAACGTCAAGGTACAGGTCGACTCCGATGTCCTGCGCCCGGGCATGCGCTTCCGCCTGGCCGGTGATGCGTCATGACACGGCTGCTCGCGGCACTGCGCACGATCTATGAGGTCGCGGCCGATGAGTTCTGGTACCTCGTGAAGGGCAGGCCGCCCGTGGCGCTCGTGCCCTTCATCGTGCCGCTCGGCTTTGCCGTGCTCTTCGGCTTCGTCTATCAGCAGAACGTCGTCAACCACATCCCGATGGTCGTCTGGGACGAGGACCAGTCGGCGACGAGCCGTTCGCTGATCCAGGCCTACACGGATGCGGACCGCTTCGACTTCGTCGCGCAGGTCGACACAGAAGCGGAGATGATCGATGCGCTCCACGCGGGCGAGGCGCGCGTGGCCCTGGCCATCCCGAGGGACTTCGACAAGGAGCTCAAGTCGGGGCAGGGCACGGACTTCCTGCTGATGGTCGACTCGTCGAACAACATGTTCGGCAATGCGGCCATCAGCGCCTCGCAGGAGGTCAGCCGCTCGTTCTCTGTGGCGGCGGGCCAGCAGCTGCTCGAGAGCCAGGGCCTGCTGCCGGATGACGCCATCGTATCCGTCTATCCCGTGCGCATGGGCGTGCGCATCCTCGGCAACCCGGCCAACGGCTACGCGTCCTTCATGCTCTCGGGCCTCATGATGAATGGCCTGCAGATCGGCATCATGCTCTCGCTCGCGCCTGCGCTCGTCACGGAGCTCTTCAGGCGCCGCTTCGCCGATCGGAATGCCTTCCTGATCCTGCTCGGCAAGAGCCTGCCGTACTGGTGCTTTGCGCTCACAGCCTACGTGCTCGCGCTGCTCGTCGTCATCTACGGCTTTGCCGTGCCGATGCGTGGCAGCTGGGCGGAGGCCGTGCTCTTAGGCGCTGCCTTCATCTTCTTCGTCAGCAGCGTCCTGCACGTCTTCTCGGCCTGCTGTCCGACGCGCGTGCTCTCGCTGCAGGCCCCGATGGTTTACATCATGCCGGGCCTGCTCTACAGCGGTCTCTCGTGGCCGAACTTCGACATGAGTGACATCGCTTCAATGCTCGGCATGCTGATGCCGATGACGTACGGCGGCGACACGCTGCGCGACATCCTGCTGAGCGGCACGGCGCCCGCGCTCTACAAGAACTGTCTGGTCATGCTCTTGGGCGGTCTCGGCTGCCAGCTCGTGGCCTCGCTGCTCTTCTACCTGCGGCGCAAGCATCACTTCTGGACCGGAGAGGAGGGGTCCGTATGAAGGATCTGCTCTTGGCCATCCGGCGTGAATTCCTCACGGCCCTGCACGACCCGCGCCGCCTCGTCTTCCTGTTCGGCGCGGCCGTGGCCTACCTCATCGTCTTCGGCCTGCTCTACGTGCCGAACATCGTCAAGGATGTGCCGTGCGTCGTCTACGATGCGGAGAACTCGCACTTCTCGCGCGAGCTCGTCCGCGACATCGAGAGCAGCGACAGCATGCGCGCCGTTCTCTTTGTCGACAGCGAGGAGGATATGCGCGAGGCGCTGCGCCAGAAGCAGGCGTATGCGGCCATCGAGATCCCGGCGGACTTCTCGCGCAAGGTCAAGACAGGGCAGAGCGCCGAGGTGCTCTACATGGCCAACGGCGCGAACATCATCCTGACGAACATCACGAGCTCGGCCATGCAGGACATCCTCGCCGACTTTTCGGACCGCTTCGCCGCAGAGCGCACCGCCCTGCGCACGGGTGGCGATGAGGAGCTCTTGCAGCACATGATCTCGCCGGTCCACGCCCATCTGCGCGTGCTCTACAACACGACGCAGGGCTACATGTTCTTCTTCCTGCTCGGCCTCGCGATGGTCGCGTTCCAGCAGGGCATCCTCTTCGCCGTCGGCGCGGCGATCTGCGGCGAGTACGAGCAGCTGCGCGCGGGCGAGGGCGACTGGCAGGGGCCTTCGTGGCTGCTGCTCGTCGCCAAGCTCGTGCTCTACTTCGTGCTCGCCATGCTCTCGTACCTGCTCGTCACCGTGCTCGTGCAGTACGTCTTCGCGATACCGCTGAAGGCGCCTCTTGGCACATTGCTCGGTTTGGCCGCTGCCTTTATCATCGCGGCGATGAGCTTCGCCATCTTTGCCTCGGCCATCTTCCCGCGCGAGATGGAGTTCGTGCGGGCCATCATCATGTACCCGGTGCCGGCCTTCATCCTGTCGGGCTACACCTGGCCGCAGGAGTCGATGCCCGCTTGGCTGCAGACGGTCGCCGAGGCGTTCCCGCTCTCGTGGTTCTCGAACACCGTGCGCGAGCTCTTCCTCGCGGGCCATTCGCCGCGCCTTGCCGGCGACTATCAGGCGTTCGCTGTGCTCACGGCCGTCTTCCTGAGCCTCGGCGCCATGCTCTTCTGCTGGCGCATGCGGCGCTACCGGCGCGCGGCAGCTCAGGCACCGGAGCAGACGGTGGAAAGGAATTGAGAGGCGGTTGCATCTGTGATAGAATAAGACAAAGATACAGAAATCGAGAAAAGGATGGCGCATCATCATGGCAATGAAACACGATACCGCACAGAAACCATCAAAGTGGAGCTGCGCACTGCTCGCTCTGCCGGCAGCGGCCCTCAGCCTGCTCGCCTGGCAGACGACGGCTATGGCCGCTGCGCCTGTGGCTGCCGCGGCAAGCCAGACGGCAGAGAACGCAGGGCAGGCGACGCAGCAGGAGGCAGGCAAGGCAGAGGCACAGCAGCCGCAGGGACTCCCTGTCGAGCCGGTCAAGGCAGCTGAGACAGAGTCAGCCAAGACTCCGTCCACGCCTGCAGCTGCGGAGCCCACGGCCAAGAAAGCAGAGCCGCGCAAGAACATCGAGGTGCAGCTCGAGTACCTCGAGGGCCGCTTCTTCAAGAAGCGCGATGTCGACCTCTACAACGTGCACGTCTACCGCCAGTACAAGGAGCTCGGCGCGCTCTCGCTGCATTACGGCCTGACGTTCGAGCGCACGACGGGCAGCACGACGGAGGACGACATCTGGCGCGATGCCGAGGCCGTCGGCTTCGGTCCATCCTACATGATGCGCTGGACGAAGCACATCTCGGGCAAGCTCGACGGCTCCATCGACGGCTCGGGCAGTCTGCTCGTCTACAACCACGCCCATCCAGGCAACGGCCGCGCCTACGGCTTCCTCTGGCGCATCGGCCCGCGCCTCACGTATCATTACACCAATCGCGACGCGCTGAGCCTCGCCTATCTCTTCCACCATTCGTCGAATGGCATGAGCACTCACAACCCGGGTTACAACGGCGTCGGCTTCTCGCTGGGCTTCACGCATTGGTATTGATGGACGCAAGAGCTCTCTCTCATGGAATCATCCTTCCAGAGAGGGGGCTCTTTTTTAAGAATTCTTATTTAGAATAATAAAAATATTTTAAAGATTAGCAGGATTTAAGAGGGTGCACGGAGAAACTAATAAACATCCGCTGGATGTGGACAGATTGGATTGAGATACGGAAGACATGTAAACCGTATCGGCTCCGGAACGCGGGGCCAAGTTCTTTGATTCGAGAGGAGGATTCTTTCATGCAGACTCGACAGAATGAAGCAGGTTTCACCTTGATTGGCATGCTGATTGCCGTGGGCATCGTGGCAATCCTCGCATTGATTGCCGTACCGAAATTCACTTCTGCCATCGCCTCGGCCAATACGGCCAGGATACAATCCGACTTGTCTACACTGAATACAGCGATTGCCGTCTATGAGATCGATAATGGAAAAGCGCCGAAGGAGATTTCGGATCTGAAGGATTATCTGCAGTCCACGGATATCAAGCCGCCGACGGGGGACTGCTATATGGAGGGCAAACCTGTGAAACTTGAAGCGACGGCGTATACGATCGATCAGGCAAACAGCCAGGCACTTTGCAACGGCAAGGCCGTCGGCGCATTCTACAAAGAGAAGAAGACTGCAGAGGAAACACCCCCAAAACCGGAATCGGGTAATGGTGGCTGAGCCATGGTTGGCTATCTGCCCTTACGGGCGCGCATCATCACTGCGCTGCTGCTCGTCCTGATGCTTTTTGGCCTGTCAATGGCTGACCTGGACCATCTCGAACTCGTCCGGGGTGGCCTGTTTTGCGTGCTCCTGCTCGTCATGGCGGTCATCGACTTCCGGACGGGGCTGCTGCCGGACAAGGGCAATCTCTACCTGGCAGGGCTCGGCCTCATGATGGCCGGAGTCATGGGAGAGGCACAGGACGCACTTCTCGGCGCGCTTCTCGGCGCGGCCTTGCTCTTTGCCCTGCGCACGCTGTCGCGCGGCGGCATCGGGCTCGGCGACGTCAAGTATGCGGCGGCCTTCGGCATCTGGCTCGGCTGGCAGGGGACACTTTTGGCGCTCGCGCTGTCCTTTGCGCTCGGCGCGTGTCTGGCGCTCGTGCTGCTCGGCAGGGGGCGGCTGGGCCGCCGGGATCGGCTGGCCTTCGGGCCGTTCCTGTCGGCGGGAGCGTACCTCAGTTACATCGGCGGTGCGGCTTTCTGGTCGGCCTATGAGGTGCTGCTATGAAGGAGCAAGGTTCTCTGCTCTTGGAGGTCATCGTCGCCTGCGCTGTCCTCGCAGTCCTTTCTATGGCGGCTCTGCCACGTGCGCTGGCAATCTACCGTGAGGCGGCTCTGGAGTACGAGATGCAGTGCCTCTTGAGTGACATCCGCTATGTGCGCGAGATCTCGCGCACGACGCAGGTCTGGCCCAAGAGCATGAAGGGCAAGGCAGAGCAGCAGCTGCCGTCGTGGCGTCAGGCGCAGATGCGCTTCCGCCGCACGGGCTACACGATGTTGGCGGGCTCGGCCCGGCAGGGGAGCCACGATTTTCTGCCGGGCATCGAGCTCAAGGGGCGCTTCGTGACGGGGGACATGGATGGCCCTGCGTTGGCGTTTGGCGACGAGGGCATCTTGATGACACCGTGCACGATGGTGCTCTTCTGGACGGAGGCGCCACAGTCGTTGCGCAGGATCATACTGAGTGCGGGCGGCCGTGCGCGTGTGGAGAGGCGGTGATAGGAGGGAATGGCGATGAAAGACGGTGAGAAGGGGTTCCTGCTGCTCGAGACGCTCGTGCTAGCGGCGGTGCTCGTCCTGATGGCGAGCGCCCTGCTGCTCTACCGCCAAGGGCTGCGCATGGAGGCGCAGACCCGCTTCGAGGCGGCGGCCACGTTTCTTGCGGAGTCGGAGTTCGCGTATCTTGAGTACCGGGCTGCTTCGGGGACACTGGCAGAAGGGGCATCCGTGCGGCAGGAGCACGTGGCCTTCTCACCGGAAGCATCAGATGTTTCGGGAGGTGGCGACTTCCTGCTCCGCACGGACATCCAGCGGATGGAGCAGGCAGGCGCTTACCGAGCGGCTGTGACCGTCGCGTGGCAGCACGGCGGGCGGCAGCATCAGCAAGTGTATCAGAGGAGGGTAGGGGTATATGAAGGGCAGTAGAGAAGCGGGCACCGTCCTGCTCGACATGCTCGTCTCCCTGCCCGTTCTCGTCTTCCTTCTGGCAGCGATGGGGGCCATGGTGGTCATGGTCTTCCGCGCTGCCTTTTTCCTCATCGCGGACAGCGAGCTGCATCAGGAGGTCCAGATGGCCATGCGTCAGGTGGCCGCCGAGGCGCGGATCTCGTACCGGGTGCGCAGCCAGCGCCACAATGGCAGGCCGAGCATCATCTTCTATCAGTACTGCTCGCCGGATGAGTCGCTCACTGGCACGTTCCAAGTGCAGTACTGGGTTCACCGTGTGAACAAGGTGGACAAGCTCGTCTGGCGCGATGCGACGTGGCCGCTGACGGGCAACAATTCGCTAGCGGGCGTCGATATCACGGAATTCTCGTGTACAGAGCTCGCGCCGCGGCTGCAAGAGATACGGCTGACGGGCAGGAGCAAGGTGACGGGGCACAGCTACACGCTCGCGGTCGCGGTCTACGGCCCGGAGCGCAGTGACTGATGTGGCGGAAGCGATAGAAGCGATGGAAGCGACTGAGGGGAGGGATGGGAATGGAGCGGGAACGGGGCTCGGCCGCTGTCTGGGCCATGCTCTTGACGGTGGTCGTCATGATGCTCGGCACGGCGGTCTGCTACACGGCTTATAGCAGCCGGAAGATGACGGCTTCGTACGAGCACGAGGTGAACCTGCGCCTCGCGGCGGAAGAGACGTTGCAGGAGGCGGTGAGGCGCGCCGTGGCGGATCCTGCGCTGCTGGCAGACGGCGCGACCCTCGTGGCGCCGCACGAGGTCCAGAGCGAGAAAGGCGTGCTCATCGTGCAGGCCGTTGTGGCAGAGAAGCGGGGCTCGTACTGGGTCGTCGCTGTGGCACGCGAACAGGAGCGCGATGATTGGCAGCGCCACAAGATCGCGCGGGGACTCTTGGAACGGAAAGGGGATGCTTATGTCTGGAAGGGAAGGAGCCGCTGAAGCGCAAGGCCGGTTGCTGGAAAGCCTCAGCAAGCTGCGCCAGAGATTTGAGCAGAGATGGAGTGGCGGACTCATGGGCGGCAGCTGGCTCTGGGAGGAGCGCAGGCGCGTCATCGGCATAGCCCATATCCCATCAGAGAGGGGAGACGGGAAGGTCCTCTTCGCCGAGCTGCTCGCGGAGCATGGCACGCTGGTGCTCGTGCGCACGGCGGTGGAGCGGTTGGACGGCGGCCTGACGCTTGCAGAGGCGGCCGCGATGCGCGCGCAGCGCGAGGGCTGGTACGAGCTCGACTTTGCCGTCTGCCTGCCCGCGGAGCAGGTCTGCTTCTACGAGACGGAGCTGCCGCCCAATATGGAGGCGGCAGAGTGGCGCGAAGCGGCGCATTGGGAGCTCGACGCGCGGCTGACGGATGAGGGGCTTGAGGCTGATGCGTATGCGATGGCCTGCCAGCGCGAGGGTGCGGGCCGCGTCGTGCTCGCCGCAGCGGAGCGGGATTTGCTTGCAAGGCTGGCCGAGGATTTCCGCGAGCAGGGGCTCTCGCTGCGCGGCATCACGGCCCTGCCGCCGGGAATAGCGGCGTCGATGGCGGCTTCATTAGACTGGCAGGGCCTGGCGCTCACGGAGGCGCAGCGCGCGTTCATGCCGGCCATCGCGGCAGCGAAGTCCGTCCTTCAAGAAGATGGCCTGCTGCTCTGGGGCAGTGCGGTGCAGGAGCGCCGGCTGCGCTGCCGACGGCTGGCCGCGCTCTGCTGCATCGTGACGTTTCTCGTGCTGCTTGCCGCGTCGTTCTTCGACATGCGCGCCTATCTCGAGGCGAAGCGCGATTACCAGCATGAGGAGCAGGCCTTTTTGCTGCTGCAGCGTGAGGAGAAGAGCATGCAGCTGACGGGACGTTTGCAGCAGAAGATCCGCGCGCGCGATGCCAAGGCCGCCGCCGTCATGGGAGCGGCCGTGCCGTGGTACAGCGTGATGGTCCACCTCGGGCGGCCGGAGCTCCAGACGGAAGGCGTCTGGCTCAGGTCCATCCTGCTGCGCTCCGACAAGAAGGTGGAGCTCTGCGGCGCGGCGCTCAGTTACGCCGCGCTCTCCGCCTTCCTGCAGTCCTTCGAGGCGGACCGCGCGTTCTTCCCGCAGGAGCCCGTGCTTGAGGCGTCGGAGGAAGGGAAGGATGCGGAAAAGAACAGCATTGCCTTCCGCATCAGCGTCGGCATCTAGTCTGTGATGGATTGCAAAGAGGAGGATGAGAGGATGAAGGGAATCCGGGCAAGCTTGGAGCAGCTGGGTCTTGGCGACGGGGATGCGCACTTCCTCGCGGCCAGCATCGCCGTCTGCCTCATCGCGCTGCTGGCGTACGGCGCCCTCGTGCACCTGCCGCTGCGCGCGGAGCAGGCGGCGTACGAGAAAAAGGCGGTTGAGCTGCGTACTCGCCTGGCCGCCGTCATGAATTTCAAGAATGTGCACGGCGACCTCGCCGCCTACGAGAAGGAACTCTCGGACCGCGAGGGGCGCGCCGAGCGCATGCTGCCGCGGGAGCTCGAGCAGGGAGCCTTCCTGCAGGATTTGCAGCACAAGGCGCTGCAGAGCCAGGTGAAGCTCCAGAAGGTTGCGCCGGCTGAGGCGCGCTCGGTGGACGGCGTACAGGAGATGCCCGTCGCCGTCGCCTGCAGCGGCTCGTACTTTTCGGTGCTCGACTTCCTGCGCCGCCTGCAGCAGTCGGAGCGGCTGCTCTCCATCCATGAGACGCGCATCGAGCAGCAGGCGCAGGGCAAGGACGGCATGCTGCAGTGCCAGCTCGTCGTCACGGCCTACGCCTGGTCACAGGATGAAGCAAAGGGCAGGGCGGACGGCGAGGCAGCGGAAGAGACAGTTGCTTCTCTTGAATGAGGACAGGTATCCATTGAAATAAGACCTTGATTTATAGGCGCGTATCCTTTACACTGTAATCAATATTGTTTTTGAAATACGTGAGGTGTTTGGATATGAGCGAATTGCGTTTTATGACTGCGGGCGAGTCACACGGCCCGTGCCTGACGGCTATCCTCGAGGGACTGCCGGCTGGCCTCAAACTGGACCTCGAGTCCATCAATAAAGACCTGGCGCGCCGTCAGCAGGGCTACGGCCGCGGCGGCCGCATGAAGATCGAGAAGGACAAGGTCAACGTCCTCTCGGGCGTGCGCTTCAATGAGACGATCGGCGGCCCCATCACGCTGCAGGTCGTCAACCGCGACTTCCAGAACTGGGGCGAGCGCATGGCAGCCTTCGGCGAGCCGGCGGGCGAGAAGGTCACGGCAGCGCGGCCGGGCCATGCGGACTTCACAGGCATCCGCAAGTACGACCGCACGGACGTCCGCGACATCCTCGAGCGTTCGAGTGCGCGAGAGACGACGATGCGCGTGGCCGTCGGCGCCGTCTGCAAGGAATTCCTCAAGGCACTCGGCATCACGGTCGTCTCGCAGGTCACCTGCATCGGCGGCGTCAAGGTCGACCCGGCGAAGGTCGACCGCGCGAAGCTCGGCACGGATATCTCGAATCTCAACTGCTACGATGCGGAGGCCGAGGCGCAAATGAAGGAAAAGATCAAGGCGGCGCGCAAAGAGGGCGACACCTTGGGCGGTATCTTCGAGGTCACGGTGCGAGGCCTGCCGGCAGGGCTCGGCAGCCACATCCAGTGGGACCGCCGCCTCGACGGCAAGCTCGCCGGCGCCCTGATGTCCATCCAGGCCATCAAGGGCGTGGAGATCGGCGCGGGCTTCGACTGCGCCATCCTGCCGGGCAGCCAGATCCACGACGAGATGTTCCTCGATGAGGCGGGCAAGGTCTACCGTAGGACGAACCGCGCGGGCGGCCTCGAGGGCGGCATGACGAATGGCGAGGAGCTCGTCGTCAAGGCGGCGATGAAGCCGATCCCGACGCTGATGCAGCCACTGCACTCCGTCGACATCGCGAGCCATGAGGAAGTGCTGGCCTGCAAGGAACGCAGCGACACGTGTGCCGTCTCGGCGGCCTCCGTCGTCGGCGAGGCGATGACGGCCTTCGTCATCGCGCAGGCCATCTGCGACAAGTTCGGCTCGGATGCGATGGTCGACCTCAAGGCCGCACTTGCTGCCTACAAGGCACGCATCGGGAAGGAATGGTGATCCGATGAAGAACATCGTGCTGATCGGCTTTATGGGCACGGGCAAGACGAGCACGGGCCGCGTGCTCGCGCAGAAGCTCGGCGCGGCCTTCCTCGACCTCGACCAGGAGATCGAGGCAGAAGAGGGCATGGCCATTCCCGCCATCTTCGCGCAGAAGGGCGAGCCGTACTTCCGCGCTGCGGAGCACCGCATGGTCGAGCGCGTCGCCGCGCGGCAAAACGCCGTCATCTCGACGGGCGGCGGCACGGTCAAGGACCCTGCCAATGTCGCTCTCCTGAGGAAGAGCGGCGTCATCGTCTGCCTGACGGCCGACGTCGATACCATCCTCATGCGCACGGCCAGTAAGGGCGAGCGCCCCGTCCTCGACAAGGAGGATAAGGGCGACCGCCGCCGCGCCGTCGAGACGCTCATCGAGGAGCGCCGCCCGCTCTACCGCCAGGCGGACTTCTCGGTCGATACGAGCAAGCTCTCGCCGCTGCAGGTCGTCGAGGAAATCCTTCATTATCTGAAAGCAAGAGGTGTCGTTCATGCGTAAGGTACGCGTCGCTCTCGGAGAAGAGAGTTATGATATTCTGATTGGCTACGGTCTTGAGAAAGAGCTCCAGGCGTTCGTGCAGGGGGCGGGCTTCTCGAAGCAGGCCATGCTCGTGACGGACAGCAATGTCGGGCCGCTCTACGGTGAGAAGGTCCGCGCCATCCTCGAGGCAGGCGGCCTGCACGTGTCGGTCGTGACGATCCCGGCAGGGGAGAGCTCCAAGTGTCTCGCTGTCGCCGAGAAGCTCTACACGCGGGCCATCGAGCTTGGCCTCGACCGCAAGTCGCCAATCTTCGCGCTCGGCGGCGGTGTCGTCGGCGACCTCGCAGGCTTCATCGCGGCGACGTACATGCGCGGCGTGCCGTTCGTGCAGCTGCCGACGAGCCTACTCGCTCAGGTCGATTCGAGCGTCGGCGGCAAGGTGGCCGTCAACCACGCGCTCGGCAAGAACCTCATCGGCGCGTTCTACCAGCCCAAGGGCGTCTTCATGGACCTCTCCATGATGGAATCGCTGCCGAAGCGCGAGATCGCGACGGGGCTCGGCGAGATCATCAAGTACGGCATCATCTACGATGCGGACTTCTTCGCCTACCTCGAGCAGCATGCAGATGCAGTGCTCGCGCTCGAGCGCGAGGCCGCTGTCCACATGATCGCGCGCTCGTGCGAGATCAAGGCGGCTGTCGTCAGCGAGGACGAGAAGGAGAGCGGTCTGCGCCGCATCCTGAACTTCGGCCACACGATGGCGCATGCCATCGAGAAGGAGACGGGCTATATCCGTTACAACCACGGCGAGGCCGTCGCCATCGGCATGATCGGCGCGGCTGACATTAGCGCGCGCCTCGGCATGATTCAAGAGGCCGATGTCGCGCGCGTCGAGGCGCTCGTCACGCGCATGCAGCTGCCGACCAAGGCCGAGGGCTGCACGGTCGATGCGATGTACCGCGACATCTTCCACGACAAGAAGACCATCAACGGCAAGGTCAACTGGGTGCTCATGCAGGGCATCGGCAAGGTGACCTGCCGCAACGACGTGCCCGAGGACATCGTGCGCGAGGCGATGGCCGCGCGCATTGGCAAGTGAGACGGCGATTTAAGAAAAATTTTGCAGGGGCGGTTGAAACCGCCCTTTTTTTATGGTATGCTATCTAGGTATATGGACGGTCCTCTGAGTGAGCATCGGGCTTGCCATGAACGTCTGCCATCAAGGAGGAAAAAAATGAATATCATCGAAACGTTGGAAAAAGAACAGCTCCGCTCGGATATCCCGGAGTTCGCACCTGGTGACACGGTCCGCGTCCATGCAAAGATCGTCGAGGGTTCCCGCGAGCGTATCCAGATGTTCGAAGGCGTCGTCATCGGCCGTCAGGGCACGGGCGTCCGCGAGACGTTCACGGTTCGCCGCATCTCGTACGGCATCGGTGTCGAGCGCATGTTCCCGGTACATTCCCCGCGCATCGAGAAGATCGACGTTCTCCGCAAGGGTATTGTCCGTCGTGCAAAACTCTATTATCTGCGCAACCTTACGGGTAAAGCTGCTCGTATCAAAGAGAAACGCTGATCGGCGTACGGTAGGGACTGCTTTTGGCAGTCCCTATTTTGTTTATAGAAAGGATTACAGGAGGAACCTTCATGAGTTCATTAGGAGAAGAGGCAAAAGACTGGGTCATATCGATCGTCATCGCGGTCGTGCTGGCCTTCATCATCCGTCAGTTCGTCGTCGAGCTCTACATCGTCGACGGCCCGTCGATGCGCCCGACGCTGCAGTCGCAGGAGCGCCTCGTCGTCAATAAGTTCATCTACGACTTCCGCGCGCCGGAGAAGGGCGAAATCCTCGTCTTCCAGTATCCGCGCGATACGAGCCGCGACTTCATCAAGCGCGTCATCGCGACGCCGGGCGACACGATTGAGATCAAGGGCGGCCGCGTCTTCGTCAACGACCAGATGCTCACGGAGGACTACATCCTCGAGCCGACGCGCAGCGAGTACCCGAAGGCGACGGTGCCTGAGGGCACGGTCTTCGTCATGGGCGAT
>OIWV01000988.1_pt1 | contig 26248 bp, 21 predicted proteins | sample 1587751 | NCBI WGS metagenome assembly OIWV01 (sample SAMEA3888913, study PRJEB22519) | human gut metagenome | biome: human gut; feature: human-associated habitat; material: faeces | place: Denmark | collected 2010
GTCGCCGAAGGCGGCGAATTATGCTTAACCTCGGGTGACCGTAGGGAACCCGAGGAAAACGGCACACTCTCCAACACTCCCCTTCCCCCTTGCTCGGCGAGCAGGAGCTCGCCGTTCCATAAGAGGGCTGAACGCAAGCTGCGAGTGTTGGGTTGCAAGCATTAACGCCAATTACACGACCTTATAATCTCCATAAAGGTTCGTTTGCCCAACCTTGAGGAAATCCCATCGCATTTGTGTCAACTTCTGGATACCGTGATAGTAAGTCCTTGAAATTATTACATAACTCATTTTGTGAATCAATGGCATTTAGCCAATACAACAAGCAACAATGGACCGAATACAATCGATTGGCGATTTCAGGTTTGTTCGTTATCCATGCTTGTTTTAAAGTTGTTGGAAGTTGGGGCATTACCGGCATTACACGATTCCATACTCGTCCATGATGGGCACAGCAATTGCGAAGTGCGTTGATGGATTTCATCCAACTTTCAAGTATCTCTTGTTGGGGAACACCGTAAGAACGAGCTATTTTCTTTTTGACAGCACCATTGGAGAAATTGAAATATAATTTTGTCAAACAGCCAAACGAGGTCAAGTCTATAAGTTTCCAAGCTGGAGGAAAGTCTTCTTTGCCATACTTTACATAATGCTATTTGATAAAATCATCCTTTGAACGCTGTAGTTCCCTATCCAAAGAGGAAAGATTTTCAGCATACTTATGCTTGTCAATAGCTAAATCGGGATTGGTAAACCAGAAAGCTCCATGGTTCAAAGAAAACTGATTGATGACCTTTGCTCGCAAAAAAATCTCTATCTTTTGAATTGCGGAAAATAGCAATGTCCTAAGTTTGGCATCAAACTCATAAAGCCTAACTGCTTTCTCAAAAGTAGCATTTTCCTTATAAGCATGTTTGTCTGATGTTTTGAAGGGACGCAAATATGCTGCAAATCTAAAGTAGCTGACGTTTTCAAGGAAAGTATAAGTTTTGCTTTCATCCATAATAGTCAATCCCTCATTTTGAAGATTGGCTAAAAGTGTTGCTGTATCAAGTGGCGGGTTAGTATATCTCATATGTATATAAACAAAAAGTTCCGCCCTGGTACGCTGTTCAATGGGAAGCGTGGCGGATTCTAGTGCTGCAAATGTACGCTTTAAATTTGAATCTTCCAAATGTTTTCAAAGAAATCTGCTTATATGATTAGGATTTTAACGCAAAAGGTTTTAATTTCCATAAATTTCTCTTTGTGAATCATTGGGTATTTACACTGTCAATGCATTAACGCCAATCACACGAATAAATCATTAACGCCAATTACACGACCCAACAATCTTCGGTTCGTATAATTGGCGTTAGTGTTATGCCGTATAATTGGCGTTAATGCTCAATTTAACACGTCGTTACTTGTCTGCCAACGGATTCCAGCCCTGAGCCTTAAGCTCAAACTCCTGGTTGTCGCGAGTAACGAGCATGTGTCCAAGCTCGGGGCGGGTGATGTGGCCGATGAGCTTGACACCATCCATCTGCTCAATCTTCTCGTGGTCGCCAATAGGCACAGTGAAGAGCAGCTCGTAGTCCTCGCCGCCGTTGAGCGCACAGGTAGTAACATTCATGTTCATCTCCTCAGCCATAACAGCCGTCTGGTAGTCGATAGGAATGTTCTTCTCGTATATGCGGCAACCGCAGTTCGACTCCTTGCAGATGTGCATCAACTCGCTCGACAGACCGTCGCTGATGTCCATCATTGATGTTGGATGGATGTTGAGCTCGCGAAACTTGGCTATGATGTCGCCGCGAGCTTCCGTCTGCAACTGGCGCTGCAGCAGATACTCCTTGCCGGCGAAGTCGGGCTGGAAGCCCTTAAGTTCCTCAAGCGCGCGCTTGTCGTTCTTCTTGCGAGCCTCGTCCACCTGCTGGTAGTACACGCTCTTTTCGCGTTCGAGCAGTTGCAGACCCATATAGGCTGCACCCAAGTCGCCCGTAACACAGATAAGGTCGGTGTCCTTGGCTCCATTGCGGTAGACGATGTCCTCCTTGCGAGCCTCGCCTATACAGGTGATGCTGATGGCAAGACCGGTGTACGACGATGTGGTGTCGCCGCCAACGATGTCGACGCCCCACTTGTCGCAGGCAAGGCGCAAGCCGCTGTAGAACTCCTCCATATCCTCTACCTTAAAGCGCTTGCTCAGGGCAAGGCTCACGGTGAGCTGGCGTGGAGTGCCGTTCATGGCAAAGATGTCGCTGATGTTTACCATAGCCGACTTGTAGCCAAGGTGCTGCAGGTCGATATAGGTAAGGTCGAAGTGTACACCCTCCATAAGCATGTCGGTGGTAACAAGCACCTCCGAGTCGGGATAATGGAGCACGGCACAATCGTCGCCCACGCCTTTTATGGTGGACGTGTTCTTGATTTTGATATTGTCGGTGAGATGGCGTATAAGGCCAAACTCACCGAGTGTTGAAATGTCTGTCATACATTAATTAATATTAGGCACGGCGAATCATCTCGCGCATAATCTCTGTCATCAATGGCTGAGCGTTGTTGGCAGCCACCTGAACCTCCTCGTGCGAAACCTCAACAGGGGTGTCTTCCAATCCGAGGTCGGTGATGATAGAGATGCCGAAGGTGCGGATGCCGCAGTGGTGAGCCACGATAACCTCAGGCACGGTGCTCATGCCTACTGCGTCGCCACCCAGGCGGTGGTACATCTTATACTCGGCAGGTGTCTCGAAGGTAGGACCCTGTACGCCTACGTATACGCCGTGAACCACGCGGATGCCCTTCTCCTTGGCTATCTCGTTGGCCTGGTTGATGAGGGCGTGGTCGTATGTCTCGTGCATGTCCGGGAAACGTGGACCGGTAGGGAAGTTCTTGCCGCGCAGCGGATGCTCGGGGAAGAGGTTGATGTGGTCGGTGATAATCATCAAGTCGCCAATCTTGAACTCGGGGTTCATGCCGCCCGAAGCGTTGCTCACGAAGAGAGTCTTGATGCCCAGCTCGTACATAACGCGTATAGGGAATGTTACGTCCTTCATCGAGTAGCCCTCGTAGTAGTGGAATCGGCCCTGCATAGCCATGATGTCCTTGCCTCCGAGCTTACCGAAGATAAGCTTGCCAGAGTGGCCCTCTACTGTAGATACGGGGAAGTTGGGGATGTCCTTGTATGCAAATTCGTAGCAGTCGGTAATTTCGGTAGCGAGCTGACCGAGGCCAGTGCCAAGAATGATGGCAGTTTCAGGATTTGTTGTCATCCTTTCTTTTAACCAGGATGCTGTTTCTTGAATTTTTTCGTACATAGCTTGTTATTTTATTGTTAAATTCTTCTTCGCCTTCCAACATAAACTTTATTCGTATCGGCAAGGCGTAAATGTTGTTCTTTGTATCTTCCGAAAGGCCATCGATGTCGGTTAGACGGGTGGCGTCCTTTTCGGTTGTTATGATAATCTTAGGGTTGCTCATAGCCGCGAAAGTAGAGTTGACGCGCTCTATGTCGTCGGCTGTAAACTGGTGGTGGTCGCCGAAGGTCAGCGGTGTGATGTTGTGCGACACCGGCTGGAGGTCCATCATCATCTGCTGCGGCGACGCTATGCCCGTCAAGAGCAGTATGTTTATGCCTTTAGGCAGGTCGGCAAGCGGGCGTCGTGTATTGCCGAATACAGGCTTGAGGGTTTCGTATTGCAGCGTGGTGAAGTAGAGCTCCTGATAAGGATAGAGGTCCATCGCACGCTTCAGCACACGAAACTCCATTGGCTTGAGGTCCTTTGGACACTTGGTTACGATAACGATGTCGGCCCTTGACTTGCCCTCTTGCGGCTCGCGCATACGTCCGGCAGGCAGCAGCTTGTCGTAGATGATGAGTCGGTGGTAGTCGACGAGCATGATGTTGATGCCCGGTTTGACATAGCGGTGCTGGTAGGCGTCGTCCAGAAGGATAACGTCCACATCCTTTGTGGCATCGTCGGATGTAAGGCGTGATATGCCGTTGCGTCGGTTCCTGTCAACGGCAACGTATATGTCGTTGAACTTGTGGCGCATCTGGTAAGGCTCGTCGCCAATGAGGTGCATCGGTGTGTCGGCGTTGGCAAGCACGTAGCCACGGCTCTTGCGCTTGTAGCCACGCGACAGCACACCCACCTTAAGTTTCTCGTGCAACAGGTTGACAAGATACTCCACGTGCGGAGTCTTGCCAGAGCCGCCCACCGTGATATTGCCCACGGCAATAATGGGGATGTCGTAGCTCTGGCTTTTGAGCACGCCGATGTCGAACATCCAGTTGCGCAGGCGCACTCCGATGCCGTAGAGCCAGCTGAGTGGTGTGAGCCACTCGTTGATTTTTATGAAATCACCTTCAGTTCTCATCTTTATTAATACGTTTGTTGTTACTTTACATTCAGTACATACGGCAGTCGTGCCTGTATAGCCTGGTGCTTGTCGATGTTGCGCAGGAGGCTCAACGGCTCGTAGAGGTCGCCGAGGGTGGAGCGCAGCTGGTCGTCGAGATAGTTGCCGCCCGACGTCGAGCCAAGCAGCTGGTCGGCCCATGAGGCAGGTGCCGGATATTCGGCTGTATAGTATTCCTTGATTTTAGCAAGCTGTGCAGCCTTCTTTATGGCGTCGTCCAAGCCGCCAAGCTGGTCGACAAGCTTAATCTTAAGAGCGTCGTTGCCTATCCATACACGTCCCTGTGCTATCTTCTCCACACTCTCTACAGGCAGGCGTCGTCCGTCGGCAACACGCTTGCGGAAGAGGGCATAGCCACGGTTGACGTATGCTTGCATCATAGCCGTCTCCTCGGCGTTGAACGGGCGGGCCATAATGTTGCCGAAGGTAGAGTTGCGGTTGGTCTTTACCTCGTCAAACTTGACGCCGAGCTTCTGTGTAACAAGGCCGCTGAGGTCGGGTATCATGGCAAAGATACCTATGCTGCCGGTAAGCGTGTTGGGCTGAGCCACAATCCATGAGGCGGGAGCCGAGAGATAGTAGGCGCCCGATGCGGCATAATCGCCCATCGACACAACCACCGGCTTCTTTGCCTTGAGCATGCTTACGTAGTGCCATATCTGCTCTGAGGCGTAGGCGTCGCCGCCACCCGAGTTGACGCGGATGACAACAGCCTTAACGTCGTCGTCGTTCATAAGGCTCTCAAGGTCCTTGCACACGGTAGACGAGGCGATGCTGTGGTTGCCACCCATGGCAATCGACTGAACCTCGTTCTGCACCACGTCGCCGTAGGCATAGTATACGGCAATCTGGTCGCCGTCCACATCCTCTTCCTTGGTGTTGAGCATATCGCTTACGCTGAGCTGCGGAACGGTGTCGTCGTCCTCAAGCTTGAGCATCTTCTTTACGGTTTCCTTTACTTTGTCGGCATACATCAAGCCGTCCACCATCTTGCGCTTAACAAGAGTTTCGGTAGACGAGAAGAGCAGGTACTCGTCGGCGTATGCGTTGAGCGAGTCGACGCTGATGCCGCGGCTCTTAGAAACAGCGTTGCAGATGTTGCTCCATGCGCCGTCGATGTAGAGCTTGGTTTGCAGGCGGTTGGCGTCGCTCATGTGGTCTTCGGTATAGGTCTCGGTGGCGCTCTTGAAGGTTCCCACCTTTACAACCTGGTATTTAACGCCAAACTTGGCAAGCACGTCCTTGTAGAATATTGGCTGCGAGCCCAAGCCGTGCCAGTCGAGCATACCCTTAGGGTTGATGTACACCTTGTTGGCAACCGAGGCAAGGTAGTAGGCGCCCTGCGAGTAGGTATCGCCGTAAGCCACAATCCACTTGCCGCTCTTGCGGAAGTCTTCAAGGTTGTTGCGTATCTCCTGCAGTGTGGCAATGCCGGCACTCAGAGCGCCAGCCTCAATGTATATGCCCTTAACGTTGTCGTTGGTCTTGGCCTTCTTGATAGAGGCGATAATGTCGTTCATGCCCACTGTTGGACTATAGTCGCCAGTAAGCTTGCCAAAGAGGTCGTCCTGTCCCTGCTCGCTTATAGAGCCAGAAAGATTGAGCACAAGCACTGACCCGTCTTCAACGGTCTGTGTGGCCTGGCTCGAAGCTATCATGCCGACAATGCTCATAAATCCGAACATACCGGCTACAATGAAGAAAACAATAATGCCTACAACTGTTGCGGCAACGTACTTGAAGAATTCTTTCATACCAATGTGTTTTTTAGTTGTATGCAAAGATACAATAAATTATTGATATTATTCTATATGTCGTAAAAAAGCTGTACCTTTGTACCCGTTTTATAGGATAATATATCTATTTTTATTCAATCAAATTACAATAAAGAGAGAAAGTATGGACCAGATCCAAAAAATCGAGTACGAAAAGTTACTTAGGCGTAAACTTGACTTGCTGTTGAAGACCGGCCAACTACTTGTAGAAAGTGCTGCCGACACTAACCGTATCATTCGCAACATGAACCGTGTTGCCGCATTCCTCGGTTTGCCAGAAGAGCATCTGCATGTGTATGTACAGTTCAATATGCTTATGGTGAACCTAAGTGACGGCGAACACTCGTTCACAAAGTTCCAGCGTTGCACCAAGCACGGCATCGACATGACCCGCATCTCGCTCATCTCGAAGCTTTCGTGGAAAGCCATCACCGAAGACTACACCATCGAGCAATATGCCGAGGAACTTGAGGCTATAGCCACACGCAAGCGCAACTATACCCCGTTGCAGGTAGCTATAGGTACAGGTTTTGCCTGTGGCGGATTCTGTATTCAGTTCGGTTGCGACTGGACCGCTTTCTTCTATGCGTCGTTTGCCGCTGCCGTGGGTATGTACCTGCGTGGCTGGTTGCTGCGCAAGGGCTTCAACAACTATATGGGCATCGCCGTAGCCGCTTTCGTGTCTACACTGCTTGCCTTCCTCACAATGTGGTTGCCGTCGTCGTGGACAAGCACTCCGCTGCATCCGCTGTTGGCATGTGCGCTGTTCATTGTGCCGGGTGTGCCTTTGATAAACTTTGTTGACGATATGCTCGACAACTATATACAGGTGGGACTGACGCGAGCCATCAATACGTTCCTTATGATTGTGGCAATGTCGTTCGGTATAGCCTTCTTCCTGAAGCTGTCGCATTTCGACTTGACGCAGTTCTACACCATACCGATGATTCCGCACAACAACTACATATCGTATGCTGCCGCAGCAGCTATCTCGGCTATGGGCTTCTCTATGATATTCAACATTCAGCGCCGCCTGTTGTGGGTGGTTGCCATAGGTGGTATCATCGCGGTATGTACACGCAACTTCGTAAACCTCGGTCCGTCTAACAACAACATTGGTTTGGATATGGGTCTTGCCATTGGTTCGCTTGCGGGCAGTGCGTTGATTTCGCTTGTGTGTGTCAAGGCTGTGCACAAGTTCCATGTTCCTCACCACGTGCTCTCTATCCCGAGTGTCATCCCTATGGTTCCGGGTGTGCTGATGTATCGCGCTCTTGTGGCTTTGATAGAGATGAACGGTGTTGTAGGCGAGCTTACCAATGCGGTTAAGTTTGGTATGGGTTCGGCTATCACCATTATGTGTATCGCTCTGGGTGTGGCTATCCCTAACGTGTTTGCGCGCCAGTGGATTGCTCCTACTCGCCGCAAGCGCTTGGCTAAGGCTATTGCCGACCGTAAGGCTCGCGGCAAGTTTGTCGACTTGTCGGAGTTTGACGAAAAGTAAAAACATAAACGCTCATTATACGATGCTTTAGTCGTATGATGAGCGTTAATTCTTTATTGTTATTATTCCACGGCTAAACTCTAAGCATCCACTGTCTTGCAGCTTGTTAAGTGCTTTCGACACAGCCAGTCGTCCGATGCCCATTTCTTGTGCAAGCCGTACCATCTTAATCCTTATTATTTTTTTGCCGGTGGGCGATGTGCACCTGCTCCTCAAGAACTTCAGCACGCGTCCCTCGTCGTTGTCGGGTGTGTGCTGCCATATAGGGCGGTCGGCTTTCTGTGCGAGAGTGGATATGATGTTGAGCAGATTGATGCGGAGGATGACAAACTCGTCGGTAAGGCGCAGTATGTCGTTCTTGTCAATCTCCATAATGGCGCACGACGATGCGGCTATAAAGTTGCGGGTGTATCGCTGGGTCAATCCAAAGAGACGCTCGGGCTGAAGTATGCAAGGTGCCGTTATGGTTTCCTCAACAGAGAAGCCGTGGTCGTCGGCGTATGTCACCATTCGTGCCGTGCCGGATAAAAGAAAAGCCATGCTTCTGCATGGCTCTCCCTCGTTGCGTATTGTCTTGTCTGACGCAAACTTATAGAATGAGAATTTGGTCTGTCCTATAATCTGTATCAGGTCGCTGCTGGTCAAGCCTTGAAACAAAGGCGTTGCAGCGAGCTTGTCGTAGAAGTTCATACTATTTCTGTATTTTGTCCTTCATACTTGGCGAGTACCACACCTGCATATTGCCTTTGTGGTCGGCATAGATGAGATAAGCCATCAGTTCGGGATGGTTTTCGAGTGTCTTCTTGGCTCCATCCAGTCCCATAACCATAAACGATGTGGCGTAGGCATCCGCTTCGGCGCAATGCTTGGCAAGCACGGTGGCAGAGAGAATGTTGTGCTGAACCGGGTATCCCGTCTTGGGGTCGATGGTATGGGCGTACTTCTTGCCGTTCTTGTAGTAGAAGTTGCGGTAGTTGCCGCTTGTAGCCATAGCCATATTCTTGACGTTGAGCACCGTCTGCAGCTCTTTGTCGACTGCAAGCGAGTCGTCAGTGGGCTTCGTTACGCCAATCTTCCAAGGCAAACGCTTCTCCGATATGCCGTGGGTTACAACCTCACCGCCAATCTCAACCATATAGTTCTCGATGCCGTGGCGCTGGAGCAAGTGTGCCACAACGTCGCAACCGTAACCCTTGGCAATGGCAGAGCAGTCGAGCATAACGCGAGGGTCGGTCTTGGTTATGCGGTTGTTGCGCAGCGCCACCTTCTTATATCCTACGATAGAGCGCAGCGAGTCGATAGCCGCCTTTGTGGGAGGGTTGCCGGTCTTGAATCCGAAGCCCCATGCGTTGACAAGCGGAGCCACCGTTATGTCGAAGGCGCCGTTGGTGTTGTCGGCAATGTTCTCGGCCAAGTTGAACACCGTGTCGAACATCTCGTTGGTCTTAACGTCCTCTCCACGGTTGATGCGCGATATTATCGACTTGTCGTTGAACATCGACAGGGCGCTGTCTACCTTGGCAAGTTCGGCAAGGATGTCGTTGTTCAGGGATGTGTCGTTTTGGTAGGTTATGTGGTAGAACGTGCCGAACACCTGACCTTTGTCGTGCTGGTAAGGCGTGCTGCGTTGCTGACGCACAATAAACACGGTTCCTACGATGAGGAACACGAGGAAGGGCAGCTGCCAGTATAGTTTCTTTTTCATAAATTATAATAGGCTTAAAGATATAAAATATCGTTAGTTGTCGACTTACAATTCGAATATAACGTTAAACGTTCCGCCAAACCGCGAGTTGCCCTGTTTGCCGAATCCAGGTACGTACCAAGTGTTGCCAATGTCGCCGTTGTCGTTGAAAAGGCGTCGGCGATAGCGCACGCTCCAACCCAAGCGGAACGGTCCGGCTATCTTGGCGTCAACCCCAAACACAGCCTCAAGCCAATGGTAGTTGGCTTTGACGTCGTGTGCCTCGTAGCGAACGTCATCTCCCCATACAGGGTCCTTGATGCCTTCGCCAATGACGTCAAACTTGTAGTAGGTCAAGGCGTAGCGTGCTCCGGCATATATACGATAGTCGTCGTGCTTGTTTTTGGCAATGTTGAAGTCGATACCGATACGGCCGTAAGGAGCCGACGTCTTGTAGGCGAGTCGGGTAGAGGGGTCGTCGGCATCGGCTTTGCCATATCCTACCTCAATTACGGGGAAGTACTTGTCGCGCAGGTTGATGCGCAGGGCAGCCTCGTACTGTCCGTAGTCGCCTAAAGTTGTCTCGGCAATGCCTATAAGGTCGGCAGATACAGCCACTCCGCGGAAGAAGGGTATGGTGTCCTTCTCGGCTACTGCAGTCTGCGCTTTAGTCTTGCCTTGTACCTTGCCTGGTCTGTTTTGCGCCTTGCCTGGTCTGTTTTGTGCGGCAAGGTGTGTTGCGGGCAAGGCTAAGAAGAGGCTAATTGCCGCGATTCTTGAGATAAATGAGGAAGTGCGCTTTTGCGTCATTGTATGTTACCTTGTTATAGTTTACTTTAATGTCGTCTATGGCACGCTGTGTAAAGCGCACGTCTTTGATGGTGTGGAACATCACCGGATTGCAGTCTACCGACTCGAAGTGAGGCTCGTTCTCCTTGCTCACCCACAGCGTGTCGATGGTCTTAAGCTCCGTGTCCTTCTGTACAAAGGTGAAGATGTATATGTCTTCGGTGCGCTGGTAGCTCATAGGCAGCGACAGGCTGTCTGTATCAACCAGGCGGTTGATAAGCACCGTGTCTTCCTCGGGGTTGTCGATGTTGCGTGGGGTAGATACGGTTAGGGTGTCGACGAGCTTCGTCACGTCGCCCGCAAGCTTGAACGAGGCATAGGTGCGGTTGTTGAGAGGACAATCTATCGACGAGCATGCCGACAGACCAAGCCCTGCTATCATAGCCACAACTAATGCTTTAGCTTTTTCTGTTATCACAGGCATGGTTTTATTAGTTGTGTGTAAGATTTGTCTCGCATTTCAGTGTCTTCTCTATCTGGTAGTCGTTGCGGTTCTGCGACGAACGGCTGACGAGGTCGCCAATAAATCCGGCGAGGAAGAACTGGGTGCCAATCATCATCATCGTAAGCGAGATGTAGAAGTATGGCGAATCGGTTACAAGGCGCTGCGGTATGCCCTGCGACAGGCACCAAAGCTTGTCTACACCCAAGGCAAAAGCCGAGATGAAGCCGATGAAGAACATCAGTGTGCCGAGGAAGCCGAACACGTGCATTGGTTTCTTGCCGAAGCTTGAGAGAAACCATAGCGTGATGAGGTCGAGATAGCCGTTGAAGAAACGGTTCCAACCCATAAACTTGGACGAGCCGTACTTGCGTGCCTGGTGATGAACGGGCTTTTCGCCAATCTTGTCGAAGCCGGCATTCTTGGCAAGATAGGGTATGTAGCGGTGCATCTCGCCATATACCTCGATGTTCTTGACAACGTCGCGGCGATACGACTTAAGTCCGCAGTTGAAGTCGTGCAGGTTGTGTATGCCGCTAACCTTGCGTGCTGTGGCGTTGAAGAGCTTGGTGGGGATGGTCTTCGAGAGCGGGTCGCCCTGCTTGCGGTTCTGCTTGTAGCCGCTCACGAGGTCGTAGCCGTCGTCCACAATCATGTGGTATAGAGCCGGTATCTCGTCTGGAGAGTCCTGAAGGTCGGCGTCCATTGTTATCACGACATCGCCCTGTGCCTCCTTGAAGCCGCAGTATAGAGCCGGACTCTTGCCGTAGTTGCGGCGGAACTTGATGCCCTTGACGCATGGCGACTTCTTTGACAGCTCCTCAATAACATCCCATGAGTGGTCGGTAGAGCCGTCGTTTACGAATATCACTTCAAATGAGAAGTTGTTCTTCTTCATCACTCGCTCAATCCAAGCGTAGAGTTCGGGCAACGATTCTTCCTCGTTGTATAATGGTACGATGACTGTTATATCCATATTTTCGATTAGTTTAAATGTTCTGGTTATTCTGTTTTTTCAGTCGTCTTGTGCAGACTGCTGCTATAGGCAGGCTTATTATTAAACCCGCAAAGATGTTCTGCATCATAAAGATGAACGACCATTCTATTGGGGTGAGCATTGTCATCTGTGTGATGGTTTGCGTTATGTCGGCCTTTGACAGCCCGTTCTGCTCGTACATAGGCATTAGCAGCTTTATGCTGTCGGTGAGTGTTTGGGCAAACGCGCCATGGTCGAGAAAGCGGAAGTAGGCAAACTGTACAAGTGCGAACACCAGCGAGGCATAAAAGAAGATGTATATGCCATAGGCAAAGGCACGTCTGAAGGAGATGACGCCGTTGAGAGCCTGGTCGCGAAACTTAGACAAGCGCCATCCGACGATAAACGGAGTGGCGAGCGCAAACAAGTTGCCCAATGCTCCTGCCGGAACCATTACGACACACGCAAAGCTTGCTATCCAAAGCAACGAGAGTATTAGTGCGTCTTGGCGGGCAAATGCCTTGAGCTGAATGAAATTCTCAATTTTTATCATTAAATAATATATAAGTTTTATAAAACGAGTGCAAACTTACAACTTTTTTCTCGTATACGTATAGGTATGGTGCAATTATTAGGTTTTTTCAACGATTAAGGAGGCACGACTTGGTGTCGCGCCTCCTTAATAATACTTGTAGTACCAATTCTTAATCGGCTTTAATATTACTTCTTTACTATCTTGTATGTCACGCCGTTCTGCTTAACAATAACAACACCCTTGGCATTGCTTATGTCGCTGAGGCTGCGGCCAGAGAGGTCGTAGGCTGTGTATGGCTTGTTGAGGTCGAGAGTTGAGCTACAGGCCGGAGTGTTGATGCAGCCTATGCCGGTAGCTGTAGAATCCTTCTTGCCCTTAACAGCGATGTCGCTTATCTCCCATGTACCTGCAACAGATGTGTTGCTGGTGTAGTGGAAGGCAAGCTGTATCTTCTTGCCGACATACTGGCTTAGGTCTATATTGCCAGAGTTGATGTATACCCAATTGTTGCCGGCAGGCCAGTTGATGCCTTCTATCTTTGTGGTGTTGCCCTCGCAGCGCACCTCGACGCTTAGTCGTGCAGCCGGCTCGCTGTCGTAGTTTACGGCATGGTTGAAGTTAAGCTCTGCCGACTCGAATCCTGTTAGGTCGAATTCTGGTAGTACAAGTGAGCCGTCGGCGGCAAACTTGGTAGGATACTTGTTGTCTCCCTCCCTCACGGCGCCGGTTGCCACCCAGCCAAATCGCTTGTCGCGTTTCCATAGGTTGACTCCTTCTTTAGGGTCGGTTGTTACGTCGAATGTGCAGTCGCCGTCGTTGGTCTTGTAGTTTACGGTATATATAATCTGCTCTCCTCCAGGTTGTGGTGTGTCTGGGTCGGTAGAGCCGCCACCGCCACCAAGATATTTCTCTGACGTCACGGTGTTGGCAGGGTCGAACGCATAGTTTACGCTGTCGCCCCAAACATATTCCATAAGGTTGGGGAAGTCGACATACGGGTTGCGGTTGCCCTGTATGTTGTGCACGTCATTGTTGCGCTTTACCTCAAGTGCGTTTACGGGGTCTTGCTTTGCCCATTTGATGTATAGCTCGTAAGCCCACTTCTGCAGGGTAGGGTAGTCGCCTTTTTGTAGTATTTGCGAATCTACATCGCCCTTCCAATTAAGGTTCTGGTATGTGGTAGCCATATACATGTAGCCACGTGCAAAGTCGCCCTTCCATTCATCAGAAGGCTCCCAGTACATCTTGCCGTCTTTGCCCTTGCCTACCTTTGTGTATCCGTTGCCCTTGTCGCCGTCTACAACTAAGCCCATTGGATAGTTGCTCTTGGCGGTGTTTATCTTCGACTCGCAAGGCATAAGGTTATACAGGTCCATGTAGGCTTGGTTCTGTGTTCCGCCCCACCAGCTCTTGGGAAAGGAGTGTTCGATATTCATGCCTGCGCCTGGAACACCTTGTTTAGTGCTTTGCACCCATTCTTTTTCTGGCGAGTAGCGGTCGATAAATCTGCCGTCGTCGGTACGGTCGGTTATCCAGAAACCATACCATGTGGCGCCGTTGCCACTGCCATAATCCAGCACTTTGGCTTTCTTGATGATGTCGTGCACAGCGTTCTTTAGCTCGGCACCTTTCTTTCCTTTCAAGGCATCATAGTAGCCTTGGGGTATTTGTGCCGATGCAGTTGAAGTAGCGATTGCTGCAAATACGAAAGCAACAATCTTTTTGAATTGTTTGTTCATATACATTAAATTTATTGTTGTCGTTATAAATAGGCTGCAAAGATAGTGTATTTATACGAATAATATATTGTTGTGATGTTAAAATATCAATAATCTACATTAATATATAGACGTATATACAGTCTTCTAAATAAATGTTAAAGCGTAAGGATTTCTTTGCTGAATATTTGGCGATATCAAACTAAAACGCTACCTTTGCACTCGCTTTTGAAAAGACATGGGTAAGTCTTATACGGCCAGCTCCCTTCGAATCCTCCAGGACGGGAACGTAGCAAAGGTAGTTGGTTGTAGCGGCGCGATATAAGTAGCTTGCCCACCCGCCTCTTTAGCTCAGTTGGCCAGAGCACGTGATTTGTAATCTCGGGGTCGTTGGTTCGAATCCGACAAGAGGCTCTTCAAGGAAATAGTAAAGGACAGGACTTGTAAAAGAGTCTTGTCCTTTTTTTATGCCTTAAACTTTGATGTTGTTTGTTTTTTATGTAATTTTGTAGCAAATAACAAATAGCCGTTAATAGCAACAAACAAATATCAGTATACACCACTTATGAAGACAGATAAATACAAGCTTCTTGCCGCCTTGGTGCGCTCCTTCTTCGAGTCGTTCTCGTCGGGAATTATCGACAACAGCCATATCGAGAAAGCCGAAGACCGCAACAGCGCGCAGACAGTAAAGAAACTTATGCTTGAGCATTACGAGCACATAGCCCCCGTGTTTTTTGATACCCTCTTCTTTCCGTTGGCAGCGATGAACTTCGAGTATGCCGATATAGAGCGTGTGGTGCGTGAGGCACAACAACGTGGCGACGACATGATGGCACTTGTGAAGACAGCCTGTGCCTCGGATGCCATGTACGAGGCTATGGTTGCCGAGTATAAGCGCAACTTCTCCAATCTGCTTGCAGGCCGTTATGCCACCACCGCCGACCACCTCATTAGCTATACACATGGAGATGGTGCCGACGCCGAGGGCATTGACACCGACCGTGCCATAGAGCTTACCGTGCGTGTTGTGATGTATGCCTATGCCCGCGGGCTGCGCCGAGGCACCGAAGGACGCAAGTCGGTAAGACAGGCTTCGCTCTTCCGTCTGCTTCTCGACGCCATGAACGTGCTGCTTCTCGACGAGGCGGTGCAGTTTGAGGACAACGACGAGCTTGCGGCTATGTTCCTCAAGGTATGTCTTAACGAGCACAACTTTACGGTGATGACGTCAGAAATGGACCGCACCTTCGACGAACTGGTGCGCAAGGAAGGTATAACTCAATAGCAATGAAGGTATAACACAATAGTAAGAGGGTATTACACAATAGTAAGAAGAAATGATAAAGAATCTGATTTTTGATTTTGGCAAGGTGTTGGTCGACTATGATTACTTCGTTGTTGTCGACCGATTCTTCGAGAGCCATGAAGTGTCCGAAGACTTCTACCATCACCTGATGGACGACAAGTGGAACGAGCGACTCGACCGCGAGGACCGTACCTTTGAGCAGATTATATCCGATATGCAGCAGGCTATGCCGCAATGGAAGGACGAGATACGCCAGTTTGGCGACCATTACACCGAGTTTGTGCTTGGCGAGATACCTGGTATGTACAACCTTCTCGTCAAGCTCAAGGCCGAAGGCTACAAGCTTTATGGCCTTACCAACTGGTGCAGCAAGGTGCATGAGACGATGAAGCAATACCCAATCTTCAAGTTGCTCGACGGCAGAATAGTGTCTTCAGAGGAGCATGTGGTAAAGCCCGAGCGCGAGATATATGAGCTGACGTGCCGCAAACTCGGCTTGAAGCCAGAAGAGTGTGTCTTTGCCGACGACAAGATAGAGAATGTCGAGGCTGCCCGGGCATACGGAATGTATGGTATATGGTTTAAGGATGCCGTGCAATACGAGCGCGAGTTGCGTGAGATAATAGCCAAGGCACAGGTCAGTTTGGACGACCGTGTGCAGCGAGCCGTCGACAACTTTATGCAAGGCTATGGCTGTTGTCAGTCGGTTGTGGCTGCCTTTGCCGACATCTACGGCCTCGACGACAACCTTGCAAAGCGCATTGGCGCCGGATTTGGCGGTGGAGTGGGCCGTATGCGTATGATGTGTGGTGCCGTGTCGGGCATTGTTACACTTGTCGGACTCGACTGCGGACAGACCGAGGGCTCCGACCGCGAAGGCAAGTCGGCTTGCTATAAGGTTGTGCAGGACTTGCTTGCCAAGTCGAAGGAGCAGAATGGCTCGCTCATCTGTGCCGAGATACTGGGCCTCAAGGGTCACGACAAGGCACAATCGTCGTATGAGGCTTCTGCCCGGACAGCCGAATACTATAAAAAGCGCCCATGCGCTGCAAAGGTGGAGAGTGCCGCACGCATCTTCGCCGAATACCTAAAGAATAAGCAATGATAGATCACGCAACAGTAGAAAGAATCAAGGATGCCGCCAATATCGTTGAGGTAGTGTCCGAGTTTGTTACGCTGCGCCGCAGCGGAGCAAACTATAAGGGCCTGTGTCCTTTCCACGACGAGAAGACGCCGTCTTTCTACGTGTCGCCAGGTCGTGGTATGTGCCACTGCTTTGGATGTGGCAAGGGAGGCAATCCGGTTGGTTTCATCATGGAGCACGAGCAGATGACGTATCCCGAAGCGTTGCGCTGGCTTGCCAAGAAGTATCATATAGAGATACAGGAGCGCGAGCTAACCGACAACGAGAAGCGTGAGCAGAGCGAGCGCGAGAGTATGTTCATTGTCAACGAGTGGGCTATGAAGTACTTCCAGGACAAGATGCAGAACGATCCCGACGGCATAGCCATAGGCATGCAATACTTCCGTAGCCGTGGATTCAGAGACGACATCATCAAGAAGTTTCAGCTTGGCTACGACCTACAAGACCGCCGTGCCTTTGCCACCGAGGCTTTGCGAAAGGGATACAAGGAAGAGTTTATACTCAAGACCGGCATCTGCTACAAGAACGACAGGGGCGAACTGATAGACCGATATGCCGGACGTGTGATATTCCCGTGGATTGGCATCAGCGGAAAGGTTGTGGGATTTGGAGGCCGTCTGCTCGACTCGCGCACCAAAGGAGTAAACCAGAAGTACGTCAACTCGCCCGACTCGGAAATCTACCACAAAGACCGCGAGCTCTACGGCATATACCAGGCAAAGAAAGCCATAGCCAAGGAAGACCGCGTGTTTATGGTGGAGGGATACACCGACGTCTTGTCGATGCACCAGTGCGGCATAGAGAATGTGGTTGCCAATTCGGGTACGGCCCTCAGCATACACCAGATACACATTTTGCACCGATTCACCTCCAACATCACATTGCTGTACGACGGCGATGCCGCAGGTATACATGCTGCGATGCGAGGTACGGATATGCTGCTGTCGGAGGGCATGAACCTCAAGGTTTTGCTCTTGCCGGACGGCGACGACCCCGACTCTTTCTCAAGAAAACATACGGCTGCCGACTTCCGCAAGTACATCGAGGAGCATCAAACCGACTTCATACAATTCAAGACCGACCTCTTGCTGCGCAACGAGCGCGACCCGCTTAAACGTTCCGAGGCAATCAACTCCATAATACGCAGCATCTCGTTTGTCAACAACCCCATCCTGCGCGACACCTATCTGCACGATTGTTCGGTGCGGATGGGAATGAACGAGGCTACACTCATCAACACCCTCAACGGCTTTATACGCAACAATCGTGAGGAGCGCACACCCGAGGAGGCACGTGCAGCACAGGCATCTAAGCAGGTGCAGCACCCCGTGCAGCAGCCGGTTACACCCCTGCAGCAGGCTTCCAAGGTAGAGCGCATGCTTGCCGAGCTTATCATCCGCCACGGCGACACTGTTATATATGATAATGTGGAGACCGAGGACGGCGACACGATGAGCCTCAATATAGCACAGTACATCGACTACAACCTGGGTGTCGATGGTCTTAAGTTTGCCAATCCGCTATTTGCCAAAATCCTTGCCGAGGCTGTGGCTCACAGCGGCGACGACGGATTCTGTGCCGAGCAGTTCTTTATTCGTCATGAGGATATCAACATAGCCAATGTCGCTACCGAGCTTTGCATCGACCGATATCGCCTGCTTGACGAGCAGAAGGCTGCTGCCGACAACACCCAGAAGAACGCCGACGAGTTGCGGGTGGAAGAGACCAACCGCATCGAGGAGTTGCGCCAGCAGACGGAGCACTTGCTCAACGACTTCCGCATGGACCATCTTGAGATGCACCTTAAGGACCTGCAGCTTAAGATTTCGCAGTCGGCAAGCGACGTAGAGCGGTTGAAGGAGCTGATGGAGGAGTACAAGACAGCCCACGAGTTGCGCTCTAAGTTGGCACGACTGTTAGGCAACAACATAATAGCATAATATTAAAAACTATATATATATGTATTACATAGAAAAGACACTTGAGGTTTCGGCGTGTCACCGCCTTAACCTCTCTTACGAGAGCAAGTGCCAGAACCTGCATGGACACAACTGGATAATAACCATCTACTGCAAGTCGAGGGAGCTAAACAAGGACGGTATGGTTGTCGACTTCACCCACATCAAGCAGCTGGTGAAGGGCCGCCTCGACCATGCCAACTTTAACGAGGTGCTGCCCTTCAACCCTACTGCCGAGAACATAGCACGCTGGGTAACCGAGCAGATACCCCAATGCTATAAGTGCATGGTACAGGAGAGCGAGGGCAACAAGGCAATATACGAGGAGGACTAAGCGATGTATCGGATAAATGATATTTTCTACTCGTTGCAGGGCGAGGGACGCAACACGGGGCGGGCAGCCATATTTGTTCGCTTTTCGGGCTGCAACCTCAAGTGCCCGTTCTGCGACACGCAGTTTGCAAGCTACGAGCTACTGAGCGGCGACGATATATTGAGCCGCATAAGCCAGCACCCCTCCCGCTTCGTGGTGCTTACCGGAGGCGAACCCTCGCTTCAGGTAGACCGTGCGTTGGTAGACCTTCTGCATGCCAATGGGTACGAATTGGCTATGGAGACCAACGGCACGCACCCCATTGTAGAGGGCATCGACTGGATAACGTGTTCGCCTAAGGGGCATACCGTCATCAAGAAGTGCAACGAGCTTAAGTGCATCTTCGAGGAATCGACCGCCGCTCCCGACGACCACGGCATCATTGCCGACTACCGGTATCTGCAACCCTGTGATGTGCAGGACGCCCAACGCAACGCCAATACAGTGGAGCGCTGCTTCCAATACATACTTGAGCACCCCGAATGGAGTCTCTCGTTGCAGACCCACAAGTTGGTAGGATTCAAATAAAAAGATAGGACATTACAGCCCGTCAGTACTCAAACATAAGTAAGGCTTCGTATGATTTACGTTCATTGGATATTCATAGTGGTCTACGCCATAGTGATAGTGAGCATCATTGTCACTGTGCTTATGGACAACCGGCAGCCTGCCAAAACCATGGCATGGGTGTTGGTGCTTATGTTTGTGCCTGTTTTTGGCATCGTGCTGTACATCTTCTTCGGGCAGAACACACGCAAGATGCGCCTTATGTCGCAGCGCTCGCTCGACCAGTTGTCTAAGCGGCAGATGCTCGAGTTTGTAGAGCAGCGCCAGCTGCGGATACCCGATAGGTACCGCTCGCTTATACAGCTGTTCACCAACCAAAGCCTTGCATTGCCCTTCAAGGACAACGAGGTAGAGTTTTATACCGACGGCTACCAGTTCTTCCCGGCATTGCTTCAGGCTATAAGCCGTGCCCGGCATCATATACACCTCGATGTGTACATCTTTGCCGACGACCCTTTGGGCAGGCTGGTTTCGGATGCCTTGATACAGAAGGCACGCGAGGGCGTCGAGGTGCGCGTTATCTATGACGATGTGGGATGTTGGCGTGTGCCGCACAGGTTCTTCGAGCGTATGCGCAGTGCTGGCGTCGACGTGTGCGTCTTCATGCCGGTCAAGTTTCCTGCCTTCACCAGCAAGGTGAACTACCGCAACCACCGCAAGCTCTGCATCATCGACGGCATAGAGGGCTTTACGGGCGGTATGAACATCGCCATGCGTTATGTCAAGGGCATACGTGGAGGCTCCTTGCCTTGGCGCGACACCCACATGCACCTGCGGGGCAGCATTGTGTATGCCTTGCAGCGGGCTTTCTTGGTGGATTGGTATTTTGTCGACCGCACGCTTGTAACCAACCGCCGCTACTATCCGCCAATGCCGTGGCACATCGACAACAACTGCATTGCCCAGCTGGTGACGAGCAGTCCGGTGGCTCCATGGCCCGACATCATGCAGGGATACGTGCGCATACTGCTTGAGGCAAAGCAGTATGTGTATATTGAGACGCCCTACTTCCTGCCCACCGAGCCTATACTCTTTGCCATGCGCACCGCCGCCCTTGCCGGGGTGGACGTAAGGCTTATGATTCCGAGGCACAGCGACGCCCACATGCTTGAGTGGGCAAGTGTGTCGTACGTCATGCAGACGGTGCAGTCGGGTGTCAAGATACGCCTGTACAAGGCAGGGTTCAACCACAGCAAGATAATGGTGTGCGACGACGAGTTGTGCACCTGTGGCTCCACCAACATCGACTTCCGCAGCTTTGAGAACAACTTCGAGGCCAACGTCTTCTTCTACGACCGCCAGCTGGCGCTGCGCATGAAGGCCTTGTACCTTGAGGATGAGGTCCAGAGTGTCGACATAGCCGATGTGGACGAGCTGCAACGGCGCTCGTTCGGAAGACGACTGTCCGAGTCGTTGATACGCTTGCTCTCGCCGTTGATGTAGACTAAGATGACAAACAACTTAAAGATAAACTAACTAAAACCTGAATTATAAATATGAAAAGAATTTTTTGTGCTATATCTGCGTTCGTTGCAACCGCTTTTGTTGCAACTACAGTGGATGCACAGACCGTGTTGTTCAAGACCGACACCATCTCTAATTGCTACCGTATACCGGCTCTGCTCAAGACCAACGACGGCAAGATTATGGCAATAAGCGATTTTCGTCCATGCCGTACCGACGTGGGTGGCGGCGTTATCGACGTTGTGGCTAAGACAAGTGCCGACAACGGAGCCACATGGGGGAAGGAGCGCACCTTGGTCAAGGGCGACGGACCCAACAAGCCGTTCGATGTTGCCCATGGCGACGCTGCCGTGGTGTGCGACCGCAAGACGGGCGAGATGCTTATGATGTGCGCATCGGGCAATGTGTGGTACTGGCGCTCTACGCTCGAAAACCCTAATCGTGTGGGTCGCTATTACAGTAAGGACGGAATCAACTGGACGGGTGGCGAGATTACGTCCGACATTTTCTCGCTGATGAATGGGGCAGTGCACAAGCTCTTCTTCTCTTCTGGCCGTATCTGCCAAAGCTCTAAGATAAAGGCTGGTAGCCACTACCGCATCTATTCGGCGCTGTGCACCAATGTGGGCAATGTGGTGGTCTATTCGGACAACTTCGGCCGCACATGGCAGCCGTTGGGTGGTGTCGACGCTCGTCCTACGCTCGACGGCGACGAGGCCAAGGTTGTGGAGCTGCCCAATGGCAGCGTTCTGTTGTGCAGCAGGTCGCAGAAGGGCAAGGGCCGCATCTTCAACATCTACACCTATACCAATGCCAAGAAGGCGGAGGGCAGATGGGCAGAGCCTGCATATATAGACAATAAGGCATATCCGTCGGCACGCTGCAACGGCGAGGTGCTTGTTGTCAAGGCACGCCGCATGGCAGACGGCAAGCGCACAAACGTGCTGCTCTACTCGGTGCCTATGAGCGGAAAGCGCGAGAAGGTGGGCATCTATTACAAGGAGTTGGCATCGGCTGCCGATTATGCCTCGCCCGCTTGCTTCAAGTCGGGTTGGAAGGTGTTCCGCATAAGCAATACCGATTCGGCCTACTCTACAATGGAGCAGATGAGCAACGGCAAAATTGCCTTCTTCTATGAGGAATCGGAGCTGAAGGGTGGCTACGACATGGTGTTCGACAGCTACACTCTTTCTGAAATAACAAATGGCGAATACCAGCACTCAAAGTAAGTGCTGGCATCCGCCATTTGGCATTTTTATTATTGGGCTAAGGTGCTCTTGTTTTGTTTTTAGGCGCCTTAGCTTCGGCTTATCTGCAAGCCCTTTGTACACAAACTCATATTTACAAATCTTGCTTTGTCGTTGGGGCGGTTGCACGACAGTATGTATCGTATGCGTGCGGCTGCCTCCACGTCCTTTGCCACCATGTACAGGTAGCCTCCTCCGCCGGCTCCGGGCAGCTTGTAGCCAAGGCACAGGTCGTCTATAAGCGATGTTATGGCTTGCACCGATGCGGGGTTGGTGCCTGCGTCGATAAGCTGGTTTTGTGTCCATGTCTTGCGTACAAGTTGGCCCATTCGGTCGAAGTCCAAGTGCTGTATGGCATCGAACATGTCAAGTGCATGGGCTTTCATCTCGCGCAGTTGCTGCACCTCGTTGTTCTGGTTGAGGAACATACGGCGCACAATCTCTGCTAATATTGTCTTTGCCGTGCGTGTTATGCCGGTGTAGTAGAGCAGGTGGCAAGCACGGTAGTCGGCAGATGTAAACAGCTCGGAAGGCAGATAGCGTACCCCCGGACTCTGTGCAAATCCCTTGTTGGTTTGCAGCAGCTTTACGCCCGGCAGCAGTCCGCCAAACTGGTCTTGCCATCCGCCGCCTGTTGTAAGCAGCTGTTCGAGCACCAGGGTGCGTTGGCTTATCTCCGTCTTGTCCCATCCTAAGCCGCAGAAGTCGCTCAGCGCTCCAAGTACGGTGGATGCAAGCAGCGAGCTTGTGCCCAGTCCGGAGCCGGCAGGGATAGCCGACAGCAGCGTTACCTCTATGCCGCAGCCAAAGGCGCGCAGCTGGTCGGCAAGTGTGGCAAACTGTTCGGTGCTGAATTGTGGCAGGAATCCGGCGAGAGCCAATGCCGCCTTTGGTATCGAGAAAGGCGAGCCTACCTTATTATATTGAGCCAGTTCTTCAAACGTCTTTATCGTTTCGGATGCTCCGAGGTCTATGCTTCGCATCACGATGTGCGGTTCGGCGCATGGCTTGATGTACGTCTGCAATGGCGGCTGGCCGTTTAGCTCGATGGCGATGTTAAGCACGTTGCCGCCTTCCATAAGGCAGAAGGGGGGCGTGTCGGTCCAACCGCCGGCAAGGTCGATGCGCACAGGCGAGCGGCCCCACACTATCTGGTCCTTGTATACAGCCATTCGGGGTGTCTGGCGGTGCATCGTTACATTCTCGGTTATGCCTTGTCGCAGCAGTTCGAAGGCGCGCTCCTCATGTGTGTCGGCAGTATTCAGGTGTCTTGCCACTTCCGAGCGGAACATTGCGTCGTGTGTGCGGGTGAGCAACGGGGCCGACTGTGGCAGTGGCTCGGGCAGCTGGATGTTGAAACGGGCATATTCGTTGGCTGTATCTTCGAGGTCGAGCTGGTAGAATACGCTGTGCTGCCAGTTGGCTGCAAGCATCGGCAGGTTGGCTGCACGCAGCGAGCTGCGCTGCTCTACAAGTCGCTTAAGGTTGGCTTGTGCGCTAATCTGGTCGGCGCTCAGGCGCTTGGCTTTGTCGTATATGGAGCGTCCTCCGTTGTCGGTGTCGTTGTCTATCATCCATTGCAGCACACGTCCCATATCGTCGGTGTTGTCAACAACGGGGAAGATAGGCTCAAACTGTTGGTCGCCGGCAAACTTGTCGTAGAATCCGTATGGTCTTACCGCCCATTCGGTCTCGCCTACAGGCACAATGTCCACACACTGGTTGGGCTTGAGGTTTATGCTCCATTGGTTCTCTGGCACACCCGTCACGATGTTGTTTTGGCTGAAGGTCCAGTTCTTTCCAACGCACGAGTTCTCCACCCATATATTTCGGTTCTCCGAGTTCCACTTAATGTCAATCTTCGTGTTCTGTACGAAAATCGACGGGTGCGGCTTGCGGTCGTGGTGCATTATCTCCCTTTGGTCGTTCACGATGTTTTGTATGTCGACCATCGACGACAACAGTTCGTGCGATGTTCCGAAGTGGTAGAACTCGCCGCCGGGCAATGGCAGTATCGCCACTCGCAGGTCGCCAATCTCCTTGTCCTTAACACCAGGGTCGGTGCCAAGTGCGCAACCGAAGGTTCCGTAGAGGTCGTAGTAGTCAATCTCGCCCTTCTCGATGTCGCCATCGGTTACCGAGTGGCGCATAAGGGTGCGCACGGCACGGTCGGACAATATCCATACGCCGATGTCGGTAAGGTAGAAGTGGTCGGCAAGCAGGGAGGCAAGGGTGTCGGTTGATGGCTTCTGCAGCATGCACTTAAGCTGGCTGGGGTGCTGTCTTGACGACACGAAGACGCCGTGGTCTTTGGCTATCTCGGGTCCAAGCCATAGGCCGTAGCACACGATGTCGGCATCCTCGGGGATGGGTTGCAGCTGTTCGGTGGCGCGAATGTATACGTCGCCGCTTGCAATCATGGTGTTAAGTCCCTTCGGGGCGATGTTCATGATGCGCTCGTATAGCGGAACCTGTAACGACAACAGGTCTTGGTTGAGCTTCTGTCCGCGTTCCCAGCGGAACACAGGCAGCGGTGTAAGTATTTTTCCGGAAGGCGCGTACGATGGCAGGCGTCTGCTCTGTCCGCCGGCATGCAGAATCAGTCGTTTGTTGGCGGCAAGCCATTCGTCAAACGATTCGCCTTCGGCATGACCGTCAGCGTATGCCGATTGCAGGAGCCAAGTGGTTCCGCCGCCCGAGCCAAGCTTGCGGTCTACAGGGTCGTTGGTGCAGAACCAATCGTCTTTGCCAAGACCTGTTATATCGTGAAAACTGCCAACAAGGTTAGGTGGCAGGGATAAAAGTTTCTTCATCTGTGCTTGTTATATGTTATAGGGTGAGTGTTTATGTTGCTTAATGGTTGGGTCTATTCGTACAGGTAGAACATTCTTTCCATCATGTTCCACTTCTCGTCGCTTGTGGCGTTGGCTGCACATTGCTGAAAGGCAGACACATACTGCTCCCATTCCGCCTGGCGGGGTAGGGTGGCAAGTTTAGCCATCGCCTTATCCCAGTCGAAGTCGGCAGGTGTATCTACAATCATCACAAGTCGGTTGTTCAGTATGTATATCTCCATCTCGAGTATGCCCACCTGTTTGATGCCTTCGCCAATCTCCCTCCAGAAGTGCTCCTTATCGTGCGCCTCGCGGTATCGGCGTATCAGTTCGGTGTCGTCGTTGAGGTCCATGGTCTGCACATACCGCTTTGTAGGTTGTGTATATTGTTTGCTGCTATAGCCTTTTGTTTCCATATATTGTAGCTTGTATTTATTGTATAATGTTGTTTATGTTTATTGTATATTGTTGTTTATGTTTACTGTATAATGTTGTTTTGAACTACAAACTTACATATTTTTTCTAACATTCTCGCCCTTTACCAAGAAAAAACACTCCGTTGCTTTCCAACTAAGCCTTCCTTGGTATGTCATTAAGCCTTAATTGGTCAGTCATTAAGCCTTAATTGGTCAGTCATTAAGCCTCCCTTGGTATGTCGTTAAGCCTTAGTTGGTCGGTCATTAAGTCTCGTTGACTTTGATGTCGTGTGATTTTATTTTCCAACCCCTCATTCTATCACTTTTTAGTCTTGTTATCCGTGTATATCATTGGTTATTAGTGGTATATACGAGTGTTAGGTGGCAATGCACAAGGCTCACCTATCATAGATCTATCACTAAAGCCTCACTCTTTTTGGCTGTGATATTTTAGTGATAGATCTATGATAGGTGAACCCCTAAGTTTTCAACCTAACACTCTCGTTGAGCGTTGTCTTTCAAAGAGTTATAGCTATTAGCGTCCCGAAAAATGATAGAATGAGTGGTTATAAAATAAAAAACATTATTACGGCGTAGCCCATTAACGTCCATTACACGATTCCCTCATTAACGTCCATTACACGATTCCAAATCCCCACGCCCCTATACATATTATAATGTATCCCCGTTATCGCCCACATCCCATCCATTGACCCATATCAATTAACCATATAAAAAGCATAAAAATGCAAACTTTTCTCCTCAAATGTTTTGGTGGTTCAAGAAAAAGTCATACCTTTGCATCCGCTTTCGAGAACGAACGAAACCTCAATCAAAGCGAGATTAGTCCGAGAGAAGAGAGCGAATAAAGAAAGAGTTCTTTGAAAAGATTTACATAAGACAGAAGTAGTACAAGAAGCGAGAATGATGAAACACTCATTCTTGGGTAGAAGAAAAACGAACCGTCAAGTTTGTTTGACTTTAAACCATTATTTGGAAGCTCGTTCTGAAACAGATACAAACAAATAGGTAGTTCGCTAAATCTTAGG
>OIWV01001015.1_pt1 | contig 25629 bp, 19 predicted proteins | sample 1587751 | NCBI WGS metagenome assembly OIWV01 (sample SAMEA3888913, study PRJEB22519) | human gut metagenome | biome: human gut; feature: human-associated habitat; material: faeces | place: Denmark | collected 2010
CGGAATGAGCAGCTTGCCCATACCTTCAATATTCGGGTCATTAACCTGTTCGTGAATTGCCTGCTTCACTGCTTCATCGAACTCAACCTTGCTAATTTTTTTTCTTCCATTGTCTTATCCTCCTTAATCGAATAATGCTAAAGATTTCTTTTTCAAGGAATTGATTCTCCTTGTATTCTTCCGGGGTGGTTTCACACCCAGGAACTCACGGATATTCTTCTGTGCCAGTTTCAGATACCAGTTACGGTCTACCACATCAATAGCCAACTCATTGTTGTTGTCTACCATGCAGTGAACTGGCAGACTGGGTACTTTTGCGTCCTTGCCTGTTACAGCGTGGGTCTTGTAGATGGTTCCATATCGTCTGTCTGCCGTAGCGTACACTCTGTTCACTTTCTGTACGGGAACCTTATCTTCACCCACCATCTGATAGCACCCGGAATATTTACCTCCAACCTTTGCAATCACCTGGAAGTCCAGGATATTCTTACTTGCCATTATCGTTTCTTCTGGGTCTACACCCTTTACAAAGTAATCCTGGATTGCCCGTGCGACTATAACCGCATTGTTGTTGATATTCCATGCGCCACCACTCATGTTCTCCCAGGCAGGGAGTCCCATTTTGGTGAAGTCAATGTTTGCATTGGTCAGAATACCTCTTACCAGTGCGCCGCCCTTGACCTTCGGCTTACCGTCACCCACGGGAACCTCAACGTAGTTGTTCACATCCCGCTGCACGATTTTCTGAATGAAATCCTCTTCCAGTTCAAACCCGGTTCTGTCCTGCCATTCCTGGGTGATTTCCTGCCATTTTGCTTCATCGGAGTTGTCGAAACTCACCATGATACCATCCGTATTAAGCTGAATGATTTTAAGAGTCGGACACTCACTGACCAAGTGCATTGACAGTTCCAGTAGGAGAAGCTGTCCTGTGATACAGACTGAACGTCCCATCAGAGGGTCATACAGGTCATTGAAAGCCACGCCATCTTTACCGTTAAGCATGGTTCCGTAGGTTGTGTTCAGTACCAGTTTCAGAGCGTTTGCCGTGACCTTATCCCCGGCTTTCTTCGCCTGTACTCTCTCTTCCAAGGTATCTACATACACCTGCGGGGAAGGAATATTGCGACTACAGAAGCCGTATTTCTGTCCCTTTGAGAGAGGAATGGTCATCAAGTGCGGGTAATAACTTGCCACGTCCTTGTTTCGGATTGACCTGCCATCAGTAGCTTCTTCCACATAAGTAGGAATTGCACCGTGGATACCTCCGTAGGCTATCGTGCATTTGCACTCACCAATGGAAAAGTCCAGGGCGGCTCCCTTGTGCTTCACACCCTGTTCATCGTAGCCACCAAACAGAAGGTAGTTCGGAATGTTCGGGTCATGCAGCTTGTCAAAGAAGTCAAACACTTCCTGCGGAATGTACTGCCGAAGCAGCTTGTCCGGGTACTGATAATCTCTTTCGTCTGTCCATGGCTTCTCTGGTTTCTGGGCTTGCAGGTACACGCTTGTCAGTTTGGCATTGGTCATGTACATAGCCTGTCTGTCTGTCAGACCACGCTTCCTGCCTACAGCCGCCTTGTTGTCCAGATAGCCTTGCCGCAACTTGAAAAGAATCTCCGTTGCGTCCACATCGTACTTACAGTAGTAAGTAGTCTGTGCCTTTTCTGATTCAGAGAGAACATGGTCAACATTGAAATCAACCTCTGTTTCCTCAATCGGGATACCCAGGTGGGCTTCAATCCCTTTAAGGGATACACCGTCCTGGCAATCATCCTTGAGGTCAAAGCTGTCAAAATAGACCCGGTACTCTCTCAGAGCGGGAATGTCCCACCCGTTTAATTCGTGAACGATGATGAGGTCATTTATCTCCTTCACCTGTTCCGGGGTGAACCCACACATAACTGCCTTGAGTATGTGGTTATCGTAGTGCTTGTTGTTGAAGCCGCCCAGATACGGGTTACGCTCCATGAAAGCCAGAACTTCATCATTGTCATTCCAGATAACCGTGTACTCTCCCGTGGCTACTTCTTTGAACACAAACAGCCAGTCATGGGCAAATACCTCACAGTCGAATATGTAGGTTCCTTCAACCATCGTCACACCGCCCTTCTTCCAGAGCCTTTTGTACCTGCAAGATTTCTTGTCTTGCCTGTACGCAGCGGCGAATCATTGACGCTTTGGAGTGTTCGGGAGGAATTATGCCCCACTTGTCGGGTGTGGCTCCCATACTCTCTTCCACGCCGTCCAGAAGAAGTTGAGCAGTAGTGAAGTGGTTCTTCATACTCTTCGTCATCTTCATCTTCGTAGTCCTCCAAGTCATACCACCAGTTATTTGCCCAGGAGAACAGTGCCAGGTATGCAGTACAGAGGACATTGATAAAGAGCATTGTCATCCCGTAGACTTCATCATCCAGAGCGCAGGCAGTGAACAGCCACGTTATGCCTACGATATATCCGATTGTTTCCAGAACTTTATTCTTCATGTCAATCTCCTATAAATTCGCACCCGCACTTCCTGTAACTGGTGCAGCGTTGTTTGAAAGATTTCTGCAATGACCGTATGCAGTCAACATAGTCATAAGCTATTGGCTGCTCCTTGCCGTCAAAGGTTCGGGCGATACGTCCTACGCTCTGAACTACCACCGCATAGTCTTTCTGGGGGGTTGTTAAGTACAATCTGTCCAGTCTGGGAATGTCCAGACCTTCTTTCGCCAGGGAATATGTTGCAAACAGATACCGTTTCTTGCCAGTCCTCATATCCTCAATAGCCTGTTCCCGTTCAGCTTTCCGCTTCTTACTGGTCATCTTTCCATCTATCACCGCTGCTTGCGCCCTTAACTTCAAAGGTAACTGCTCATACAGGTATTTAAGATGGTCAACCCTTTCTGATAGAATCAGATTGAAATGCTCACGGTTCTCAACCAGGTCATCAAGAATAATCTTGTTTCGGCTCTCACATTCTGTGAGATAGGTAATCATTTTGCAGTAGTTAATTGTGCCGTCACTGTTCAGATAAGCAGGACTCAGTTTCACGTCCGTACCTTTCGGCAGGACACTCACTGTCATAACCCTGGACTTCACTGCTTCGTCTGGAACAGTCCATACTACTTGACCCAACATTGCGTAGGTTGCTTTTATCATCCCGTCCGAACGATGGACGGTTGCTGACAGCCCGAACTTATGTCTGGCACACAGCGTATTCAGTACCTTTGAGAACTGGGTTACCGCTGTAGGTGTACCGCTTACTCTGTGACACTCATCCACAATCACGCAGTCCCACTCATTTCTATATTGGTCTAAGTCCAATTTGCACATGGTCTGGATTGTGGCGAAGGTCATAGCCTTGCCGATATTAACCTTTCCTTCGGTTATCGTTCCCAGTAGTTTTGAATCAACGTACTGTTCTGCACGGCTCTTGCTCTGAGTCAGCAGGTCTTTGGTGTGTGTCAGCCAGAGGGTTTTCACCCCTAACGCACACGCCAGGGCAATTCCCATCTGAGTCTTACCAGACCCGGCAGGGGATTGTAGAATGCCGTAGTGGTTTATCAGCATTGCCGCAACTGCTTCCTCCTGGTAGTCATACAGCGGAACCTTGCCGCCGTAGTCAACCTTCTTCGGCTCTTTGAACAGCTTCTTCACATTTCCTTCCAGAAGTGGCAGGATTGCTCTCAGACACCCGAATGGGAGAATCAAGCTATTTCCGTTCACCTCATAGAGATAAAGCGTTCGTGGGGTATTCCCAAGCCACAGGTGCATTCTGGCTTTTTGCTGATACTCTGGGTTTGTCATTTCCAGATTCTCTTTGCACCACTTAATCAGTTCGGGTGAGGGGTCAAGGATTTTCAATCGGCTCCCGATTTCTATAAACATCCATTTCCTCCAACCACTCTTGAAAGGTCTTGTACTCTGAAAACTCTGACTCTGTAATGCTGCCCTGTCCGTAAAGCTGCCGCAGACATAACTCATCGAAATGAATCATATAAATCTGTCCGTCATTCAGCTTCATAGCGAAGTAGCAATGTTCATTGCCCTGGGCTTCCCACATGGTCATAGCCGCTTCCTGGTTCGGCTCAATCCGGGATAACGGGAAGCGATTGTTGGAACATACCTTGCAATCAATCAAGACTGCTATGTTGTCCCGAACCGCAAGCACGTCTGCGGGTTGTCCTACCTGGTTTTGCGCCAGATTGTGCGCCCAGAAACCTTGCTCTGCCAGAAGTTCACACAGTTCCTCTTCAAAGTGGTTTCCCATTGTTTTGTTCACTTGCTTCATAGGCTTCTGCTCCCACTGCACCTCACAAGGAGGTGCAGATTAACGATTCTTGATTTTGAAAGCGGGGCGAACGCCAAGAGAGTAAGAAGCGCCGTCGTAGTCCGCATAACCGTAGCTGAGGACAACGGAGAAGTTAGTAGCGGATTCTCTGACCTTGTTCATCAGCCAGTACCACTGCAAGTTCTCATCCTTGCTACCATCGAACGCCATACGGTTTCTGCGCTTCTTCATCGGCTTCCACTGCTTCACATACGGGCTTTCGTACTCACCGTAATAGTTCTCACCGAAAATCTCTTTCTCAGTCGGCAGACGGAGCAGGTCACCGTTGTCGAACGGAGTCATCATAGCCTTGAGTTCTGCCGGGAAGAGATTCAGAATCTCACCATTCAGCTTCTTACGCAGGTCACTCTCTTCGTAACCTCCTTCATTGGTACGGGTGCTGTTCATCTGGTACTCACCAGGCAGGCAATCAACCAGGCAGAAAATCATGCCGTCCTCTTCCTGCTGCATAGCCATAGCCTGCACCTTCACACCGTCCGTGAGTTTGACCTTGATAATATCTCCAACCTTAAAAGTATCAACGTCAGACTTAATCATTCTTTTTACTTTCATTGTGTTTTCCTCCACTTGTACGGCTTACCGTATTTTTCTTGATACCAGATTTCAAACTTCTTGCGGTTTTCCTCATCTTTGAAGTATTCCTTTACCCTGTCAGCAAGGACAGAACAAAGTGCGCTTCCTTCTAATGTACGAAGCATTAAGCCCCATCAACGAGGACGGAACCATTCTCATACTTGTCCAGAATATCTATGGACAATTCAATGATTGCGTCCGCTTTAGTACCGTTTCTGGTTCCCGAAATTACTGAACTCATCTCTGTCTTATCAGTCACAATACCCCGCAAGGCAAGCTGACCAATCAACCAGACGTAAGACAGCTTGTGCTTTTTAAGCCGCTCACGAATGTTTTCACGTTCCTCCACGTTTCCGCTTCCTCCTTTCATATTAGAATCTTGTAAACTAAAGTTGACAACAGACTCTTCAAAGGTTATAATGAAGCTACCACACCCATACACCATTGAAAACTCTGCGGGGTTAAATTTATAGCCCGGAGGGGCTATTTCTTATACCCTGTAAACAACTTTTGTTGACATACTCAGTATAGTAGAGATTTCCCAAATTGTCAACAGGTATTTTAGAGTTTTCCCAAATTTATTTTTAGGAGGGTTCTTATGGATACCTTAGAACGCATTTTGGAGTTACAAAAACAGTCTGGATTAACAGTAAAAGCCCTTGAAGCCGCTACAGGTATATCTAATGGCAGTTTTAGCAAATGGAAAAAGGGAACTTATGCACCCAGTGCCGAAGCCGTACTAAGACTGGCTAAATATTTTCACGTTTCTACTGATTATCTGTTCTGTTTATCCGATTCACCTTACCCCAAAGTAGAGATTTCCCTAACGGAAAAAGAGAAAATCCTTATTGACGCATACCGTGCTGCTAATGACATGGGGCAGTTGAACATAATCTATGTCTGCCTGGATGAAATGAAAAAAGCAAAAGGGGACAACGAAAGTGCCGTGTGATTGATTTTGTAGAGTGGAGGAAGAACCATGTATGAGGATATAAAAACAGCCTGCCTATACGTTAGATTCTCAAGCCATAACCAGACTGAGCAATCTATTGAAGGACAGACCCGTGTTTGCCGTGACTTCTGCAAGCGGCATAATATTAGAATTGTAGAGATATATGCTGACAGAGCCACATCTGCCAGTAAGGATATAGAGAAGAGAGTCCAGTTCCTCAAGATGATAAAGGACTCTGAGAAGGGCTTGTTTGACGCTGTAATCGTATACAAACTTGACCGCTTCGCCCGTTCCCGGTATGACTCAGCCACCTACAAATATCGCTTGAAGCGTAACGGGGTGCAGCTTATCTCTGCCACAGAGAATATCAGCAATGACCCGGAAGGTATCATTCTGGAATCCGTGCTTGAAGGTATGGCTGAGTTCTACAGTGCCGAATTATCCCAGAAAATCAACCGTGGTATGAGGGAGTCAGCCTACAAACATAACTCCATAGGCGGGGCAATCCCCCTGGGATATAAGATTGAAGATAAGAAACTGGTAATAGACCCTAAAACGGCTCCCATTGTGAAAGAAGCCTTTGAGAAATACGCAGACGGAGAAACGGTTGCTGAAATCTGCCGCCAGTTTAATGCCCGTGGGTACAAGACCTCAAAGGGTACAGCTTTCGGAAAGAGTTCTTTCACCAAAATATTCCGTAATGAGAGATACATCGGAGTCTACACCTTCCATGACTACCGGGCAGAGGACGCTATACCTGCTATTATTGACAAAGACCTCTGGGACAGAGTGCAACTTAGAGTCGGTAAGATTAAAAATGCACCTGCCCGGAACAAGGCGAAAGTAGTCTACCTGCTTAGTGGTAAAATCTTCTGCGGACATTGCGGCAGTAAAATGAACGGGAATTGCAATGCGGGAAATTACTATTACTATCAGTGTTATGGAAAAAAGAACGGTAATGTTGATTGCAAGAAAAAGAATATCCGCAAGGAGTTCATAGAAAGACTGGTTGCCCAGGACGCTCTATCGCTCCTTACGGATGAATATATAGAACAGATTGCTACTATTGCCTGCGAAAAGAATCAGCATGAGATTGAACTGGATTCAGCCCTCCCAACTATCCGTGACCGTATTCACCAGGTAGACTTATCTCTCAATAATCTTCTCAAAGCTATTGAATCGGGGTCAGCCCCAGATATGCTTGTGAAGCGTATGGGTGAATTAGAGAAAGAAAAGAAAGACCTGCAAGCACAGGCTAAGAAAGAATCTGAGGATATTGTTGAACTTGACAAAGCCCAGGTTATCTATTGGTTAGAACAATTCCGTGGCGGCAGTATTGAAGATGAAGAGTTCTGCCGTATGCTCATTGACCTTTTCGTAAACTCCGTCACTGTATGGGATGAGGACGATAACACTTACAAGGTCACCGTTGCTTATAATTTAACCTCTTTACCGACAAAAACGTACCGCCTAAACAAAGGCGGCACGTTGTCGGATTTCACTTCCAATGCACCTGCCAGCAAGGGAGAACATGTGGTGCATCTGCCGGAGCAGAAAGCTCTCGGCATCTTCTATCACGGCTGTTACGAATCACTCCCGGATGCCCGTAGAAAACTGTCTGCCTACGCAGCTGCGCAGAATCTGTCTCTGTCAGGCACGGTACGGCATACTTATCTGGAAGGTCCTCCCCAGCATAAGGATCCGGCGAATTTTATCACTCAGGTGGCTCTTGTTTTACAATGATTCAGTCAAACAGGATTTCCTCCACCGTTACGAACTGAAAGCCTCTTTTCTGTAGAATATCCACTACTTCCAGTGCTGCGGTGACAGAAGTCTCATAATAATCATGCATCAGAATAATATCGCCGTCCCCCGCCTTCTCCACCACTTTGGACGCAATACAGTCTGCATTGTTGGAACACCAGTCCAGAGGATCGATATTCCACAGAACCGGGAACATATTCAGTTCTTTCTCAAAGCTTTTGTCCCAACTGCCGTAAGGCGGCCGGACAAAGCTTATTTTCTCCCCTGTGATTTCTTCGAGAATTTCATTGGTCTGCACCAGCTCCTCCCGAAAGGTCTCCCGGTTGCGGGAAGTGAGCTGTATGTGACTATAGGTATGGTTCCCGATCAGATGTCCTTCGTCCTGTTCTCTCCGGATAATGTCCGGGTAATTCTCCGCATTCTCTCCCGTCACGAAAAAAGTAGCTACCACTCCCCGCTCCTTCAATCCATCCAGAAGCTGTTCCGTATACTTCGGATGCGGCCCGTCGTCAAAGGTCAGCGCGATCTTTTTCGGTTCTCCTGATGTCCCGCACACGCCGGTGTCTGTTTCTATATAGGTTCCATATGACTTCTGCTCTGCGTATCGTTCCGTTCCCACTGCCAGACACAAGATTCCCAGAAGCATGTCAAAGATCAGAATTCCCGCCAGTACTTTTTTCATTTCAAGCCGTCCGTTTCACGCTTTCACAGAAAATATATGCATTCTCAAAAGTGACCATTCCTGCTGCCGCAATAAAACATGCTTGCAAAAAAGGAGACCCGAGACTCTCATCTCCCGGATCTCCTCTGTATGTTACTTTTTTATTTATACTCAGATCTTGAATACGGAAATCTCGTTCTTAAGTCCTTCCATATTCTCATCCAGTACACTTGCAGTAGTGCTCAGCTTCTCCACATGGTTCAGAAGCTTATTGGCCACATCGTTGACGGTCTCGGCACTGCCTGCGGTCTCTTCAATGATATCGGAGATATTCTTCACGGCTGCCACAGCAGCGCTACGCTCACCGTCTGCCTTCTCCGTGCTTACCACGATATCTTTCAGTCCCTCGATCAGCTGGCCCATACGCTCCTGCATCTCGCGGAATACTGCGATCACTTCTTCCACAGCTTTGGTCTGGAGTTCTACCATTGCTTTCGCCTGGCTTGCACTCTCCACGCTGTTCTGGGTCTGGGCTGTAATGTTGGCCACATTGTTGCGGATCTCGCCGGCTGCCTTTGCAGAATCATCTGCCAGCTTACGGATCTCTTCTGCTACTACAGCGAAGCCTCGTCCAGCCTCTCCCGCTCTGGCTGCCTCGATAGAAGCATTCAATGACAGCAGGTTGGTCTGCTCTGTGATCTCTGTGATCGTAGCTACGAAACTGTTGATGATCTCAGATTCCTTGCGAAGAGATTCGATACTCTCACTCACTTTCACAGTCATCTGTGTTGTCTCGCCAGCACGATCACCCAGTACCTGTACGATCTCCATTCCCTTGTTGATCATGCCTTCCGTCTCGCCTACCAGCTTCTCCACACGTTCTACCACATGGCTGACTTCCTGGATCTCATTGGAGAGGATATCGGTCTTCTCCACGCACTCCTGTGCATGTCTGGACTGTTCTTCCATACCTTCGTTGATCTCACCGATGGCACGGGTAATATCCTGTGAATATTCATGAATCAGTTCAGAAGCCTGTCCCACGTTCTGTGCAGACACTTCCAGCTCTCCGGTAGCATTGCTTACCTGATTGACCAGCTTCTTCGTATTCGTGATCATGTTGGTAGCCGAGCCTGCCAGATCCTGGAACTCATCATGTCCCTTGGCAGATACGGTAACCGTCAGATCACCCTTCGCCACATCACCGAACTTTCTGGAAATGCGTCTCATGTTATTCTCAATACCTGCAGTGATAAAGATACCTACGATCACTACGATCACACATGCCAGGATCACCAGACCGATGGTCATGTTGCGGATCTCGGTAGCCTGACTGGTCACTACTCTCATAGGTACCAGTGCACAGGTGGTAAAGCCGATATCTGCACTGTGGCTGTAAATGAAAAGATACTTCTCACCCTGGAAATCTACCTCCGCAGTACCTGCATCCGCTACTGCCTCATCCATGACAGCTGTATAATACTCCTGTCCGGAGAATACATTTCCCTCTTCCGGAAGGACACTTTCTTTTCCTTCTTCTACGTTCTCAACAACCAGTTCTCTGCCTCCGGGAGTTACAAATCCGATGATACTGCCGTCTCCGATATCGATCTCTTCCATGAAATCCGTAATAGCAGAAGGCTTGATATCGATGACAACGCAGGCATTGTTCGACTGGCTCATCATTTCGAAGGCCATAATATAATCTTTTTCGGTCTCCGTTACCTTTTCATCCAGTACAGGATGACTGTCGATCCACTGCGGGATACTTCTTCTGCCTTCCCCGCTTGCCACGTCTTCCTTGTACTCATCCAGGAAACCGTCCACACCGGATGAAAGCTTAGTGGACAGAAGGTTTACTCCCTTCTTGGGAATAATGTGCATGTGGCTGATGAACGGGTTGGAGGTCTGCACCGACAGAAGGTTGGACTTCGTAGATGTCAGGAAATTCAACTTATCCACGGGATTATCTTCGAACATTCCCAGGAAATATTTCCGCAGATCATCATCGTAAGCATATTTCAGACCCTCTGAGCGGATAAAATCACAGCTCATATTCAGATTTTCCGTGGCCATACGCATCGTCTGTAATGTGGAATCGGTGAATTTCTCGCTTAATCCTTCTGCGGATTTCTGGTATGCTGACACACCGATGATCACCATAAACACAATAGGCACCAGGAAACATACAACGATCTTGTTGCGGATGCTGAGCAGTTTCGAGCTCTTTCCACTCTTTTTCTGCTTCGGAGCCTTTTGCTTCTTCTCCGCAGATGCCTTCTTTCCCTTCACTGCCTTTTCAGGCTTCGGCTTCTTTTCGGAAGTCGTCTCTTTTTTCCCCGTAAAAAGAGATTTCTTTGGTTTTTCAACATTCGTACTCATTTAATACCCTCCGGTACTTGTTATAGATATTTAAAATTATAGCATAATAATTACCAGAATGGAACAACATTTTCTGCCATTTGTTATGCTTTTTGTATATTTTTAGTTAAAATTTATCTTCGTCAGAAAGGTCTCAGGGAACTTCTCTTCCTCCGCCAGATTTAGGATACGTATCTGCAATTCCTGCCGTTTTCGAAGGTCATCCCCACCATCTGGCAATGTTCCTTCCGCCGTTTGCTTTCCACCTGCTGTAAGGATCCGACTGCCCACCATGGCTGCACCGCTCAGTGCCGTATTGCCGCCGGTCACCGTGCAATCTGCCAGTTCTTCCGGAAGCAGCCCGATAGCCACAGCCGCCTTCGGATCCAGATAATAACCGAATCCTCCCGCCAGCACCACTTTCGAAATGTCCGAAAATCTTATGCCATAGCTGTCCACCAGAATCTCAATGCCTGCGGCAATGGCTCCTTTTGCCAGCTGCACTGCACGCACGGACTCCTTCGTCACCAGCACATCGCCGATACGGACTCCTTTCGTAAAATAAGGTTCCTTCAAAAGACCCTGTCCGTCCATCAGCCCCTCTTCCAGAAGTTTTTGTAACAGTCTCACCATATCCGCGCCCCAGATGCCCCGGTTGGCTCCGCCTTCGAAAGCAGGGCCAGCCGCCGTGGCACAGGCATGTAATCTGTGTCGGTTTCCCAGTGCCATCTCCCCGTTGGTTCCAAGATCGATGAGTAGGGTGGAGGCCTCCTGTTCCAGCATTCCACTGGCCAATATTCCTGCAGTGATATCGCCGCCTACAAAGGCTGACAATCCCGGTATGATATGACAGGCCACTCCTGCAATTTCTGTCTCCACTGCGCCACTATGACTGACTGTAAAAGGTGCTTTGCCCAGTTCCTCCGGATTCCAGCCCATGAACAGATAGGTCATGGTGGTATTTGCCGCAACGACCATCTGCAGAGTCTCCTTCGGCTGCAGCTTTTTGGAAAAACGCTGCACTCCTTTTTCCATGAGGTCACGGACTTTTTTCTGCATATCTGCCGCTTTTCCCGGATCCTTTGCTGCCTCTATCCGTGAGAGCACATCGGCACCATAGCTGACCTGGGGATTCACACTGGGAAAGCTGTCCACCACTTTACCGGTCATGTCATACAACTGCATGGCAATGGTAGTGGTACCAATATCCACAGTCATCAGCCGTTTACCGTCCGGATTTTGTAATGTTAACGGAGGAAGTTCCAGCTTTTCCGTCACCACCTGCATCCCCCGGATCACTCCTGGACATCTGCCACAACCGGTACAGATCAGGCATCTGGTTCCCTTTTTTCCTGTGGGATTGGTACTGCTCGTATTATACAAACTGATTCCTCTCTTCATCGTAATGATAGTCAATGGCTGCCAGTTTATCTGTGATCTCCTGTTCCTTCACATCCAGATCATCGCAGAGCTGTTTCAGGCTTCCGTAGAAATCACGGAGTTTTAAATTTATAAAGCTTAATAACATTACGGGATCCTGTGGTATCATAACGTTTTCCTCTCTTTTCCTGTTTTTGACAGAGTTATATTGTAAACGAAAGGAGCAAAAATGACAAGTATCATCATCTTTGCTCCTGTTTTATTTTACAGATTATTGATTTTTCGATCCTTTTTCGCACTTGGCGGCCAATTGATCATTCTCCACGGTAATGACAATGGTATCGCCTTCTTCTACCTGATCTGCCAGAATCATCTTGGCTGCCAGGGTCTCCACGTACTTCTGGATATAACGCTTCAAAGGCCGTGCACCGTAGACCGGATCATAAGCATTGTCCACGATATACTGCATAGCTTCCTCCGACAGACGGATGGTCAGCTGCTTATCCTCCAGACGTCTGTTCAGATCGGCAATGATCAGATGAATGATGCCGCCGATATTGTCCTTGGTCAGAGGCTTGAACAGGATCGTCTCATCCAGACGGTTCAGAAATTCCGGACGGAAATGAGCCCGCAGGTCGTTCATGACTGCCGCCTCTGCCTCCGGCTTGATGGTGCCGTCTTCGTTGATGCCGTCCAGCAGATAGCTTGCGCCGATGTTGGAGGTCATGATCAGTATGGTATTCTTAAAGTCTACGGTACGACCCTGAGAATCCGTGATACGGCCGTCATCCAGTACCTGTAACAGTACATTGAATACATCGGGATGTGCCTTCTCGATCTCATCGAACAGTACCACGCTGTAAGGTTTTCTCCGGACAGCTTCGGTCAGCTGACCACCTTCCTCATATCCTACATATCCGGGAGGCGCTCCGATCAGACGAGAGACAGAATACTTCTCCATGTACTCACTCATATCGATACGTACCATATTATTCTCATCGTCGAACAGTGCTGCCGCCAGACTCTTGGCCAGCTCCGTCTTACCGACACCGGTAGGTCCCAGGAACAGGAAGGAGCCGATGGGCTTGCTGGGATCCTTGATCCCGGCTTTGGAACGGATGATGGCTTCGGTGACTTTGGTCACACCCTCGTCCTGACCCACCACACGTTTGTGCAGTTCTTCGTCCAGATGGAGGGTCTTGTTACGCTCACTCTCGGTCAGTTTGGCTACCGGAATGCCGGTCCAGCGGGAAATGATCCTTGCGATCTCTTCCTCCGATACTTTTTCATGTACCAGAGACAGATCGGATTCTCCTACCTTATCCTCTTCCTGTGCCAGCTGCTTCTCCAGTGCGGGCAGTTCGCTGTATTTTAATCTGCCGGCCTTTTCATAGTCTCCTTCCCGCTCTGCGATCTGGATCTCATTATTCATGCGGTCTCTCTCTTCCCGCAGTTTGGAAAGTTTATCCACGGATGCCTTCTCGTTATCCCACTGTGCCTTTTTAGTGTTGAACTGATCCTTTAACTCTGCCAGTTCCTTCTGCAGATCTGCCAGACGTTCCTTACTGATCCGGTCATCCTCTTTTTTCAGAGCAGTCTCCTCGATCTCCAGCTGTGTCACCTTACGCTGCAGTTCATCCAGCTCCGTAGGCATACTGTCCATCTCGGTCTTGATCAGGGCGCAGGCTTCATCCACCAGGTCGATCGCCTTATCCGGCAGGAATCTGTCGGTGATATAACGGTTGGAAAGTACGGCTGCACTTACCAGCGCATTATCCATGATCTTAACACCATGATATACTTCATAACGATCCTTCAGTCCACGCAGAATAGAAATCGTATCCTCCACGGTGGGTTCTTCTACCATAACCGGCTGGAAACGACGTTCCAGAGCGGCATCTTTTTCAATATACTGTCTGTATTCATCCAAAGTGGTAGCACCGATACAGTGCAGTTCACCACGAGCCAGCATAGGTTTCAGCATATTGCCTGCATCCAGAGCGCCATCTGTCTTACCGGCACCAACAATGGTATGCAGCTCATCAATGAACAGAATGATCTGTCCGTCGCTGTTCTTCACATCATCCAGTACAGCTTTCAGACGTTCCTCAAATTCACCTCTGTATTTTGCGCCGGCTACCAGTGCACCCATATCCAGTGCGAAAATCTTCTTATCCTTCAGTCCCTGCGGTACATCACCTTTTACAATACGTTGTGCCAGCCCTTCCACCACGGCGGTCTTACCGACACCGGGTTCACCGATCAATACAGGGTTGTTCTTCGTTTTACGGGACAGGATACGTACCACATTACGGATCTCACTGTCTCGTCCGATGACAGGATCCAGCTTCTGATTTCTCGCTTTCTCCACCAGATCCTGACCGTATTTTTCCAAAGTATCGTAAGTAGCCTCCGGATTGTCACTGGTAACTCTCTGGTTGCCTCTTACGGTAGACAGAGCCTGTAAAAAACGCTCTCTTGTGATGCCGTATTCCTTCCAGATCTCGGCGATCTCCTTGTTGGGATTCCTGATCATGGCAAGGAACAGATGCTCAACGGAGACATATTCATCTCCCATCTGCTTTGCCTCATCTGATGCGCTGACCAGTACCTTGTTCAGATACTGACCGACATAAGGCTGACCGCCCTGCACCTTTACTCTTTTCTCCAAAGCCTGTTTTGCACGGTTTACAAAGTGATCCTTTTGGATCTCCATCTTTTCCACAAGCTTTAAGATCAGGCTGTCATCCAACGTCAGCAGACTGTACAGCAAATGCTCCTGCTCGATCTCCTGGTTGCCATATTCCATGGCGAGCTTTTCACAGCCGTTGACGGCTTCTATGGATTTCTGTGTAAATTTATCAATATTCATAATCGTTCGCCTCCTCACTAAGGTGTTACAATTTTGTTTTTCACATTAATTTCTTAGACAATGAACTGATTTGTTTGAATTGTTTTGTTCCAATTCCTTTGTCCGCGCCTTCGTCAGACAGATGCCACAATCTCAAAATCTCTCTTGTTTCATCTGTTCTATAGTTAATATAACACATAGTGTAAGAAAATCAATTAAGAAAGTATAAACTTTATATAGAATCTTTCGAAAATGCATAATTTCCCCTTTGCATTTTCCATGATACGATTGATTGATACACTTTCACTTACGTTATTTCACAACAGACGTGCATGATTATAAAGAGATATCAGTCATGGGTCTATGCAGAAAAATCTTGTTTTCTGATCCCCTTTTCCGCCATAATGTCACTCCAGAAGATTCACTTTGGGTCTATAGAAAAAAATTTGCTCTCCGGATACTCATTTTTCGTGATTTGAGTATCTAAAATGATATTTTTTCTGTATAGACCCACAGAGCACAAAAATCTATGATATCTACATAAAAAAAGTATCTGGAAAGCACTTTTTTCGCTATAGACCCAAATGGCGCTGCCACCGCATTCCGTCTGCTCATAAAGCAGACCGCAACACGGTGGCGGCGCCATTTTTTCATCATTTGCTATTCCTATCCGACAACAAAGGGCAGCCTTATTTTGCTGTAACGCCCTTCACTTCATATCCTGCGTCCACCACAGCCTTGGTCAATACCTCATCTGCCACATCGGAAGCCAGTTCCACGGTAGCGTTTTTCTGCTCCAGACTCATGGTTACGGCTTTCACACCTTCTACTGCCTCCAGTGCCTTCTGTACGGTTCCGGTGCAGTGGTTGCACATCATTCCTTCGATGCTGATTACTTTTGTCATTGTGTTTGTCCTCTCTTTCTCCTGCTTTACATCTTGTCTGTTATTTTGCTCTGCGGGGGTCTTCAGTATGCACTGTTCTTCCTCCGCAGTTGCATGCGTTATCTTGATTTCCTTATGGGTTACTTCCGGTGTTCCCTTTTTCAGCGGGGTAAATCCGCTCTTAAAGCCTCTCAGTCGCAGGGCATTTCCCACGACAAAGATACTGCTTAAGCTCATGGCTGCCGCGCCGAACATGGGATTCAGCCGGATCTGGAACGCCGGATACAACACACCGGCTGCCAGGGGGATGCCGATGCAGTTGTAGAAAAATGCCCAGAACAGGTTTTCCTTAATATTGCGGATCACGGCACGGCTCAGCTTCATGGCAGTCACCGCATCCCGAAGATCGTTTTTCATCAGGATAATGTCAGCACTCTCCATGGCGACATCGGTACCTGCGCCGATGGCCATACCCACATCTGCTGCCGCCAGTGCGGGAGCATCGTTGATACCGTCACCGATCATTGCCACCTTGTGTCCCTGTGCTTTCAGTTCACTGACCTTTTTCTCCTTATCCTGCGGCAGTACCTCTGCCACAACTTCGGAGATGCCAAGCTTTTGCCGTACGGCTTCCGCAGTGCGGCGGTTGTCTCCGGTCAGCATGATGACTCTAACACCCATTTTCTCCCATGCGTTAATCGCTTCATAGGAGGTGGCTTTGACAGTATCTGATACACCGATGATGCCTAAGAATCTTCCTTCCTGCGCCACCAGAAGCGGTGTCATGCCTTCGTCCGCCATCCGGTTCAAGCCTTCTGCGGCTCCCTGCGGCAGTGAGATATTCCTCTCCTGTAAAAATGCAAGATTGCCTACATAGAACTTTGTGCCTGCCGGGAATGTCACACTGTCTGCATCTGATCTTGCAATTCCGGTTGCCGGATTCTGTTCTGCGATCTTGCCTGAATTTTCCGGTACATCCGCAGTACTATCCCTTTTCCCTGCATAAAATACCGCCGTGGGACCATCCTTTTTTGCAACTTTCTCTGCATGGAAATCTGCTGCCAGAGCACCTTCCACACCACGGCCGAAGGTTGCCTTGAAATCCACGATCTCCGGAATTGTCAGTTGGAAGCTTTCCGCATATTCCACTACCGCCTCTGCCAGCGGATGCTCACTCTTTTTCTCCAGTGCCGCCGCGATCTGCATCATGGCATCCGCAGGAAAATCACTCTGATAACCGCCTACTTCTTCTACTTTTAACTTGCCGCTTGTGATGGTTCCGGTCTTGTCCAGTACCACGGTGTCGATCTCCTTAGCCTGCTGTAAGGCTTCCCCGGTCTTGATCAGGATGCCATTACCTGCTCCTACGCCGGTCCCTACCATGATAGCCACCGGAGTTGCCAGTCCCAGCGCGCAGGGACAGGAAATTACCAATACGGCAATGGCTGTAGAAATGGCAAATTCCGCGGTAGCACCGCTTATCAGCCACACGATCAGGGTGATCAGGGAAATGGTCATGACCGTAGGCACAAATACTCCTGCCACTTTATCTGCCAGCTGTGCGATCGGAGCCTTGCTGGCACTGGCTTCCTCCACCAGACGGATGATCTGTGCCAGCGTGGTGTCATCGCCGACACGATCCGCACGGCATTTTAAGAACCCCGCTTTGTTCACGGTGGCAGAGACCACATGGTCGCCCGCCTGCTTCTCCACCGGAACGCTCTCACCGGTGATGGCTGCTTCGTCCACACTGGAGTTACCCTCCAGCACGATACCATCCACCGGTACCAGACTTCCGGGCTTTACCAGAAATATATCACCCTTTTGCAGACTTTCCGTAGGCACCTCCTTCTCCTGCCCGTCCCCGGTCACGAGGACTGCCACCTTGGGAGCCAGATTCATAAGCTTGGTAATAGCCTCACTGGTCTTGCCCTTGGAACGGCTCTCCAGATATTTTCCGACCGTGATCAGGGTCAGGATCGTACCGGAGGATTCAAAATACAGATCGTGGGAATAATGCTCTACTACTGCCATGTCACCGCAGCCTAAGCCATAGCTGATCCGGTACATGGCGAAAATACCGTACACAAGCGCCGCGCCGGATCCTAAGGCGATCAGGCTGTCCATGTTCGGGCTGCGGTGCGCCAGGGTTTTAAATCCTACGGAGAAAAACTTCCGGTTCACATATAAAATCGGCAACAACAGTAAAAACTGTGTCAGTGCGAAATTCATGGCATTGGCATTGCCGTGCATGGTATTCACGATAAATGCAGGAACCGGGATCCCGAACCATTCTTTGAGCATGTGGTGCATGGACACATACATTAGCGGGATCAGGAAGCCGATGGAGATTCCAAGCCGCCATTTCATGGCTCTTGCGTCCGCATCCAGCTTCTGCTGCAATTCCTGCTTGCCGTCGACTGCGGACCTTCCTGTACTTCCCGCATTCCCGGAAGTGCTCCGTCCGCCGGCACCTGCCGCACTGCCTTCGGTCATTACCGAAGCACCGTAGCCTGCTTTCACCACAGCATCAATGATTTCCGTCGAAGTGATCTTCGTCTCGTCATAGGTCACATCCATGGTCTCTGTCAACAGATTCACGGATGCTTTTTCCACATTTTCCAGTTTATTGACTGCCTTTTCCACATGCGAAGAGCATGCAGAGCAGGACATTCCCGTAACATGATATCTTTCCTTCATAAAAATAACCCTGCCTTTCCATAACCTGCAAAGTTTCCGTTATTTTCAGTGCCTTACCGCACGAATTTACAGTTTTATCTGCAGTCATGCCTCTACTTATTTCAATTTTTTCACCAGATCCACTGCTTCCTCTACGATAGCAGTATTCCCCTTCCGGATCTCTTCCACCACGCAGGTCTCCATATGCTCCTTCAGGATCGCATAGCCAAAAGCCTGCAGGGCGCTCTCCACCGCAGCTACCTGCGTCAGGATATCTCCGCAGTATCGGTTTTCTTCCAACATCCGGCTGATACCGTTCAGTTGTCCCGTCATGCGGCTTAAACGGTTCTGTAATTGTTTTCTTTCTTTTTCAGAGCGGGGGGTTGCTTTCTGATGACAATGGCAACATTCCATGCCCTTCTCTTCTAATCTTTCTTCTATTTTTTCTGCCATACTTTCTCCCATTCTGAAGCCGGTTCCTGCTATTTTTTCTAAATGCCCACATATTCTTTATTGTCCTCCGATCACATAACAGCGTTCAATGTATGTAGAAGGACTAATTGTTGCAGTTATGCAAAATACCCCACAGGGGTATCTTGTATAGTTACAAGATATACCCCCACAGGGTATTTGTCAAGAGGCACTTTCTAATTCCTGCCAGTTCACTTCTGACCAAAACGGATCCTTACGATCTGCATCTTCATGATTCTGTCGCCGGTTCTGGCGAGGAAGCGGAATAATCCTCTGACGGAAGGGTCTCGAAGATCATTATAGCCCAGCATATAGCCACGGCTTGTGACCTGCAATCTGCTGTCCCACGTGGAAAGCTCACTTTTCGCATCCGAAACCGCAAAATACGCGCCCACATCCTGAATTTTAGCGCTCTTTAGCCATGTCTTTGCTATCATCTTAACCGCTGTCCGGTTCGCCGCGTCAAATACCAGCACACCACCGGGAAAACTGTCAGCCATTGCCTGTACCAGCGTCCTGACTTGCTCCGTCAGAAAATAATAGAATACTCCGGAGGCAAAGAAAATCGCCCCTTCGGACGGGTCGATTTTGGTAAACCATTCCGTATCATTCAAATTGCAGGGAATATTTTCCTCACGGTCTCCGGCGGGCAGTAATTGATTGCGTACGGCGATAACATCCGGGAAATCCAGATTGTAAATTTTACAGCTGCCATTGTCACAGGCTCTGCCGGTACCGTCAAGTCCACAGCCCAAATTGACCACCGCTGCATCAGGATGGTCTGCCAGATAATTTTGTACCTCCCACGCAAGGTCATTCTGCCGCATGGCAACCTCCAGCGAACCGAAACGCTGCATCAGGCCGTGGGATTTTTTCTCCACCTGTGAAAAGTCATAGTCGATCTGGTCAATCAGGTGTACCGCCATCTCGTCCCGATATAGGTTCGGATACAACTCCGAGCATAGCTTCCGGGAATAAAGCGGGATGATCAGTGTCTCCTGTACGGTGTTCTTCTCAATCTTGTATTTCATGGACATCTCTCACTTTCTTGCATTTTTGCCATTTCTTTTTCGTTAGTTTTGTCTAACCACTGTATAGAGTTATGCGGTTAGCTTGTGCTAACTTTCGTATCTTAGAAAAGCCGCATTACTGCGGCCTTTCAGCTGACTGTTTTTGGTTTTCGTTTATATTATACTGAACTTATTTCTGTTTTGCAAGGTAGATTTCCTAATGGATAGAGTAAACTTACTGTCAGTTGGAGAGTCGCAGAAGATTCCCTGCTATGAACTTGCCCAGATCGTTTTCTCATAGTCTACTTCTCCCACAGTGTTTTGTCAAATACCTCCCAGACGCTCCCGGATTGCAAGCTTTTTCCGGATGTCTATACTCGGGATGGTTGCCTGCAGCTTTTCGATGTATACCCTGTCATTGTCATGACTGTGGAGTAACAGACTCCTCATGTATCCCCTGTTTGGACGCACTGATATCTCCTCGGTTCCCGTTGCTTCTTCCTGCTTATGGCTCCGCCGGTACTTTACCAGTTCCAGGATCTTTTCTTCTCCGTAATCCTTCACATAGCATCTCAGCTGACACATCGCATCCGCTCCGGCTTCGCTCCAACCCATCGGACGGGAACTCATCCGGTCGGAATACATATGACTCACATGACCTTCTGCACTGCATCCATAGACATTCTTATCCTGCATTCTTCTCACTGCGCTATCCCAGTTGTTCAGCAGGTATTCCTCACAGTCATTCACTGCTTTTTCGTTCGGCGCACATTTCCGGATAGCTTTTATAGTCTTTACAAACTTTTTCTTCTTGCCCTTATACAGGGCCTTCCACAGCCGTCCTTTGGCTTCCCCTGCCTCATCCAGCATCTGGTTGGCCGCCTTGTTGATATATTTCATCATGTGGAACTTATCCAGTACCGGAACTCCCTTTTCAATATATTCCGCCCCTGCTTTGATCCATGCTCCTCCATCTCCACTGATATACACCGCATTCAGATACCGGCTCTCGTAGTTCGTGTCGATGTATTCCTGCATCCGTTCAAACAGATGTCTGTTTGCTTCTCCTCCGCTGCAAAGACCTCCCAGGTAGAAGACATTCTTCAGTTCCTTCCGCCCGTCTTTCTTTTCCTGTCCTTCATACAGATACAACAGCTTCCCGATCATGCTGCCCTTCTTCTCTGTTCCGTTTTTCTCCTGCTTGTGAATGTGATCCTCGTCTGCCTCAACATAAAGGTATTCCACACACTTTTTCTTCTCCGGCTTCGGGAAGGGCAGTTCTGTCTGGATTCCGTGTACCTTATCCATGACGGCAGTCTTGCTGATCAACGAATCTTCTCCCAGTACCCTGGCAGCACTGGCATAGCTGGTCTTTACCGCTTCGGCCAGCACCTCAGCTTCCGCACGGCTGCTCAGTCTTTCATGGGCATCCAGTTCCATCCATTCATCCAGAAGATAATGGCAGGTTCCATCCTTACAGCTTCGGAACAGCGTGTGGGTAAAGCAAACCGGTCCCACTGTAGTCAGCAGCTGGCGTTCATCATGCCTCTGGATGGTATATTTTTCAGCTCTGGAAATATCCTCACACAGCATACGATCCATGTCGCTGTAAAGGGCTGCCATGTGCTCTGCTGCAGCCTTTCTTGCAGCCTCCGCAAGCTGCTTCTCGTACAATTCCATGTCCTTCATCCCGGATGAGAGAAAAAGTTCATCTGCTTCTTCCAAATCTTTGTACAGCTTTTCCATTGAATATGCTATAATGTTTTTCATGAGAGTGCCTCCATCGTCTGTATTTTAGATTCTCGTCAAATCCATTATAACAGAGATGTTGGTACTCTCTTTTTTTCTTTTATTCAACTGACAAAAACTTTACTCTATATTCCTAATGTTTTTTTATCCGCGCTTTCTCTGAAGTAAGATTCCCATAGTAATCAGAAGAATTCCCCCGAAAAGTAACATGATCTCCGTTATATAAGTTGCGATGCCTTCTCCCGTCTTCGGTACTACATCCAATTCCTGCGTCACTGCCTGTGTTGCAGCAGGCTGTGCATCGGAACTGTTGTTATCGTTTCCTTTAGAATCCTCGTGAGAGCTTCCACCGGTACTGGTACCTGCGGTCGTCTTTTCCTTTTTCACAATGACATATGTAGAAAACTGATTGGTCTCGAAGGTGACTTTTCCATTGATCACTTTCGTAGGCAATGCAGTGGTAGTTCCGTTATGATCTCTCACTACCACGTAGTCATAATTTGCATCGTAGTTGTTAATTCCAAGACTTAAGGTGATCGGATTGGTAAATTCCGTAATCTTTGTTTCCCAGTTCGTGCCATTCCCTTTGGCCACGAGCTGTTTCAGATCCAGTTCCACTGCCTGCGCCGATACCGCTCCTGCCACTTTTTGTTGTGCCGCCGTCATATCGTATCCGGTACTGTCGGCAACTGTCAGCTGAAGATTACCACTTCCTGCTGCATTGGCGCCGTTGCTGATGGATGCGGAAGTCACTTCCTTTGCTGCCGAAGTGTCCACCGTGTCCTCCGCTTTTTCAAAGATTCCTTTAAAATGGATCTGGGTATTTGGCATCGTAAAAGTAAACGTAGAAACATCCTTTGCCGCTGAAAGACTTATCCCATTTAGTGAAACTCCCTTCAATTGGTATCCGTAATCCGGCTTCAATTCCACGGTAACCGTAGCCCCAGGCTGTACCACAAGATTTCCGCCTCTGTTGTCTCCAACATTGTTTCCGTAGGGATCGTTGGTATTCGGTGCAGTACCATTTATTTGAATGATCCGGGCTGTGCCATGCTCTAGGTAAGCATCTTCTCCGTAGGTTTTCGAATCATATCCCCATGTTATTGTAATTCTCTCTTTGTCTACCTGAATGGAGTGGATTCCTTTTTCCGTCCATGTCACCGCATTTTCCTGTGAACTTCCGGCTCCCTGAATCATGTATTTTCCGGAACCGCTGTTAAGTACATATACTTTTACCGTGTCCACAGAATCGTCCACTCTGTATTCTGTTCCATCCACGGAAATTTTGTTTTCCCCGATCCATTCTTGCAAAGTCTTATAGGTATTTTCAATTCCTATATAGATTTCGATATTATTATTTTTCCATGTGGCATAATCGTTTGGAGAGATACCGTCACCTTCTAATCGAAAACAGATATTGTTTCCCGTTCCCGGATTCGGTCCAGAGGCATTTCCTCCCGATGCTTCGAAACTGGGTTCAAATTTCAGATCCGAATTTTCTACCTTGGTTTTATAAATATACGAAGCACCATTTGTGGTCATGCTTGCTACTGCAATGCTCTGACCATTCACCATAAAGCTTCTCAGCACACAATCCTTGCCCGGTGTCAGTGTTATGGTAATCTCTGTTCCTGCTGCCACATCCGCCTGTGCAGCATCCCCCTGTAATCCGGCTCCTTCTATTTCCATACTACCGGCAGCGTATTGGAATACACCATCCTGCACCCTGTCCCACAGTGTATGATCATCCGCGCCCACCTTATATGTCTGGCTGTTGTCCTCTGCTCTTACATGAAATTCCGGCAAAACTCCCAATATCAGCACCAGTGCCAGTAAAAAAACAAATATCGTTCTTCTTTTGTACATCTGCGCAAGTCCTCCTTTTATAATATACTTATATATATTCATAGGATACCTGCCTTTTTCAAGTTGACATTTGTCTCAACCTGCCAAATCCACGCATTTTCTGCGTCCATGGGTATCACATCGTCAATCTATCTCTCATACCCACACTTTCTCTGCTCCATGGGTATCACATCGTCAATCCGTCTCTCATACCCGCGCTTCCTCTGCGTCCGTGGGTATCACAATGTCAATCTGTCTCTCATACCCGCGCTTCCTCTGCGCCGCAAGGCATCACGACAAAAAAGCACAGTCCCTCACAGGGCTGTGCCTTTCTCGCTCTCTCGCTATTTCTTATCTTCTTCCCAGTTGTAGTAGAACTGGATCAGTCCGATGCGGCTTCTGGTGCCGGTCTTCTCATTCAGCACAGAAACATGCCGATAGAGCATCGCGCGTGAGACAAAGAGGCTGTCGGCGATCTCCTGCATTCCATCATCGGACAACAGCAAAAGCTGCAGCACTTCCTGCTCCCGTTCCGTCAGATCAAAAGATTCTGCAAATCTCTCCAGCCGGCTCTGACTGCCAGCCATTTCGCGACTTTCCATTGCTTCGGGAGCCTTTACAATCTGCGTACAACTATAATACCACAGCAGCGCCACGCTGATCAGTACAAACAATACCAGTGCCAGTACTGCCGTCAGGATATGATCTTCTCCGGTCAGCAGGCTTACGGAAGCTACTCCTGTGATCACAGCGCCCAGATTGTTCGCCGCTCTTCCCATACCTGCCCATAGCCTGCCATCCTGCATGCGATAGGACAGCTGGAGAAATCCGTTCGTGAAAAACACCACGAAAAATCCCGCAGACATATAGAAGATCAGCAGTCCCGGCAGAAACGGTCCGCCGCTTTCAATGATCAGCACACAGATGGTCGACAGGATCGTCACCGCATACATGATCAGTCCACGATATCTTCCGTTATTCAGATCAAACAGTACTCCTGCCAGCAATCCGCTGAGTGCTAAGAACAGTCTCGGCCACTGACCGATATCCATGGTACCTGCAGCATGTGCCAGGGTCACAGCGTTGTCAAGCGTTGCGAAGATACATGTCATCAGAACAACCGTCACCAGTAATGCCACACCTGCCAGCCGGGGATTCTTCCATGATATCTGCTCCGCAGTAACACCTTCCTGCGCGTTTTTCACCGACACCGTTTCTCCGTCCTCTGCCTTCTGTCTCCTGTGGTATCCTGGCAGTGCATTCTGCGCCATTCCGACAGTCAGTACCCACAGCATCACAAAACTTCCCGCCAGGAAGCTACCTTCCACTGTCTCTCCCCACAACAGATTGTGGTTCAGAAACTGAAGGAGCAGCCCCACAGCATACGCCACACTCACGGTCTTCGCCGGATGCCTGCTTCCCCTAAGCAGCTGTGCCGCCAGGTAATGTGTCCTGCTGCCCAGATATCCCAGTATCAGGAACAGAAAACACCCGCTGCCCAATAGTACCCAGTACCCGGTCCCGGCAAACAGCAGTACATATCCTGCGATCACCGGCACCGGCAAGAAGAATCCCGCTGCCTTGAACGCAGTGGGATTCCCGGATTTGCTTTTCCATTTTTCTATCAGAGAATATGCCAGGAAACCAAACACGCTGACGCCCAGGATATAGCTCTGTGCCAGTACCACGCCTGAGGGATCCGTATATAACGCCATCCGGTTATCAAACAGATACTCTGTTCCTAAAAATACAAAATAGAAAACAGCTAATGAAAGCATGGTATCTCCTTATACAGACTGGAAACCGCCTTCCAGATCCTCAATGATATCATCAATATTCTCCGTACCGATAGACAGACGAATCGTATTGCTGTAGATTCCCTGCTCATTCAGCTCTTCCTCAGACAGCTGTGCATGGGTGGTGGAAGCCGGATGGATGACCAGAGACTTCACATCTGCCACGTTTGCCAGCAGCGAGAACAGTTCCAGATTATCACAGAACTTTTTCGCTGTCTCCTTGCCGCCCTTGATCTCGAATGTGAAGATGGAACCGCCTCCATTCGGGAAATATTTCTTATACAACTCCTGCTGCTCCGGATCGGTGGATACGGAAG
>OIWV01001017.1_pt1 | contig 25587 bp, 22 predicted proteins | sample 1587751 | NCBI WGS metagenome assembly OIWV01 (sample SAMEA3888913, study PRJEB22519) | human gut metagenome | biome: human gut; feature: human-associated habitat; material: faeces | place: Denmark | collected 2010
CCCGCCGCAGGCGGAGAATCCTGCGGAGCAGGATTCTATTGTTGTACTGTGCGGCTCAGACCGCTTCCAGCAGGAGCGCGTGGGCGATGCCTGGGACGCTCTGCCCCTCGTTGTAGCTCGTTTTGGAAAGCAGCGCGCCGGTGGGGACGAATAGAATCCGCTTCCACTTTTTTTCAGAAAGCTGCTTTAACAAAAATGCGGACAGAACGGACGCGCTGCAGCCGCAGCCGGAGCCGCCCGCGTGCGTGTCCTGCTTTTTGCAGTCGTAAATTTCAATGCCGCAGTGCAGCAGCACATTCTCAAAGGCATAGGCCACTTTGAGCTTTTCGGGCAGGTGCTCGTGCTGCTGATAGCTCTCGGTGACGAGGCGCAGGCGCTCTACATCCACATCATAACCACGGTCCAGAAAAGTCTGGCGCAGCTTGTTGATGCGGGGGTAGGGCGACCAGTCCTCGTGGTGGACCTGATAGCCCAGGCAGTAAACTTTATCGTACGGCTCGGTGCCGCGTGCGGTGGTGTGGACAGTTGCCATGGATGTTCCTCCTTGGTGTGATGATTTATTCCGGTTGACTCTCTTCTTTTTCTTTGGTGCCCACGAGGCAGTGGATGCCCCGGCTGTTGAAATACCTTGCAATTTCTTCTACCCGCCGCTGGAACGCCCGGCGCTGCAGGCGCACGGCTTCCATCTGGTACGGGATCCCCAGTGATTTGTATTTTTCCTCGCCCAGCCGCATAAAACTCAAAAGCTGCAGGGTTCGCACCTGCCCGCCCAGCTGTCTGAGGATGAAATCCGCGCTGGCCTCGATGTTCTGCCGCCCATCGTTGACCCCCGGGATGACCGGGATGCGGAGGATGAGCTCCCGCCCCTCCTGTGCCAAGCGGCGGAGGTTTTGCAGAATGAGCTCGTTGCCCACCCCGGTATACTGGCGGTGGAGGGCAGAATCCATCAGCTTGAGGTCCGAGATGATGAGGTCGGTATAGGGCAGAACCTTTTCCACCTCCGACCAGCTGGCACAGAACGTGGACTCGCAGCAGGTGTGGTAGCCCTCCGCCTTGCAGGCGCGGTAAAAGTCGACCACGCCGTACATCACGCCGTGGTCGGTGATGGCGCAGGCGGTCTGCCCCATCGACTTGACGAGCTTGGGGAGGTCGCGGATACGGCACGCGCCGTCGAGCAGGCTGTATTCGGTATGGACATGTAAATGGGCAAACGACATGGCGCGCTCCCTCCTATTCGTTCTCTTCTTTTTTTGCGATCTCCATGAGCTTTCGGATGCGGTGATTCAAACACGACTTCGTCAGCGGCGGGTCAAATGTCGCCGCCAATTCTGAAAGCGTCAGCTCTGGCTGAAGTAACCGCGCGACAGCGACCTCCTGCAATTTGACGGGCAGGTCGTTGATCGCACCGGACTCGGTCAAGCGTGTAAAGGCTTCCACCTGTTCACGTGAGGCCAGCACTGCTTTGTCAAGGTTGGCCGCGTCACAGTTTACGCGCCGGTTCACGGTGTTTCGCATTTCCTTTTCGATTTTGGCCGACATGATCTCAAGCGCGCGCCCCGGCGCGCCGATGAGCGTCAGCAGGTCTTCGATATGGGTGCTGCTCTTAAAATATGTAATGAGGTTATTCTGCCGCATGACATTTTTCGGCTCAAAGCCCATGTCGCGCAGCAGCGCCTCAACCTCGCGCCCCGCCTGCACGTGCGAGGTCGCAAGCTCTAAGTGATACCGCTTTTGCGGGTCGGTCACGCTGCCGCCGGACAAAAACGCCCCGCGCAGGAACGACGCCCGACAGCACTCTTCTTCAAGCAGCGCAAAGTTCAGGTGCAGCGCAAAATGCGCCCGGCGATCGTAGCCGAGCGCGCGCCAGATCGTGTCGAGCTTGTCCTCCTGCGTGATGCGGAAGACGAGCTTGCCGCCGTCCTTCGACTTGTCAGGGAGTTCGTCAAAGCGCAGGGAAAATGCCTTTTGGAAGAGCTTTGGGAGACGCGCAGCGAATTCGTCATTTTCCGTGACGATGCGCACCTCGTTTGCGGTGAATGCGCTGGCGTACAGCAGCACGCCGCAGCCCTCGGCCACGGCGCAGCAACTCCGGTTGATCGGAACCTTGCAGAGCTCCGCTTTTACGTCATAGGCGAACGACATGCCGCCACCTTCTTTCGTTTCAAAAACTTGCTTCAGCCGCGCGTGATGTCGCGGTGATTTTCAAACGCGGGATAGCCCAGGGCCGTGAGGTAGGACGCGATGCAGCGCGCGACGGACACGCTGCGGTGGTGCCCGCCCGTGCAGCCGACGGCGATGACGAGCGTGCTCTTCCCTTCCTCTGCGTAGAGCGGAAGCAGGAATGAGAGCATTCCCTCGAGTTTGTCGATAAACGTCTTCGTCTGCGGGAACGAGAACACGTAGTCATAGACCTCACTGTCCATGCCAGTCTTGTGCTTGAGCTCCGGCACGTAAAAGGGATTGGGCAGGAAGCGCACGTCGAATACCAGGTCGGCTTCCAGCGGGATGCCGTATTTGAAGCCGAATGAGACGACGTTCACGCTCAGCTTGCCGCGCGCGCTCTTGTCGCCAAAGAGACCGTAGAGCTCATTTCTGAGCTTGGCTGCGGGCATGAGCGTCGTGTCGATGACAAAGTCGGCGTGCTCGCGCAGCGGGAGCAGCAGCTCCTGCTCGCGGTGCATCGCCTGCTCGATGGTCATGCCGTCAGACATCAGCGGATGGCGGCGGCGCGTCTCCTTGTAGCGCTTGATGATGGTCTCAAGGTCCGCCGTGACGAACAGCAGCCGGCAGATATCGCCGCCCTGCTTGAGCCGCTCCATTGCGTCTAAAATCCCCTGAAAGTTGCCGTTGCCCGAGCGGATGTCGCTCACGAGCGCGACGCGGTCATAGCGGCCGTCGCTCTGCGCGCAGAATTCGGCAAATTTCAAAATAATGTCCGCCGGTACGTTGTCCACCGTATAGTAGCCCATGTCCTCCAGATAGGTGGCGGCGCTGGACTTGCCCGCGCCGGACAGACCGGATATGATCAGAATTTCCATCGTTGTCTCTCTTTCTATTTACCGGATGATCTTGACCTCCGGCTCCAGCATCACGCCGTGCGCGTCGTAAACGGTCTTCTGTACCTTTTCGATGAGGGCGAGCACATCGGCGCAGGTCGCGCCGCCGACGTTCACGACGAAGCCCGCGTGCTTGCTTGATACCTCTGCCCCGCCGACGCGGCAGCCTTTGAGACCGCAGCCCTCGATCAGCGGGCCCGCGTAGTAGCCGGTCGGGCGCTTGAACGTGCTGCCCGCGCTCGGCAGCTCGAGCGGCTGGCTTGCCTTGCGCCGCGCCATCAGATCGTCCATCTTTGCCTTGATGGCGTCCGGATCACCCGATTCGAGCTTGACCTTCGCGCCGAGGACGATGCCCTCGCCCGCGGAAAACACGCTGTGGCGATAAGAAAAATCCAGCTCCGCAGGTGTTAAGACCTTCACGCCGTCGGGATACAGCGCCGTCACTTCGGTGACAACGTCCTTGAGCTCGCCGCCGTAGGCGCCTGCGTTCATCACGACGCCGCCGCCGAGCGTGCCGGGGATGCCGTGGGCAAATTCCAGCCCCGTCAGGCCGTTTTTCCATGCGAACAGCGCGAGCTTCGCGAGCGACACGCCTGCGTCCGCTGCGATCTCGCCCTCGTCCGTCAGCTCAATATGAGAAAGCTCGGCGGACGTGTCGATGACCACAGTGTCAAGGCCCTTGTCGGCGACGAGCAGGTTCGTGCCGTTGCCGATCAGCAGCGGCTTGACGCCTGCGTCCTGCAAAAAGCCCATCAGCACAACGAGCTGCTCGCGCGTTTTCGGAAAGGCCATGCGTTTGGCCGGCCCCCCGATGCGGAACGACGTATGCTTTGCCATCGGCTCATCTGCGGCCCATTTGAGGTCGGGCAGATAGTCATGGATCTGGCGGTCGAGTGCGGTTTCCCAAGACATAGATGCTCCTCCGTTCACGGATTCTGGTTTTTCAGCTCATTTTCGCGGGTCACGCGGTCAATGTGGCCGTCGATCTGCGCGGCGAATTCGCGCGCGGAGTTGAAGCCGTGCTTCTTCTGGCGGTTGTTCATCGCTGCCAGCTCCACGATCGCGGCGAGGTTACGACCCGCACTGACGGGAATGGTGATCTGCGGCACGGGCACATCAAGGATGGTCGTGTCGTTTTCGTCGAGACCCAGACGGTCATAGAATTTGTCATCCTCCCACTTTTCAAACTGGATGACAAGGTCGATCTGCGTCGAATCCTGCACTGCACCCACGCCGAAGAGCTTTTCCACGTCGATGACGCCAACGCCGCGCACCTCAAGGTAGTTGCGGATGAGCTCAGGCGCCGTGCCCGAGAGCGTTGAGCCGATGCGTGTGATCTCGACCGCGTCGTCGGCGACGAGGCGGTGGCCGCGCTTGATGAGCTCGATGGCCGTCTCACTCTTGCCGATGCCGCTGTCGCCGAAGATCAGCACACCCTCGCCATACACGTCGACGAGCACGCCGTGGCGTGTGATGACGGGCGCGAGCGCGTGATTCAGGTAGTCGATGGTCATGGCGGTGAACTCGACGGACGTGTACTTCGTGCGAAGCAGCGTGCGGCCGTGCTTTTGCGCCATCTCGAGGCACTCAGGGAAAACATCTAAATTGCGCGAGATGACCAGTGCCGGGATCTCATAGCAGAACAGGTCCTCGAAGCGCTTGCGCCGCTCCTCGGCCGAGTAGCCGCGCAGGAACGTCACCTCGCTCTTGCCGATGATCTGCAATCTTCTCGGATCAAAATAATCGAAAAAGCCGATGAACTGGAGGCCGGGGCGGTTGACGTCCGTGATGGTCAAGATCTCGGTGTCGTAATCCGTGCCCTTGTTGATGACCTCCATCTGAAATTTTTCTACGATGTCCTTTACGCGGACGGAGCGATTGGTATTCATAGTTCCCTCCATGCGGGCCTTGGCCCGCGTGATAAAATACACTTTAATTATAATCGCTGCCCCCCTTTTTTACAAGCGAAAACGCCCTGCCGCGCCACGCTTTTTTCGCATTTGCGCCGCGAGCGGAAAAATTACAGATTTTTTCATCTTTTTTGAAAATAGTACTTGCATTTTGTGATGCAATCTGTTATAGTATCAACTGCTTGTGAATGACCAAGCCTTGATTTGATTACAGCAAGGAGGTGCAACGGATGGCAAAGTGCGAGTTTTGCGACAAGGGTGTTTCGTTCGGTATCAGAGTTTCCCACTCTCACCGTCGTTCCAATCGTCCCTGGAAGCCCAACGTCAAGCGCGTGAAGGCTATCGTCAATGGTACGCCCCGCCATGTCTATGTTTGTACCCGCTGTCTGCGTTCCGGTAAGGTTACCCGCGCGATCTAAGCGACCAAACAGATTAGAAGCACTGCGAAAGCAGTGCTTCTTTTTGCTTTTCCGCTTGCTTTCCTCTTCCGTTCTGCTATACTGGAGCAAAGCCCAACGAAACATTTTGTTTAGGAGGATATCAATGGAGCGCATCAGACGTGTTTGTCCCGGCGATGAAGAGCGCCTCGCCTACGTGCAGACAGAGAGCTGGAAGGCCGCCTTCCGGGAGATCGTCCCCGCAGAGATCCTTGCAAAATGTACCGAGCTTGAACCGGCCAGAGCGATGTATCGTCACCTTCTTAATGAGAGGTTCGGCAATGGCTACCTTCTGGAGCTGGACAGCAAAGCGCACTGCATCGCATGGTGGAGCGAGGCGCGGGACGAAGACATGGCCGGCTGCGCGGAGCTGATCTGCATCCACTCGCTCCCGGAAAACTGGCGCAAGGGCCACGGAAAAGCGATGATGGAGCGACTCCTCGCAGACGTGAAGGAAGCAGGCTATGAAACGCTCGTGCTATGGGTGCTCGAAAAGAACACGAGCGCAATCAGGTTTTATGAGTCCTTCGGCTTTGCGCCGAGCGGAAAAAAGCGCCCCTCCCTCGGCGCGGTTGAAGAAATGTACTGCAAGGCGCTGTGATGCGCACGAAAAAAGCCGCCCTGGGGCGGCTTTCCCTTTTATTTCTTTTCCGCGTGAAACTGCCGCATCTTCTCGTTGAGTTTATTGTAGATATGCTCGCGAAACCATTTTTCGCTGCTGGCTTGCACCGCGCCCTCGGGCGTGAACCATTTCACGCCGCTGTTCTCGTCGGGCTTGACCGTGAGCGCGTCCGTGTCGTCCGCGATGAGAAGATACGTGACGTTCAGATGCAGGTGCGAGGAGACGTACTCCCCGCGCTTCATGTGGCCGTCGACAGTCAGCACCTCAAGCGAGAAAATGTCCTCGCTTGCCGGACGGACGTTTTTGACGCCGCTCTCCTCGCGGACCTCCCTGAGCGCGACGGCGAGCAGGTCCTCTTCCCCGTCGGCGTGCCCGCCGAGCCACGACCACGAATCGTAGATGTTGTGATACGCCATCAGCACGCGGTCGAAGCGCTCGTTCACCACCCAGGCCGACGCCGTCATGTGCGCCAGTGTATTTTCCCGCGTAAATACATCCTCAAACGCGCGCAGACAGTCGAGGATCAATCCCTTATCCCGCTTCTCCTGCTCATTGTAAGGCCGGTAATTCTCAATTTGCGTCAAAATATCCATCGTTACCCTCAATATATTTTTTCGCGCCCGCAGGCGCAAAAAGCCTCGCAGAGTTTGCGCCGCGCACGGCGCAAATAAATTTAAATCATTTTTCTGACGACATGCGCGTCAGAAAAATTCTTTGCACGTAGTGAGTGTCGAGTTGTCCGCTTACGCGGACAGCTCGGCACAGAACGAAGTGAAACTTTTTCAAAAGCGAGGGGCTTTGCCCCTCGCTTTTGAGTCATAACCAGCTGCAATCGCTTTCCTTCTTCGGCGTGCGGCTCATCAGAACGCCGATGAGAGGCGCGGCGCTCTTGCCCTCGTAGAGGACCTCGTACACTGCCGTCGAGATCGGCATCTCTACGCCATAGCGCTGCGCGAGCTCATGCGCGCTGCGCGCGGCATAATAGCCCTCGACGACCGCGCCGACCTCATCCATGGCCTCCTGCGCGCTCTTGCCCTGACCGATCAGGATGCCCGCGCGATGGTTGCGTGAGTGCATCGACGTACACGTGACGATGAGATCGCCCATGCCGGCAAGACCGGCGAGCGTCTCCTTGCGCCCGCCCATGCACTCGGCCAGGCGCGAGATCTCACTCAGCGCGCGGGTGATGAGCAGCGCACGGGTGTTGTCGCCCATGCCGCAGCCGTCGCTGATGCCGCAGCACAGCGCCGCGACGTTCTTGAGCGCGCCCGCAAGCTCCACGCCGACGACGTCGTCGTGCGTGTAGACGCGGAAGACCTCATTCATGAACGCGCGCTGCACGGCCTCGGCGCTCGCCTGATCGGCGGACGCCGCCACACAGCCCGTCGGCAGACGGCGCGCGACCTCCTCGGCGTGCGAGGGGCCGGAGAGCACTGCGATACGATAGCCCTCGCCGCATTCCTGTGCGATGATCTCGCTCATGCGCAGGTGCGTTCCGCGCTCAATGCCCTTCGTGAGCGAGACGAGCAGCGTGCCTTTTTTCAGGTGCGGCGCAGCCTCATGCGCAACGGAGCGCAGTGCAAACGACGGCGACGCGAAGACGGCCATCTCCGCATTTTGGAGCACCGCTAAGTCGCTCGTGATGGCGATGCGCTCGGGAATGCGCACGCCTTTGAGTAAAGGATTTTCCCTTGTCTTATCCAGCAATTCGGCCTTTTTCGGGTCGTGCGACCAGAGCGCGACGGTATGGCCGTTGTCCGATAACAGCATCGCGGCGGCGGTACCCCAGCCGCCCGAGCCAAGCACTACAATGTTCATTCGTCCTCCCCCGGTTTGGGCGCGTTCACATGGAAATGGAACTTGCTCTCCGTACCGCTTAAGAGTCTTTTGATGTTGCTGCGGTGCGCCCACAGCACAAGAAGCGAAATGCACGTGCCGAGCACTGTGCAGGCCGTGTTATGGAACACGAAATACGTGGTAAACGGCAGGCTGACCGCCGCGGCGACCGAGCCGAGCGACACATAGCGCGTCGTGAGCCACAGCACGACGAACGCGCCCCAGCCGACGAGCGCGATGCGCCAGTCGAGAAGAAGCAGCAGCGTGCCGCTGCACAAAATGCCCTTGCCGCCCTTGAAGCCGTAAAACACCGGAAACATATGGCCGATGACGCAGAACAGTGCACCGAAATACTTGCCTGCGGCGCCCCAGCCGAGAAGATAGCCCAGGAAATAATTGCCCAGCAGCACCGCGCCGACGGCCTTGAGCATGTCGAACGCGATGACCATGGGCGCGCACTTCGCGCCGTAATTGCGGTAAAAATTCGTCAGCCCCGCGTTGCCGCTGCCATGGCGGCGCACGTCGTCATGGTAGAAAATGTGCGACGTTGCGATCGCGCCGTTGATGCAGCCCAAAAGATACGACAGCACCGCAACAGCGACCGGTACGCCATACAGCACTACTGCTGCGAACGTAGTGATCACTTCAGGATAAATGCTCTCCATCACTCTTCCTTGTCCCCCTTCTCGCGAATCGACATGATGACTGGCGTACCCTCCAGTCCGAAGACGTTTCGGATGCAGTTTTCAAGGTAGCGCTGGTAGGAGAAATGGAAGAGCTTGCGCTCGTTGCAGAACACGACAAAGTGCGGCGGGCAGACGCCGACCTGCGTCATGTAATAGATCTTCAGTCTGCGGCCACGGTCCGTCGGCGGCTGCACGCGCGTCTGCGCGTCGGCCAGGATGTTGTTGAGCATGCCGGTCGAGATGCGCATGCAGGACTGGTTGTGCACGTAGTTGATCATCTCAAAAAGGCGCGGTACGCGCTGGCCCGTCGCCGCCGAGATGAAGAGGATCGGCGCATAGGTCATGTAGGAGAGGTCGCGGCGGATGTCGTCGCTCATTTTGTCCATGGTCTTGCCGTCCTTTTCGACAAGATCCCACTTGTTCACGACGATGATGCAGGCCTTGCCTGCCTCGTGCGCGAGACCCGCGACCTTCGTATCCTGCTCGGTCACGCCCTCCTGCGCGTCGATCATGATGAGGCACACGTCCGCACGGTCGATGGCCATCGTGGCGCGCAGCACGCTGTAGCGCTCGATCACGTCGTCGACCTTCGACTTTTTGCGCATGCCGGCGGTGTCGATGAAGACATACTTGCCCTGCTCGTTTTCAAAGTACGAGTCGATGGCGTCGCGCGTCGTGCCCGCAACATTGCTGACGATCATGCGCTCGGTGCCGAGAATGCGGTTCGTCAGCGATGACTTGCCGACGTTGGGTTTTCCGATGATGGCGACCTTGATGACGTCCTCATCCTCTTCCTCGTCATCCTCGGGCGGGAAATACTGTAAGCACGCGTCGAGCAGGTCGCCCGTGCCGTGGCCGTGCACGGCGGAAACGGCGATGGGATCGCCGAGGCCTAAATTGTAGAACTCATAAAAATCGGGGTCGACCCGTCCAGTCGAGTCCATCTTGTTGACCGCCAGCACGATGGGCTTGCGGGATCGCAGCAGCATATTCGCGACCTCCTGATCGGAAGCCGTCAGGCCGGTCTTCACATCCGTCAGGAAAATGATGACGTCCGCGTGCTGAATGGCGATCTCCGCCTGCTCGCGCATGAACGACAAGATCTGATCGTCCGTGCGCGGTTCGATACCGCCGGTGTCCACCAGACGGAATTTGCGGCCGCACCACTCGCTCTCGCCGTAGATGCGGTCGCGCGTGACGCCCGGCGTATCCTCGACGATGGAGAGCCGCTGGCCGATGAGCTTATTAAACAGCATGGACTTGCCGACATTCGGCCGTCCAACGATCGCAACCAAAGGTTTCATCTCTCTGCCTCCTTTATTCCAAAGCGGCGCGCGATCGCACCGCTCTTTATCGCAAAGCAAAATATTACAAATACAGTATAACCGAATTTTCGGCATTGCGCAAGGACAAGCTGGTCTGCGCACAATATAAATTTCTTGTGAAAATGCAGCGTTGGGGCTATAATGAGAGCCACTATACGAAAAAGGAGCGCCTTTCGATGAAGTCCCCCTCTGTTCGCGCGTCGGCGCTTGCGCCCTACGCGCTGATCCTGCTGCAAAATGTCATCTACGGCTTCGGCGACCCGATCTCCAAGGTCGCCTACGACATCGTGCCTGTTTTTTCGCTGCTGGCCGCGCGGTACCTGATGGCTTTCACCTTTTTACTGCTGCTGTTCGGAAAACGCACGGTTCAGGAGCTCAAGACTGCCCCGCGGCGGCAGCTCATCCTCCCCTGCCTCTGCATCTCGTCGAACCTCATCGGCAACGTGGCCCTCGTGCTCACGAGCGCGACGTCCGTTGCGTTCCTGCGCTCGCTCTCGACGGTCATTGTGCCGCTGCTTGCCGCGATCGTCTACCGGCAAAATTTGCCGAAAAAGCTGCTGCTGGTCTATGTGCTCGTCGTTCTGGGCTCGTACCTTCTCTGTGGTATGGGCGGGCTGTCGGGCTTTGGCTGGGGCGAGGTATTGTCGCTTCTGTGCGCCGTGCTCATTGCAGGCTCGCTGCTCTTTGGGCAGAGAAGCCTGGACTGCGTGAGCGCCACGACGCTGACCACCTTGCAATCCGCCGCGGCGACTGTGTTGGCGCTCGCCTGTTCGTTTCTGTTCGAGGGCGGCATCCACGTGTCGAACGTCTCGCCTCTCGCGTGGAGCATCATCGCGTATCTCGCTATCCTCTGCACGTCGCTCGGCTATTTTTTGCAGAACAAGGCCATGTGCGCGATCTCCGCGCGCTCGGTCGCGCTGCTCCAGTGCCTTTGCCCAGTGATGACGGCGCTCTTTTCCTTTCTGCTCCTTGGCGAAAGGCTCAGCGCGGCGGGCATCCTCGGTTCTGCGCTCCTGCTCATCGCGCTGGTCGCGGCCACGCTGCTGCGCAGCGAAACGCCGGCAGAACGCATAAGAAAAAGCTGAGTGGAGTTCCACTCAGCTTTTCTTAACGATTTTCGTTCCGAATCAATTATTCGGCTGCGACCTTGGACTCGATGACCTTGACCTGACGGCCGTTGTAGGTACCGCATTCCGGGCACATTCTGTGAGGCTGGTGCAGAGCGCCGCACTTCGGGCACGCGACAAGCGCAGGAGCGGTGAGCTTCCAGTGAGAAGAACGTCTCTTATCACGTCTCTGACGGGATACTTTCCCCTTGGGGACTGCCATGTTGACACCTCCTTAAAGTTAAGCTGAATGAACAGCGAATTTATTGTTCCAAAAGCTTTGCGAGGGCTGCTAACCTGGGGTCGACTTCCTTTTTGCAGCGGCACTTCTCATAGTTGAGGTTGACACCGCAGCCGGAACACAAGCCCCTGCAATCCTCGCGGCAAAGGGTCTTGCTTGGCATATTGAGGATGAACGTCTCCCGCGCCAGCTCGCTGAGATCAGCGGTTCCGTTGTCCAGCAGCAGGATATCGTCGTTGTCGTCTTCCTCCAGCTCCTCAGCGAGCAGACACTCGAACGGGACCTTGTACGGAAGATCAAACGGCGCTCCGCAGCGATCGCACACGGCGGAAAGCGTTGTAGTCAGGTCAAACTGCAACCGCAGCATCCCCGCAATGTTCTCTGCCTGCCCTACCACTGAGACCGGCCGAACCGCAGGACACACGCCGCCGAAGTCCACATCAGAAAAGTCCTCTGTAAAGTCAAAGGGAATTCTGCCTCCGGGGGTGTTAATGATACGTTTTACATCTAAAACCATGCTACACCTCGCAATGACACGAGTGATATTATAGAGGACGTTTTCTCGATTGTCAAATACTTTTTTCACGGTTGCGGCAAAAATTTTGACAGGATTTCTTTACTTTTTTTGCCCGCTATCGTACAATAGCAGAAAATCGCGCGCTGCGCAAGCGGAGGTGCCGCCCATGCGGGAGTTTCACATCGGAAAAAATGACGAAAATCAGCGGCTTGACCGCTTTCTCGGCAAGGCCATCCCCCTGCTTCCCGCGTCGCTCGCGCAGAAGTACATCCGCCTAAAGCGCATCAAGGTCAACGGCGCGCGCGCCCAGCGCGACCAGAAGCTCGTCGCGGGCGATATTTTACAGTGCTACATCAACGATGAGTTTTTCGAGTCGCCGAGCGAGGAAAACGTCTACCTCACGATCACGACGCCGCGGCTCAAGATCGTCTACGAGGACGAGAACATCATGCTGCTCGACAAGCCCGCGGGAATGCTTGCCCACGCCGACGAGCACGAGAAAGTCAATACGCTCGTCAACCACATGCTCGCCTACCTCTATCAAAAGCGCGAGTGGCGGCCACGCGAGGAGAACGCCTTCACCCCCGCCCTCTGCAACCGCATCGACCGCAACACCGGCGGCATTGTCGTTGCGGCGAAAAACGCTGAAGCGCTGCGCATCCTGAACGACAAGATTCGCGACCGCGAGATCGCCAAATACTATTTATGTATCGCCCTCGGCCGCGTCGAGCCGCCGAAGGGCTGCATCGAGTGCTTTTTGCGCAAGGACGAGAAGAGCAACACCGTCCGCGTTTACCACCGCCCCGTGCCCGAAGGCCGCAGCGCGGTCACGCTGTATCAAACGCTCCGGACGCGCGGCGAGCTGTCGCTTTTGGAGGTCGAGCTCCTCACCGGCCGCACCCATCAGATCCGCGCAAGCATGGCGGATCTCGGTCACCCGCTGCTCGGCGACGGCAAGTACGGCATCGGCAGCGTGAACCGCAAATATGGCGAAACGCAGCAGGCGCTCTACTCCTATCGCCTGCGTTTCGAATTCCCCACCGACGCTGGCATTCTCGAATATCTGCGCGGGCGGGAATTTCAGGTGGACGAAGTGCCATTCCAAAAGAAATATTTTAGTTAAATCCTACAAGCGGAGGGCCATAACATGGCTCTCCGCTTTCTCATTTTTCAAAAGTTCAAAATATTGAACTTTTTGTTAAATATACTCTTGCAATTTTGCACGCGCTGTGTATAATGATTTCGGTTTAGCAAAAACTGACCAAAAGTTTAGTATATCAAACGAGGAGGCATGTGCATGGACATCGGCAATAAGATCAAGCAGCTGCGAACGCGACAGGGACTGACTCTGGAGGAGCTTGCCAGCCGAAGCGAGCTCACAAAGGGGTTTTTGTCCCAGTTAGAGCGCGACCTCACCTCCCCCTCGATCGATTCGCTCAGCGATATCCTCGAGGCCCTCGGCACCAACCTCTCGGAATTCTTTCAGGAGGATAAAAACGACCAGTTTGTCTTCCGCTCCGAAGACTTTTTCGTCGACGAGCGCGAGAACTGCACCGTCAACTGGATCGTTCCCAACACGCAGAAAAACCAGATGGAGCCCATTTTATTGGAACTTCCCGCCGGCGGCGAATCGTTCGAGATCGAGCCGCACAACGGCGAGGAGTTCGGCTACGTGCTTGACGGCAGCGTCATTTTAGAGTGCGACGGCGAACGCAGCGTCGTGTGCCGCGGCGAAACGTTCTATCTCCACGGCAAAACGTTCCACTACCTCAAAAATGAACGCAAGACCACCGCGCGCATCCTCTGGGTCTGCACGCCCCCGCTTTTTTAACTACTATTCTATAAAATTGTGAGGATATCGGAAATGGCCGAAGAAAAGAAAAAGATCATTCAATTCAAGAACATCGTCAAGAGCTTTGAGGACGGACAGGTCGTTCTCAAGGGCGTCTCTCTTGACATTTACGAAAATGAGTTCGTCACGCTGCTCGGCCCCTCTGGCTGCGGCAAGACGACACTGCTGCGCATCCTCGGCGGCTTTTTGCAGCCGAGCGAGGGCAAGGTGCTCTTCGACGGTGAGGACATCGTCAGCGTCCCGCCCTACAAGCGCGAGATCAACACCGTCTTCCAGAAGTATGCCCTCTTCCCCCACATGGACGTGTACGACAACATCGCCTTTGGCTTGACGCTCAAAAAGGAGCCGAAGGACGTCATCGAGCAGAAAGTCATGCGTATGCTGCGCCTTGTTAGCCTTGAGGACTATGCCCACCGCAACGTGACCGAGCTCTCCGGCGGCCAGCAGCAGCGCATCGCCATCGCCCGCGCGCTCGTTAACGAGCCAAGCGTGCTGCTGCTCGACGAGCCGCTCGGCGCGCTCGACTTAAAGCTCCGCAAGGAGATGCAGCAGGAGCTCAAATACATCCAGCAGGAGGTCGGCATCACGTTCATCTTCGTCACGCACGATCAGGAAGAGGCGCTGACGATGTCCGACAAGATCGTCGTCATGAATGCGGGTGAAATTCAGCAGATCGGTACGCCGACCGAAATCTACCGCACCCCCGTCAACGAATTCGTCGCCAAGTTCATCGGCGAGACGAACATCATCGACGGCGTCATGCTTGAGGACGACCTCGTCATGTTCGAGGACAAGAAGTACGCCTGCCGTGCCCGCGGCTACAATAAGAACGAAAAGGTCGACGTCGTCATCCGCCCCGAGCACCTCGACATTGTCCCGCGTGCCGAGGGTATGCTCAAGGGCACGGTCAAGTCTCAGCTTTTCAAGGGCATGCACTATGAAACCGTGGTCGAAACGCGCGTCGGTACGTCCATCACCGTGAAGATGCAGGTCTCGCAGGACCGCCCTGTCTACAACGAGGAAAAGGGCGAGAAGATCAGTGCGAACGCCTTCCTTCTGGACGTGGAGGACGTCGAAGAGCTCGACGACGCCAAGGTCGTCGCCCTCGCCTCTGCCGAGGCCTGGGACGCCGAGACCGAGGAGCCCATCTCCATCAAGACCGTCGAATACGACATCAAGCCCGAGACCGGCAACTACACCGTGACCTTTGCCACCGCGAACGATACGTCTATCACCGTCAAGGTGCTCGTCGTAGCGCAGAACCGCGTCGAGAGCAAGGTCTATCAGGAAGAAATTTACGCGATGAACTTCTTCAAAAAGGTCGAGGACATTCAGGAGAGCATCGCGCTCGACACCGACCTTGAGACCTGGGCCAGCGCGTCGGCGTGGTCCCTCGAAGACGGCGAGCAGGTCGAGATCACGGACGTCAAGTACGACTTCGACCCCGAGACCATCACCCCGGGCGTTTACGATGTGACCTTCTCCACCGAGGGCTATGAGTACAAGGTCTCCACCACCCACGCCTTTGAAGAGGGCGAGCAGGTCGGCCTTGTCTTCCGTCCCGAGGACATCCACGTGATGAAGAAGGAGGGCCAGTGGTGAAGCGCTTTCGTTCCATGACTTACCCGTATATCGCGTGGATCATCGCGATCATCGTGGTGCCGATGCTTCTGATCGTGCTCTATGCCTTCACGACCTCCGGTAACTCGGTGCTGACATTCCAGTTCACCTTTGAGAACTTTGCCCGCTTCGTCACGGACAAGGTCTTTATGGATGTGTTGCTGCGCTCGCTCTATATCGCGCTCATCACAACGCTCATCTGCGTTGCGCTCGGCTACCCCATCGCCTACGTCATCGCGCAGCGCGGCGGCCGCAGCAACACGATCTTAATTCTGCTCATCACCATGCCGACCTGGGTCAACATGCTGGTGCGCACCTATGCTTGGATGGGCATTTTGCAGGACGAGGGCATCTTCAACACGATCCTTTCGTGGTTCGGCATCGGCCCCGTGTCGATGATCCACACGAGCTTTGCCGTCATCCTCGGCATGGTCTATAACTTCATTCCCTTTATGATCCTGCAGATCCACACGTCCCTTGCCAAGATGGACAAGAGCCTTTTGGAAGCCGCCAACGACCTCGGTGCAACGCCGGTGCAGGCATTCCTGCGCGTGACGCTGCCGCTCTCGCTTCCCGGCGTGATCTCCGGCATCACGCTCGTGTTCCTGCCCGCGGTGTCGAGCTTCTTCATTCCGAAGCTTCTCGGCGGCGGACAGTACGTCCTCGTCGGCAACATCATTGAAACGCAGTTCCTCACCACTGGCGACTGGAACTTCGGCTCGGCCATCTCGCTCATCATGGCGGTCATCATCATGATCTCGATGTGGCTGACGCGCAAGGCGGACGTTCAGGTCGCCTCGCAGGGAAAGGAGTGAGAAGCGCATGAAAAAGAAAACCTCTGTCGGCTCGAAGATCATCCTGACGCTCACGATGCTCTTCTTCTACCTCCCCATCCTCTATATCATTATCTTTTCGTTCAACGATTCCCGCTCGCTGACGAAGTTCGGCGGCTTCTCTCTCCGCTGGTATGAAAAGATGTTCGCCGATTCGACGATGATGGAGGCTGTGCTCTACACGGTCATCATCGCCGTCATCGCGACGGTCGTCGCGACAGTCGTCGGCACGATCACGGCCATCGGCCTTTCTAAATCCCGCAAGGTTGTGCAGAAGATGGTCGAGCGCATCAACGACCTGCCCGTGATGAACCCCGATATCGTCACGGCCATCTCACTTCTGATGTTTTTCAGCGTCCTCACGGTCAAAAAAGGCTTCGGCACGCTGCTCATCGCGCATATCATGTTCTGTATCCCCTACGTGATGCTCTCCGTTACGCCGAAGCTCCGCTCGCTCGACCCTAACCTGATCGACGCAGCGATGGACCTTGGCGCAACGCCGTTCCAGGCGCTCACGAAAGTCATTGTGCCGCAGATCAAGCCGGGTATCGTCTCCGGCGCGCTCATTGCGTTCACGATGAGCTTTGACGACTTCGTCATCTCGTACTTCACAACGGGCAACGGCGTCAACAACATTTCGATTTTGGTCTACACGATGTCCAAGCGCGTGAACCCGTCCATCAACGCCCTTTCTACCATTGTGATTCTTCTCATTACGCTGGTGCTCGGCGTCGTGAACATCGTGCCGATCGTGCGCGAAAAGCGCGAAAAGGACGGCAAGTCCTCCCGCGCCGTGAGCCGCAAGGCCATGGCAGCTGTTGCCGCCGTGCTGGTGCTGGCCGTTGTCGGCGGCACCGTGGGCGCGAGCCTTTCCCAGCAGCACAAGAGCGCCGCGGCTGTCGAGAAGTACGGCAGCAACGTTTTGAAGCTCTATCTCCCCGGCGAGTACCTCGGCGAGAACGTCATCTCCGACTTTGAAAAGCAGTACGGCGTGCGCGTCATCGTCGAGAACTTCGACTCCAACGAGATGATGTACACCAAGCTCATGGCCGGCGACCGCTACGATGTCATCATTCCGTCCGACTACATGATCGAACGCCTGATGAACGAGGACTTCCTCCAGCCGCTTGACAAGAGCATGATCCCCAACATGGAGAACATGTCTGATGCCGTGCTCGGTATGAGCTACGACCCGGACAACACGTACTCCATCCCCTACTTCTGGGGCAGCGTCGGTCTCGTCTACAACCACGAGAACGTCGACCCTGCCGTCATCGAGAGCGAGGGCTGGGAGGTCCTGCGCAACACCGACTACGCCGGTCACATCTACATCTACGATTCCGAGCGCGACTCGTTCATGATGGCGTTCAAGGCGCTGGGCTACTCGATGAACACCGAGGACCCCAACGAGATCAATGACGCCTATGAGTGGCTGCTGCAAATGAACAACACGATGTCCCCCGTTTATGTGACCGACGAGGTCATCGACGGTATGATGAACGGCTACAAGGACATCGCCGTTGTCTACTCCGGCGACGCGGCCGTGGTGCTTGATGAAAACGAAGACATGAGCTTCTATATGCCCTCCCAGGGCACGAACATCTGGTGCGATGCCATGGTCATTCCCCAAAATGCCGAGAATCCCAAGCTCGCCCACGAGTTCATCAACTACATGCTCACCTATGAAGCCGCGTTTGACAACACCGAAACGGTAGGTTATACTTCTCCCAACGCGGAGGTGTTTGAAGAGATGACCTCGTCTGAGGATCTCTACGCGGACAATGCCGCCTACCTTCCCCGCAGCGGCTACGACAAGGACGAGATGTTCCACGACAACCAGGTGCTCATGCGCGAGCTGAGCAAGCTCTGGATCAAGGTCAAAGCTGCCAAATAATATCGTAAAGGAGTTTTTTAAGATGAAAATCGGAGATACTTTTACCGTCAAGAAAGTTGTCACGGAAGACATGACCGCTGCCGCGCTCGGCAGCGGCGGTCTGCCGGTGTTTGGCACGCCGTATCTCGTCGCGATGGTCGAAAACGCCGCCTTCACCTATCTCCAGCAGGAGCTGCCCGAGGGTAAGAGCACCGTCGGCACCAAGGTCGAGGTCTCCCATGTCTCCCCCTCGCCCGTTGGCATGGAGATCACCGTTACCGTCGAGGTCACGGATATTTCCGCAAACGGCAAGATGGTCGACTTCAAGGCCACCGCGACCGACACCGCCGGCCTCATCGGCGAGGGCACGCACCAGCGCGCCGTCATCACCGTGGATCGCTTCATGGACAAGTGCCAGGCCAAGCTCGGCTGATTTTGTAAGGAGGAACCCTGATGCATTATTCGGGAGCCGTTTACCGTCCCCCCAGCGAGGCGCGCAGCCTCATCGTGCAGTGCACGCTCGGGTGCAGCCACAACAAATGTGCGTTCTGCACGATGTACAAGGACAAAAAGTTCTCCATCAACCCCATTGAGCAGGTGCTCTCCGACCTCGACGAGGCGCGCGCCTACGGGCGCTATATCGAGAAGATCTTTTTAGCCGACGGCGACGCGCTGATCCTGCCGATGGACTATCTTCTGACCGTTCTCGACTATATCAGCGACCATTTCCCTACCTGCAAGCGCGTTGCGGCTTACGCAACGACCAAGGCCATCATGCGCAAGACGGACGACGAGCTGCGTACGCTGCGCGAGCACGGCCTCGGCATCGTGTATATCGGCCTTGAGAGCGGCAACGAAGAGCTTCTCAAAAAGTTCTGCAAGGGCGTTACTGCCGAGGAGATCGTCTTAAACGCCATCCGCTGCAAGCAGGCGGGCATCGCCACCTCCGTCACGGCCATCAACGGCATGGCGGGCGCGAACGGCGACTGGCAGGCCCACGCCATCGACACGGCGAAGGCCGTTTCCCGCATGAAGCCCGACTATATCGCGTTTTTGACGCTTCGCGTCTACTCGGGCACGCCGCTGCACGACTGGATCGCGAGCGGCGAGTTCAAGATGATGGAGCCGCCCGAGCTGATGCGTGAAACACGCCTCTTTTTGGAGCACATCGACTCCGACGGCAGCATCTTCCGCTCGAACCACGCGTCGAACTACCTCCCCCTCGGCGGTACGCTCAACCGCGACCGCGAGGCGCTGATCCACACGATCGACGAAGCGCTCGACGGCAAAGTTAGACTTCGCCGCGCCGTCGAACTGGGACTGTAAGACCTAAAAATAGAACCTGCCGCAAGGTAGGTTTTATTTTTGCGTTTTGCCCTAAAGGGTAAAGGGGTACCCCGTACCGTGCGGGGTGTGAAAAAGGGGGATATTCTCTTTCCGAGGAAAGAGAATATCCCCCTTGGACCCCCAAGAGAAAGGGATTGATTGGCAGTCTCGGGCTTGAATGACTTCTATGCCTCCGGAATGGAGATGCCTGAGCGCGGCAAAGCCGCGTTGGAACTGCTATACGACTTGTCTCTGCTCCTACTATCCGCTGCCGCTCTGCCCATCTTGTAGAAGTTCGCAGTAATTCCCGTCTACCGCCAGTCTCCACAATGCGGCGAGCGAAGCAATGCCGCTATTTCGCACGCAGTCCGCCGCCAAGCAAACGTCACTCGCGCCTCACGATAGTAAGGCGCGGTTGATATCAGTAACGATTCGCAGAAGATTCATGGCGAAGCCATGTACACCGCACCCGATTGCGCAGCGTTTGCAGTTCTTCAAGCTGCAAACTGCCAATGTCGGGGGTCGAGGGGACCTCCCCTCGCGTTCTCTTGGGGGTCTAAGGGGGCCATTCTCTCACGCGAGAGAATGGCCCCCTTATCCGCGTCCCCTGCACGGTGCAGGGAAAAACGCCCCCCCTGCGAGTACGCAGGGAACAATACAACACAGTGTGTTAAAACAATGTTAACTGGCTCGTTTCAGGCAATCCCGCAAACGCGCCCAACGCGCGCAGCTGGTCGATATGCGTCTGCGACAGCTTGTTGCAGCAGAGGGAAAACTCCTCCACCGATGTAAAGTCCTTCCCCTTGCGCTTCTCGACGGTGTCGAGCGCTGCGGTCTCGCCGAGTCCGCGGACGGACGTGAACGGCGGCAGCAGGCCGTTTTCCGTGACGACGAACTTCGTCGCATCGCTGCGGTAGATATCGATGGGCTCAAAGTGGAAGCCGCGCAGGCAGAATTCGTAGCAGACTTCAAGCGTCGTCATCAAGTCCTGTTCCACGGCGGTCGCGTCCTTGTTGTTTTCAATCTCGCGGATGCGGCGGCGCAGCGCGTCGGCGTCCTTGCAGCACTCGGCGGCGTCGAATGCCTTGGCGCGGATGGAGAAGAACGTCGCGTAGAACGCGAGCGGCTCGTGCACCTTGAACCACGCGATACGGAACGCCATCATAACGTATGCGACCGCGTGCGCTTTCGGGAAGAGGTAACCGATCTTCGCAAGCGACTCGATGTACCACTCCGGCACGTCGTGCTTGCGCATCTCTTCGACCCACATCGGCCAGTCCCCCGCCTTGCCGCCCTTGACCTTGCCCTTTCGGACGGCCTCCATGATCTTAAAGCTCATCTTCGGGTCAAGCCCCATAGAGATGAGGTAGAGCATGATATCGTCACGGCAGCCGACGGTCTCCAGAACGCTCGCCGTGCCGCTGACGATCAGATCCTTCGCGTTGCCGAGCCACACGTCCGTGCCGTGGGAGAAGCCTGAAAGGCGCAGCAGCGTGTTGAAGTCCTTGGGCTGCGTGTCGACGAGCATCTGGCGCGTGAAGCGCGTGTTAAACTCGGGGATCGCGACGGCGCCCGTGGGGCCGAGCACTTCGTCGTTCTCATAGCCGAGCACCTTGGACGAGATGAAGATCGACATCGTGTCGGGGTCGTCGAGCGGGATAGCGCGGGCGTTCACGCCCGTCAGATTTTCGAGCATGCGGATCATCGTCGGGTCATCGTGGCCGAGCATATCGAGCTTTAAGAGGTTGTCCTCCATGCAGTGATATTCGAAATGCGTGGTGATCGTGTCGCTGTCGGGGTCGTCCGCGGGGTGCTGTACGGGGCAGAAATCCTCGATATCCATGTCGTCCGGCACGACGACGAGTCCGCCGGGATGCTGGCCCGTCGTGCGTCGCACGCCGACGCAGCCCGCCGTCAGGCGGTCGATCTCGGCGTTGCCCGCGGCGATGCCGTTTTCCTCGAGGTATTTTTTGACGAAGCCGTAGGCCGTCTTCTCCGCGAGCGTACCGATCGTACCCGCGCGGAACACCTGCGTCTTGCCGAACATCTCGACCGCGTGCGCGTGGGCGCGCGCCTGATATTCGCCTGAGAAGTTGAGGTCGATATCCGGCACCTTGCCGCCGCCGTAGCCGAGGAAAGTTTCAAACGGGATGTCGAAGCCGTCCTTGACGTACTTCGTGCCGCAGACGGGACACATTTTATCGGGCATGTCCGCGCCACAGCCATACTCGCCCGCGTGGAACTCGACGTTGCGGCACTTCGGGCAGCGGTAGTGCGGCGGCAGGGCGTTGACCTCGGTGATGCCGGCCATGTACGCGACGAGCGACGAGCCGACCGACCCTCGCGAGCCGACGAGGTAGCCGCACTCGAGCGAGCGCTGCACGAGCTTCTGCGCCGACATGTAGACGACGTCGTACTTGCCCAGAATGCTGCCGAGCTCGACGTTCAGCCGGTCGACGATCAGCTGCGGCAGATCGTCGCCGTAAAGCTCGTGCGCTTTCCCCCACACCATGCGGTTAAGGTCTTCTTCCGAATTTTCAAGCCGCGGCGGGAACAGCTTGCCCTTGGGCAAAAGCTCGATATCCTCCACCTGCTCGGCGATGGCGCGGGTGTTCGTCACGACGACCTCGTAGGCTTTCTCCTTGCCGAGGTAGTCAAATTCCTTGAGCATTTCGTCCGTCGTGCGGAAGTAGAGCGGGACGGGCTCGTTCGCGTCGGCGAATTTCTTTGACGCGAGCAGGATATGGCGATAAACCTCGTCTTCGGGGTCGAGGAAGTGGACGTCGCCCGTTGCGCAGACGGGCTTGCCGAGCTCTTCGCCAAGCTTGACAACAGTGCGGTTGAAGTCCTTGAGGTCTTCGTCGTCGCGCACCGTGCCGTCGCGCACCATGAAGCGGTTATTGCCGAGCGGCTGAATTTCAAGATAGTCGTAGAACGAGGCGATGCGCTTGAGCTCATTCCAGTCCTTGTGGTCGACGATGGCGCGGAACAGCTCGCCCGCCTCGCAGGCAGAGCCGATGATCAAGCCCTCGCGATGCGCGACAAGCTCGCTTTTCGGGATGATCGGCACGCGCTTAAAGTATTTGAGGTTCGACGCCGAGATGAGCTGGTAGAGGTTCTTGAGGCCCACCTTGTTCTTGGCGATCAGAATAATGTGCTTTGGGAAACGGTTGCGCTTGACACCGAGCGGGCGGAGCTTCGTCATCTCGTCGTTGATCTGCTGGAGGCGCGTGACGCCGCGCTCTTCGAGCATGACGAAGAACTTGGCCAGCATCTGCGCGACCGGGACCGCATCGTCGGACGCGCGGTGGTGGTTGAACTGCGGGAGCTGCAAGTGGTCGGCCACGATGTCTAGCTTGTACTTGCCGAGCTCGGGCAGGAGATTCTGCGCGAAAATCAGCGAGTCGAGATACGTCGGCTCGAACGGGATGCCGCACTTTTTGCAGCCTGCGCGGATAAAGCTGATATCAAACTCCGCATTGTGCGCAGCGAGCGGGCGGCCGCCCGCAAAGACCAAAAACGCGTGCAGCGCGTCCTCCAGCTTCGGCGCGCCGCGCAGCATGTCGTCTGTGATGCCGGTCAGGCCGATGATCTCAGGCGAAAGCCGACGCTCGGGGTCGACAAAGGTTTGGAACGTGTCGACGATCTCGCCGTCTTTCAGAATGACCGCACCGATCTCGGTGATGGCATCATGCGCGACCTTCAGACCCGTTGTTTCAATGTCGAAACAGCAGATCTCAGTCGAAAAATCGCCGTCCTGCGGGCCGTGCACACAGATACGGTCGTCGATGTTGTTGAGAAAATAGCCCTCACAGCCGTAAAGGAGTTTTATTTTACCCTCGCCGGTGTGCCAGGCGTCCGGGAAGCTCTGCGCTACGCCGTGATCCGTGATGGCGATGGCGGGCATCCCCCACTTGATCGCGCGCTTGACGACCGCGGCGGTGTCGGTCAGCGCGTCCATGTTGGACATACGGGTATGTAAGTGCAGCTCGACGCGCTTTTCCTCCGCCGTGTCCGTGCGCTCGGCGTGGTCGATCTGCATGATGTCCTGCGGGTTGAGCTGCATATCCTTACCATCGTAGGAGAGCTCCATGCGGCCGCTGACGCGCAGCCACATGCCGACGCTGATCTTGCCAAGAAGCTCCGTCGCCTCGCGCTCGGGCATGCTGCGGCGGATGAAGAGCGAGCCTTCGTAGTCCGTCATTTCGAGCAACATCGTCCAGACGCCGGCGCGGCGCGTCTCGTGGCAGTCGAACTTGAAGACCTTGCCCTCAACGACGACGTGACCGGCCTTTGGCGTCAGCTCGCTGATGGGGAGCACTCTCCCCTTTGCAATCTCGCGGCCCATGATGACACTGCCGCTGCCGCTCACCCTGCGGCCAGCGTTCTTCAACATGTCGGGAAAGGCCTCCGCCGTTGATTTGACGTGGATGTCCACGCGCTTTAAGTCGTAATTGCGCGCAAGAAGCTGCTCGACCGTTTCGCGCGTCGAGTCGTTCATCTCCGCGCGCACGGTCATGTCGAGCGTCATCGTGCGCTTTTCCGGCTCGAGCACCATGTTCGTGACCATCGCGGCGTTGAGCGGGACGCGCAGGTCAAAATCCGGCGAAAAGTCGGTGAATAATTCAAAAAAAGGAATCTTTTGTGCCATAGCCACAACCTTATCTCAGTATCGTTTCCGCTCGGTCAGAGTTTTTTGATTTCCTCCATCAAAGCGTCGACTAGCTTTTCCTGCGGCACTTTGTAAAGGATTTTTCCTTTTCGGAAAATCATGCCCTCACCTTTACCGCCGGCCACGCCGATATCGGCGGCCGAGGCCTCACCGGGCCCGTTGACGACGCAGCCCATCACGGCGACCGTGATATTCTTCTTGCAGTCGGCAAGACGGCGCTCTAGCTCCTCGGCGATCGGGATCATGTCGTACGCCGTGCGGCCGCACGTCGGGCAGGAGACGAGGTTCACACCGCTGCGGCGGATGCCGCAGGCCTGCAAAATGCGCTTGGCGGCGTAGACCTCTTCCACGTGGTCCGCCGTGAGCGAGACGCGCATCGTGTCGCCGATGCCCTCGCACAGAAGGCCGCCGATGCCGATGGCGGACTTCAAAAGCCCCATCGTGGGCGTGCCCGCCTCGGTCACGCCGAGGTGGAGCGGATAGTCGACCTTTTCGTGCAGAAGGCGATAGGCCGCCATGTTGAGCGGTACATCAGAGCTCTTGACCGAGATGCAGATCTCGGTAAAATCGAACTTTTCAAGCAGCCGCACATGTCTGAGCGCGCTCTCGACGAGCGCCTCAGGCGTCACGCGGCCATATTTTGCGAGCAGCTCCTTTTCAAGCGAGCCGCCGTTCACGCCGATGCGGATGGGAACCTTGTGCTCACGGCAGGCGTCTACGACTGCCTTGACGCGGTCATCTCCCCCGATGTTGCCGGGGTTGATGCGAATTTTGTCCGCGCCGCGCGCCGCCGCTTCGACGGCGAGACGGTAGTCGAAGTGAATGTCCGCGACGAGCGGGATGGAGATATTCTCCTTAATTTCACTCAGCGCGTGCGCGGCCTCCATATTCGGCACCGTGACGCGCACGATCTCGCAGCCCGCCTCTTCGAGCGCGTGGATCTGTGCGATGGTGGCCTTGGCATCCTCAGTGTGCGTGTTGCACATCGACTGGATCGTGACCGGCGCGCCGCCGCCGATAGCGACGCCGCCTGCGATAATTTGCTTGCTCATAAGATCATCCTCCTCACAGGAGCTTGACAATGTCGTGGAACGTGACGAACAGCATCAGCGCCATTAAAAGCGCAAAGCCGATGCCGTTGATGACCTGGGCGCCGAAGCGGGACACATCCGTCCGCAGGCCGATCTCCATGGCGGTCTCATGCCAGGCGTGGGTCACCATGTAGCTCTCATACTGACTGAGCAGCATGGTCAGCGCCGCGCCCAAGCATACCAGCATATAGGTCCGGAAGCCTGCCGGCCGGCGCTTCCGCTCCCGCTCCAGTCCGATGAAGCCCCCGAAGAGCATGGCCACAGTCAGGCGCAGCAGGACGGAGGCCACGTTCATCTCCCGCAGGTATGCCAGTCCTTCCATCATTCTGTGCACACTCCTCTCTCCGCCCCGCGCCGGGCAGTCAAACAATGAAAAAGGGGAGGAATGGCTCCGCCAACTCTCCCCTCTCTTTCGGCAGGTCACCTCTGCGGCAGATGTTGCCGCATATTCCCGGAAACGGTTGCATGGTTAAATAAAGCTGTTTGAACGGCGCCATTCTCAGCATTCTTGACAAATTTCGACGAACCCAAAGCGCCCAAATTGTTTCTTTTATGTTTATCACAAGCCGGAAGAGAAGTCAATA
>OIWV01001018.1_pt1 | contig 25573 bp, 38 predicted proteins | sample 1587751 | NCBI WGS metagenome assembly OIWV01 (sample SAMEA3888913, study PRJEB22519) | human gut metagenome | biome: human gut; feature: human-associated habitat; material: faeces | place: Denmark | collected 2010
TCGCCTTTGCCGCACGCTAAGCTTGCATATTTTCCGCCATCTTGCACAAATTTCGCTTGACAGGCGCCAGCCTGCCGGCACTCGATTTATTATACAATCTGACGAAAAATCTGACTGCGCAATCGCATGACAATAATTATGCGGTATTGCCTTAACTTTTAGTGCGAAATGCGGATAAAGCCGTACCGATATTGACTTTATCCGCATTCTGCGTTATAATAGATAAAGAAACCGTAAGGTGCGAGATTTGCTTCTTTCACCGAACGGCAAAATATCTACAATTTTATAAACCTGACTGATCTGAAAGATTATTCTGACAGAAAAGCAAGGCGGTTTTTGTTTTACTATTTTTACGATTTTACGATTTTAAGATAGAGCTGTGCCTTGCACGGCTCATTTTTATTTTAAACGGGAAAAAGGTGATTAAATGAATTGTGATAGCAGAGTAGCGCTTATAGGAATAGTCGTATCCGATCCTTCCTCTGTAACAAGGCTGAACGAATATCTGCACGAGTGCGCTCATTACATTATCGGCAGGATGGGAGTACCTTATGAAAAGGCAGGCGTTTCTATCATCAGCGTTGCCATTGACGCACCGCAGGATGTGATAAATACCTTATCGGGTAAGCTCGGCGCATTGAAGGGCGTTACCTCTAAGACTATCTATCAGAAGCTTCCTGCAGATTGTTCAAAGGAAAAGGAGGCGGACGATTGAGCAAAACCGAAGAACTTAAAGAACTGGTATCAAAGCTGTACAGCACACACCACCTTGAAAAAGGCGAATATGTATCGCTTATCGAAAACAGGGACGCAGTGCGTGATTATCTCTTTGAGCTGTCGGGCAGTGTCCGTGAAAAATATTACGGCAAGGACGTTTATATCAGAGGTCTGATAGAATTTACCGACTACTGTAAAAACGACTGTTATTATTGCGGAATACGGTGCAGTAACAAGCAGGCAGAGCGCTACAGGCTCAGCAAGGAGCAGATACTTGATTGCTGTAAAACAGGCTATGAGCTTGGCTTCAGAACGTTTGTACTTCAGGGCGGAGAAGATCCTTATTACAGTGATGATATGATATGTGATATTGTCTGTTCGATAAAGCGTGATTTTCCCGATTGCGCTGTAACGCTTTCGATAGGCGAAAAAAGCGAAGAAAGCTACCGCAGATATTTTGAAAGCGGTGCGGACAGATACCTGTTGCGCCACGAAACCGCCGATTACGAGCATTATTCAAAGCTCCATCCGCCCGGTCTTTCGGCAAAGCACAGACAGGATTGTCTTAGAACGCTTAAAAAAATCGGCTATCAGACAGGGGCAGGCTTTATGGTAGGCTCTCCTTATCAGACGGCTGAAAATCTTGCCGACGATATGCTGTTTTTGGAAGAACTGAAGCCCGAAATGGTGGGGATAGGCCCTTTTATACCGCACCACGCAACGCCTTTTGCCGATAAGCCGCAGGGTACGGCTGAGCTTACGCTGTTTATGCTGGGTCTTGTGCGGCTCGCACTGCCCGATGTACTGCTTCCTGCGACTACTGCGATAGGAACGATTCATCCGACAGGCAGAGAGCTTGCACTTAAAGCCGGCGCTAACGTTGTAATGCCAAATCTGTCACCGACAGACGTAAGAAAAAAATATCTGCTGTATGACAACAAAATCTGCACAGGCGACGAATCCGCACAGTGCAGAATGTGCCTGCAAAAACGTGTTGAGGGCGCAGGCTACAGAATAGTCGAATCAAGGGGCGACCACGCCTCTTTTAACGAAAGGAAATAAATATGTATAATTACGATCCCAAATCTCTGAAAGCAGAGGAATTCATCAACCACGAGGAAATCGAAGAAACGCTGAGATATGCCGAAGAAAACAAGCATAACGCCGAGCTTATCGACAGCATTCTTGAAAAAGCAAAGCTCAGAAAAGGGCTTTCGCACAGAGAGGCAGAGGTTCTGCTCGACTGCGACATTCCCGAAAAGAACGAGGAGATATACAAGCTCGCAGAGCAGATTAAGAAGGACTTTTACGGTAACAGAATCGTAATGTTCGCTCCGCTGTATCTTTCAAACTACTGCGTGAACGGTTGCCTTTACTGCCCTTACCACGCAAAGAACAAGCATATCTGCCGTAAAAAGCTGACGCAGGACGAGGTAAGGCAGGAGGTTATCGCTTTACAGGATATGGGTCACAAAAGACTTGCCATAGAGGCAGGCGAAGACCCTGTGAACAACCCTCTTGAATACATACTCGAATGTATCAAGACTATTTACTCCATCAAGCACAAGAACGGTGCTATACGCAGAGTAAACGTAAACATTGCCGCTACGACGGTAGAAGACTACAGAAAGCTGAAAGAGGCGGGCATCGGCACATATATTCTGTTCCAGGAAACCTATCACAAGGAGAGCTATGAGCGCCTGCACCCGACAGGACCCAAGCACAATTACGCTTATCACACAGAGGCTATGGACAGAGCAATGGAGGGCGGAATTGACGATGTAGGCATCGGCGCATTGTTCGGACTTGAGCTTTACAGATATGAATTTGCGGGACTTCTGATGCACGCAGAGCATCTTGAAGCCGTACACGGCGTAGGTCCTCACACTATCTCAGTTCCGAGAGTAAGACGTGCCGATGATATAGATCCCGATGAATTCGATAACGGCATCACGGATGATACGTTTGCAAAAATAGTTGCCTGTCTGAGAATTGCCGTTCCCTATACCGGAATGATCGTTTCCACAAGAGAAAGCCAGAAGTCAAGGGAAAGAGTTCTGCATCTTGGTATCTCGCAGATAAGCGGTGGCTCAAGAACAAGCGTCGGCGGTTATGCAGAGCCTGAGCCGGAAGAAGAAAACTCGGCACAGTTTGATGTATCGGATAACAGAAGTCTTGACGAGGTAGTAAACTGGCTGATGAGGCTCGGATACATCCCGTCGTTCTGTACAGCCTGCTACCGTGAGGGAAGAACAGGCGACCGCTTCATGAGTCTGTGCAAGGCAGGTCAGATACAGAACTGCTGTCACCCGAATGCCCTTATGACGCTTAAGGAATACCTTGTCGACTACGCATCGGAGGATACAAGAAAAATCGGCGAGGAGCTTATCGCAAGAGAGCTTAAGACCATCCCGAATGAAAAGGTAAGAGCAAAGGCGACCGAGTATATCGACAACATTATTCACGGTCAGAGAGATTTCAGGTTCTGAGAAACCGACTGAGAAAGGAGCAACCGGTGAGTTTAAATTCAACACCGAGCGGAGAGCGCATACACATCGGAATTTTCGGCAGACGCAACGCAGGCAAATCCAGCCTTATAAACGCTATAACAGGGCAGGAGCTTGCTGTGGTTTCAGATACTGCGGGAACAACGACCGACCCTGTTTCAAAGGCAATGGAACTTTTGCCGCTGGGTCCCGTTATGATAACCGATACTCCGGGACTTGACGATGAGGGCGACCTCGGAAGCCTGCGTGTGAGAAAGAGTTATCAGATACTGTTCAAGACAGATATTGCTCTGCTTGTGGTTGACAGCACAAAGGGCATATCCGACTTTGACAGTGCCATACTCGAAAGGCTGAAAAAGCAGAACATACCGTACATTATCGTAATGAACAAGTGCGGTCTGCTTGATACCGTTCCCCCGAAAACCGATGGCACAATCTACACCGACGCACTGAACGGCACAAACATTTACGAGCTGAAAGAACTTATCGGCTCAAGGCTCGATGTAAAAGACGAAAAGATGTGCATCTGCGGAGATCTGCTGAATCCGGGCGATATAGCCGTACTGGTTGTTCCTATAGATAAAGCCGCTCCGAAAGGCAGACTCATACTCCCTCAGCAGCAGACGATAAGAGATGTGCTTGAGGCTGGAGCAATATCCGCTGTCTGTCGTGAAACAGAGCTTACTGCCACCCTTTCAAAATTATCGGAAAAGCCGAAAATCGTTATCACTGACAGTCAGGTATTTTCAAGAGTTTCGCAGGAAGTCCCGGACGATGTGATGCTTACATCATTCTCGATACTTATGGCACGTTATAAGGGCGACCTTGAAACGAACGTACACGGCGTTACAGCGCTTGACAAGCTTGGTGACGGCGACAGGATACTTATCTCGGAGGGATGCACTCACCACAGGCAATGCGGCGACATCGGCACGATAAAGCTCCCTGCATGGATAAACAAATACACCGGCAAACAGCTTGAATTCGAATTTTCATCGGGAGGCACTTTCCCCGAAGATTTAAGCCGTTATAAGCTGATAGTACACTGCGGCGGATGCACTCTTTCCGAACGTGAAATGAAGTACCGCATAGCCTGTGCGAAAGACGCAGGCGTTCCGATAACAAATTACGGCATCTGCATTGCCTATATACACGGCATATTGAAACGCAGCGTACAGCCTTTTCCGGCTATAAGTGCATTGCTTGACTGAACGCTTGACTTTTTATGTGAAATGCGTTAAAATTCTCTCAGATGTAAAGGAGAATTGATATGGCAAAGGAAAAAGAGAACAAAACCAACGTAATGCGTATACTTGACAAGAATAAAATAAATTACGAGGTCAACACATACGAGTGTGATGAATTCATCGACGGCGTACATATAGCGGATATGCTCGGACAGCCTTACGAAAGCACATTCAAGACGCTTGTTACGGAAGGAAAATCCAAGAATTATTATGTATTTGCAATTCCGATAGCACTTGAGCTTGATATGAAGAAAGCGGCAAAGGCGGTAGGCGAGAAATCAATAGAAATGGTACACGTCAAGGATATTAACGCAGTTACGGGATATATCCGAGGCGGATGTACCCCCATAGGTATGAAGAAGCAGTACAAGACAGTTTATCACAGCACTATAAAGGACTTTGACAAGATTATAGTCAGCGGAGGAAAGCTCGGCACACAGATTATCCTTGCTCCCGACGATCTTATAAAGGTCACAAGAGCGGATGTGTGTGATATTGTAAAAGACTGATATACAGACTGAAGCACGGAGGCTTTTCTCCGTGCTTTTTTATTTCATTATAAGCCTTACGGCTATGGAGGAAAGTATCCATCCTGCCATATCTCCTATCAGCGCCGCAGGTATGGCGTAACGTGTTTTCTTAACCTTCGCCGCCGAAAAATATACAGCGACAGTGTAGAAGGTGGTTTCCGTTGACCCCATCATAGTGGAAGCTATTCTGCCGATAAAACTGTCCGGGCTGTTTTCGGAAATTATGCCGTCATAAACAGATAACGCACCGCTCCCGGAAAGCGGACGGATAAATATAAGCGGCGTACATTCGTCAGGAAAGCCGAAAAATGACGTTATCGGGCTTACAAGCTGTACAAGCAGTTCCATTGCGCCCGATGCTCTGAACATTCCTATGCAGGTCATAAGGCAAATGAGCGAGGGGAGAATTGCCGATGTTGTTTTAAGACCCTCTGCGGCTCCCTCGACAAACGCATCGAATATATCCGTTTTCTTTATTATACCGGCAACAATCACCGCAAGGATTATCAGCGGTACTATATAATCGCTGTAACCGCTCATTTCACATTCTTCCTTCTTTTATTGCTGATTTTTTCAAAAACAAACACCGACAGCACGGACAGTGTCAGCGATAAGACCGATACGACCCATACGCACGGCAGTATATCGGCAGGGGATTCGCTTGCATAGGATGCACGGAGTGCAATAACGGTAGAAGGGAAAAGCTGAACGCTTGCCGTATTCAGCACAACAAGCATAATCATACTCCTTGTAGCGTTCTTTTTTGCTTTCTGCTCCTCTTTAAGCTCCTGCATCGCCTTTATACCGAGCGGAGTAGAGGCATTTCCGAGTCCAAGCAGATTTGAAATGAAATTTAGTATTATATATTGCATCGCACTGCCTTTCCTGCTTATATCAGGGAAGAGAAGTGACAGCGGTTTCGAAAGCAATCCCGAAAGCCCCGAAACGATGCCGGATTTACCTGCGACATTCATAATACCGCTCCACAGACAGATTGTACCACATAACGAAATACACAGCGTCACGGCATCCTTGCAGGAGGTGAGCGCCGCAACAGATAAATCGTTCATCGTTCCGTTACAAGCCGAAAAAACAAAAGACAGGGATATAATTACAAAAATTACATAGCTCATGATAACTCCTTTTAAAGTGAAAAGTCGAATATTGCACTACAAAATGTGTAAAAAAACATCGTTATATGTGCATTGTGCTGAATTTTACAATAATTTTATCATTTCAATTAGAATAATACATTTTGCTTTTTCCGGACAGAAAATTTGAAACTATTTACAAATACGATAATAAAGGGATTTGTAACGATTTAGCAATTTGAATAACGTTCAATTTCTTTTCCTGCTATGAATGGAAGTGAATTACAGCTATATAAAATCCACATTTGACAATTGTAAAAAGATTTGGTAAAATATAATCGAAGCAGGAAGAAATGACGGTTTTCCTGCCCGAAAAGGAAAGATCAAGTAAAAACAACAAGGAGAAAGAATCATGAAATCTACAGGAATTGTAAGAAAAGTTGACGAGCTCGGAAGAATTGTTATTCCGATAGAGCTGAGAAGAACACTCGACATCGGCATCAAGGATTCACTTGAAATCTATGTTGAGGACGACCAGATTATTCTTAAGAAGTATATGCCTGCTTGCTCATTCTGCAACAACGCAAGCGACATCCAGCAGTTCAAGGGCAAGAACATCTGTTCAGAGTGCCTTGCCGAGCTGGTTAAGGATTTCAAGAAGTAATACATACCGAGCCGCTGAGAAGCGGCTCTTTTTTTGTCAATTAATACTTGCATTTACAGGTTAAATGTAGTATAATAAATTCAAAGGCGGTTTCCGCCGGAATAAGAATCAAAGGAGAAAATAAATGTTAGTTTCTGCAAAAGAAATGCTGAACAAGGCTCTTGAGGGCAAGTACGCCGTAGGCCAGTTCAACATAAACAACCTTGAATGGACAAAGGCTATCCTTCTTACAGCACAGGAGTGCAACTCACCTGTTATCTTAGGTGTTTCTGAGGGCGCAGGCAAGTATATGTGCGGTTATAAGACCGTTGTAGGCATGGTAAAGGGCATGATCGAAGAACTGAACATCACAGTACCCGTAGCTCTCCACCTTGACCACGGTACTTTCGAAGGTGCTAAGGCTTGCATCAACGCAGGTTTCTCTTCTATAATGTTTGACGGTTCTCACTATCCTATCGCTGAGAACATCGAAAAGACAACAGCTCTCGTAAACACTTGCGATATACTTGGTATCTCTCTTGAGGCTGAGGTGGGCTCTATCGGCGGTGAAGAAGACGGCGTTATAGGTATGGGCGAATGCGCTGATCCCAACGAGTGCAAGGCTATCGCTGATCTCGGCGTTACAATGCTCGCTGCAGGTATCGGCAACATTCACGGCAAGTACCCTGCAAACTGGCCCGGTCTTTCATTTGAAACACTGGCAGCAGTTAAGGAGAAGGTTGGCAATATGCCTCTCGTACTGCACGGCGGTACAGGTATCCCTGCAGACATGATCAAGAAGGCTATTTCACTCGGCGTTTCCAAGATCAACGTTAACACAGAGTGCCAGCTTGCATTCCAGGAAGCAACAAGAAAGTACATCGAAGAAGGCAAGGATCTTCAGGGTAAGGGCTTCGATCCCAGAAAGCTCCTCGCACCCGGCTTTGAGGCTATCAAGGCTACAGTTAAGGAAAAGATGGAACTCTTCGGATCAATCAACAAGGCTTAATCGTAGTTTTAAAGAATTTATCCCGCTGTTTTATAACGGCGGGATTTTTTTTACATACAGCTTTCGATTCGATTGCCGTATTTCTTTTACTTTTTTGAAAGTTAACTTTCAAAATATTTTTCTTGACAATTTATTTTATTTGCGTTATAATAACATACAGGTGGTACGCTTATTCTTAGTTTATTTGTATCTTTTCATCAGTGCCTTAAATCCGATGGCTTTTACAGGTTCTTGGCTGTATCTGATGTTATAACGGCTGTCTTCCCCGACCGCTGTTCCGATAGGCTTTCTAAGTATTTCTAAGATTGGCACTATTCGTATTTCGCCGTTTTGTGCCTTTGACGTTACCCACCACATATCCGTTGCGCTGTGCTTCTTGCACAGCGTATTTTTTTCGGTCAGCTTCTTTAATCGTATGATAACTGTATCAAAAGTATGCAAATTGAACTTGCTGAGAATGCTTCAGCCTTTGACCGACCGTTTGAAGCACAGCAGATTTATAGCTGTAACTCATCCGTAATTGCTATTGCTCGTATTTACGTCAACGTTATCCATCAGCTTTGTATTTCGCAATAAATCTTGAATTGGGCAGGATTTTATAGTATAATAGTCAACGGAGCAGTATAACAGAATTTTACACGCAATTTCGTAAAATTAATATTTGGTTTAAGCGAATGTTATAATTTTACTGTTAATAAATTACGGTCAATTTCGTAAAATGAAAATTTGGTTGAAGCAATTGTAAAAAATTTCTATGCAAAAATTTATAATTTAAAGTTTTGCAAAAGAAATAAGCTATCCCGGGTAGTCAGGCTAACGTTTAGCTGATATTATGGTTGTCTGGGCGCTGTGCGTTTTCGTTACGTTCCACCAACACAAATAGCGAAACAAAAAAAGAAAAAACGCAAAGCGTGCGTATGAAGTGAAATGACAAATTCGCACGGCTGCTATCAAAGCGGAGAAAAGTCGGAAAATCGGAAATAAAAACGGAAATAACCTGTTGAAAGTCGTTACTTTCAACAGGTTATTCTGATTTTATTCTGATTTCTGGCTTTTCCTGCGTTTCCGTCCCCGTGCATTTTGTCGGCGAAACTGCACTACCACCTTTACGTTTTGATAGGATCGCTATCATCTGGATAGTATCGGAAACGCACAGCGCCCAGACAGACGTAAGAGCAGATAAAAGTTAGACAGACGGACAGCTCCACAGCGTAATTTCGGATTTTCTTTGATTATTTCTTTTATTGTCTTGTGTCAAATCCGCTACCATCAAAATTTTGCGGTGTGTTTTGTCGTACATTTTGCGATGGATTTTGATTGATTCCCTGTTTGCGTTCTTCAAGTTGTAGTAAGTAATCTATCTGTTTATTTAGTAGCTCCATTTGTTTATTTTGTAATTCTACCTGTTTTGTTAATTTTCTTGTGTCTCCGGCGATTGCGAAGATGTCGAATATTACTAATATAATTACTATAATTGCACCTATTCCGATGTATTTTGCAATGTTTATGAAAGTGTCTAGTGTTCTTATCAGTTCGTTTATTTCTGTTATATCCATTTTTACACCTCACCAAAATTTTCTTTTATCGTTCGTCAAACCACCTATATAGTCAGCTGACACGTTATAGAATTTTGCTAATCGTAATATAAAGTTGAATGGTGGTTCTCTTTCTCCGTTCTCGTATCTCCTGTATGTAGTTAAGTACATTCCGAAGATGTCGGCTATGTCTTGTTGTGTTTTGTCGGCGTCTTCTCTTAGGTCTTTTATTCTTTGGTAATTTTCCACATTTTGCACCTTCTTTTTTTGTTGATTAAGTAGATTATAGCATTTTAGCACCAAATGGTGTTGACATTCGCACCGTATGGTGTTATTATTTTGTTGTTGGTTATAACACCGTATGGTGTTATTTAGATTATTATTACCCGTGACCGTGGTGCATAACGGCAAGATAGGAGTTATTATGGAAAGTGTAAAAAAGACGTATACGGTTTATCCGGACTTAGTTTGTGATAAACTTTTACCCGAATGCATTCTTGATAGTTATGCTATCGGTGATGTTGTAACAACGATTTTGAAAGATTCAGATGGCTTCACTTACGATTCTGAATGTGCTAATCTTGATTACTGTTCTTTCAATTCATTTGTTTATCACCTTTATCTTTCGCTGTCGCATTTTGTGATTCTATCGTTCGGCGGTTTTTATCAGCTGATACTTGATACTGTCACAGCAAAGGAAGGTGATTAACATGATTTTGATAGGCGCAGAAGTTAAATGCGGATCTTTTACAGACCGCCAGACAGGCAAAGAGATAGAGTATAATAACTTGATGTTGTACTTTGAAGGTACAGAAGAACTTGAAAATCCGGAAAGCGATAATTTCGCATTTGGAAGGCAGGTACACGCTTACAAGATAAAGAATGAAGCTGATACATTGAAATCCGCCTTTAAAGGCTTCTATAAAGAAGATGATTCCGGTGACTGGTTGAAAAATCTTGCTGGTGTTGATTTTGAGATTATCGAGAACCGTTACGGCGGTATTCAAAGAGTTCTTGAAAACTGAAAGGGGGTGTAATTATGACGATGGAAACTATTACAACGTGCATTACAAATGCTATAACTTGCGTCGGCTCTGCTTTTTCAGCCATGATGGAGAATCCTGTGATTGCGATTTTCGTTGGTTGTTCGCTTGTCGGTGCGTCCGTTGCAGTTTTCGCACGAATGAAGCGATCTGCAAGATAACATACGGTCGGCAAGGATTTTATAGTTCTTGCCGACTTTTTATATATTTTTGAAAGGGTGATTTTATGAAAGAGCAGGGAAGTGCTGCATTGCGAATTGTTTCTTTTGCTGTTGCTTTGGCTGTTGTGCTTGGTCTGGCTTCGGTGATGTTTCAGGTAACCGCCAGCGCCGAAAGCACTAATAAAGATATTAAAACAGGGTCTTTTTCCGTTTCCGGCTATTTTGATGGCTATCCTTGTTTAAACTTAGGTACGGAATTATCTTTTTATGATTTTGTAAAAAATTATAATACGTTCGGTTATGGATTCTGCGTTATACCGCTTGTTGTAAAAAACAATGTAACATATTTTTTTAAAGCTAATTCTTCGTGGAACTGCTATGGTTATATTGATGTTTATACTGCTACCAGTTCTAATGGGGGCATAATTTTTTATAACGGTACTAATTTTTTTACAAATAGTTTAGCAAGCGATAACGGCGAATCTTATAAAAATTATAAATCTGTTATTAAAAAGTCTAAGGATAGTAATGATCTTGTTTATGTGCGTTCTGATTATGACCAAACTAAAAAAGATTGGGTCTTAAACAATACTGAATTTAGCGTTAATTTTTATGATTATAAATCTAATACATACGCTGATAATGTAAGCCCTAGCGATATTAAGTATGTTGTTGTATCCAACACTTCTAGATTTTTGCAAAGTAAAAATCGCAATAACAATTGGTCTGATTTGGATACGATTTTTTCAGCAAATGCTACGTTTACCGAAGCTGGCGCTTTACCCTCTGCGGAATTTTTATCCTTTAAAGGCACAGAAAGTAGTGGTTTATATTTAGTCGATTGGATTAAGGCCGGCCAGCAGTACCCGATTGTAGATTTTCGCATTGACGATAAAGGAAATTATCATAAATACGCTTTACGCATTTCCGGTAATTCTAATTATGCCGAAATTTTAAAAGGTATTTGGGATCGTCAAGAAATGAAAGAAGCAGTTTCCGCTGCATCAAATGCCGTTGGTGTTATTTTATTACTTAAAGCTGCTGCTTCTTTAGGCACTAAAGCTGTTGTTTCTATCGCTGGCGCTGCTACTCCTATTGGTGCGTTATTTTTAAATGTGCCAAAGAAAGACGTTACCGGATATGTTATGTTAGCTGCGCAAAACAAGCTTGTACAGGAATACGATACTTTATCGTATGATGATATTCGTACATTAACTTCGGATAATATGAACTTTTCCGAAGGTTCATCGACCGTTTCTAAAGCGGTTAGTTTGTGTCTTTCCGATTATGTATCGGTTGTACCAAATACGCTTTATAAACTGGAAATCATAGATGTTACTGAAAGCAAATTGCTTGATGTTGCGTATTTTAGTTCTCAGCGCGGTTTTCAGAAGTCAGATAGCGGTTACGGCACCAATATCACCGATTATGATAATTCTGCTGACCTGGATAGCGATATTGAAAATAATAACGGTTATACAGGTGGATCTTCTTCCAACGGCGGTAAATTGGATACCGATAATCCTAATGATATTATTGATACTGATTATAACAATTCGCTTGCTAATATCAACATTTCTGACATTATCGTTAGTCTGCGAACTTCTATTGCTTCCGTTGGTGTGTTCTTCCAGTCTTGTTGGGCATTGTTTCCGCCAGCTATATGGTCAATCATACTACTTGGATTGTCGCTAATCGTTGTATTACGACTGTTAGGTAGGTGATTTTATGATTGTACATATTCAACAGTTGATCAATGGTGTTGTATCTGTCCTTCAGATTCCAATTGACTTCGGACCGTTTTCTGTGTCGATTTTCGATATTATAATAGGACAGCTACTAACGGTACTTGTTGCTTATGTTGTTTGGAAAATTTTCGATTAGGTGTTGATGTTTTGTGAATGTGCTTGTTGCTTGTGAAGAATCGCAGGTTGTAACGATTGCTTTTCGAAAATTAGGTTTTCGAGCGTTTTCGTGTGACGTTCAGAAATGTTCTGGCGGAAGACCTGGCTTTCATATTCAATCTGACGTATTACCATTTTTAGATGGTAATACATCATTTGTTACATGTGATGGTCGCCGACATAATATTACCGGGAAATGGGATTTGATTATCGCACACCCGCCGTGTACGTTTTTGTCGAAAGCTGGCAGTGTCAGAATGTTTGTTAAACCTAAACAAATTGATTATGATCGGTATAAAAATATGTTAGCTGCGCGCGAATTTTTTATGCGATTTTATAATTGTAATTGTGATCATGTTTGTATCGAAAATCCTGTTCCTATGCATATTTGTGATTTGCCATATCCTACACAGGTTATTCAGCCGTATTTTTTTGGTGATCCTTTTTCGAAAAAAACGTATCTTTGGACTAAGGGTTTACCTAAATTAGTTCCTACCGATATTTGCGAATCATTTGTTCCGTATTTATCTGTATGTTCATCTTCTAAAAAAATGCGCAGTAAGACGTTTCCGGGTATAGCAAATGCATTTGCACACCAGTTTTCTGCTGCTATTCTGTCCGGTAATAGTTTTTCGTTGCCATATCAAACATTTTTAAAGGATGTGATTTTATGATAGGTTCTTCTTCCGGATCTATTTTACTTCGTCAGCTTGATTCATTATCGCTGTCTGAAGTTTGTTTGTTTTCTTTGTTGCTTTTGGCAGTTTTATTCATTCTCGTGAAAGGATTAACAAAATGACAGATGTTGTAGCAGTTTTTTTAGACATGTTCGGATGGTCATATGATATGTTGACTGTTGTCGATGTGATTAATAATTTTGTTCGCCTGGCTATCGGTATCGGTATTTTTGTTTTTATTATGAAGATGCCTAGTATCTTTCTTGGTCGGCGAAACCGATTGTTATAGGTGGTGATTTTATGGCTATAATTGTTTTCTTCCGTAAGATTTTTTCTAACTTGATCAGATTACCAGTGTTCCTGGTTTATCAAGTGCATGATCGATTTATGTATTACAAAGAAAAGCGCTACAAGGATTTCGACCGCTGGGGTATACATATATTCACATCTAAATTCGGCGCCGGTAAGACTTCTTCTATGGTTTATACGGCATTCAAGCTGTGTAAGCGGTTTCCGCAGGTTCAGGTTTTGTCCAATATCAAGGTATCCGGTTTTCCGAAGCACACGGTTATTAAATCGCTGAATAGCGTTGATGATATTTTTTCCTGTGCAGATAACACGATTATCTTGATCGATGAAATCGGCACTATCCTTAATAGTCGTGATTTTTGTAACGGAAAATCTATGTCGAAGGCATTGTTTCAATATTTTTGCCAGGTGCGTCATCGGCACGTTGTTCTATTCGGTACATCGCAACGTTGGCACTTTGTCGATAAACAGATTCGTGACGTCGCTACAACTGTTCGTGTGTGTAGCAGTTATTTTCCGCACCCGTTCACACGTTGCGTTAACGTAACATATTATGATGCTCAAGATTATGATCTTTCGTACAGCAATCCGATGATCTCACTTGCGCCGATCGACTGTATGACATACATTCAATCGGACAAGCTTCGCCAGATGTACGATACAACCGAAATGGTGCAGACAATTTTACATTCGGATTATTTCGATACTGCCGATGATGATAACCGATCATCTGTTGCTGTGTCTGACCGCAAGACTTCACGCCGCTATAAACGTGGCGTTGGTCGTTTAGGTTAATGCCGTAGCCGCCCGCGGCGGCACGGCTGGGGGGACTACGACCCCCCAATATAGTTCAGTGTTCACGAAAGGTTTTTTTATGGCTACATTGAAAAAAGAAAAGGAAACAAGGACTAGATCATGGACGTTTGTACTTTATCCAGAATCTGCGCCTGCAGATTGGCGTGACAAATTAGATGATTACCACATAGAATGGGTAGAAAGTCCATTGCATGATCGTGATTTAAACGGCGATGGCACACCGAAGAAACCGCATATTCATGTGCTTTTGTCGTTCGGTTCTGTGAAGTCTTATGATCAGGTAAAGGAAATTACAGATTCTTTGACGTGTCCTATACCGCAAAGGTGTCACAGTCTTCGTGCTATGGTTCGATATATGGCACATATTGACAATCCCGAAAAGGCGCAGTATAGCAAGGAAATGATTATCGCACATGGTGGTGCTGATTTGGACGAATATTTGAGACCTTCGGCAAGCTGTGAACTTACATACGTCAAAGAAATGCTTGATTTTGTTCAAACGAATCATATAACTGAGTTTTTCGAGTTGGTTGATTATGCGAGAGAGAATGAGTTTGATACATGGTTTTCATTCCTTTCTAGGCACAGCTGCTACATGATTATAAATTATATCAAAAGTTCCCGTTACCGTAATTCGCAAGGTGATTGATTTATGGCAGAATATTACAATGATTTTTATAAGCACCCATTGAGCGGTTATGATCCTCGATATTTTAGAGTACCGCCTAAGGAATGTAGAAATTGTATTTGTTATTATTGCTATAACAAATTATGTCCGCATTGCTTCGGTTATCGTTACAGTATGGCTGCTGATATGTGTGTTAAAGAAAAAAAGATACGTTCTAAAGACATGATACCGCATAGATGTTATAAATGTTATTTTCTCTGGAATAAGAAAAAACCGATTTATGATTGTGATTTCTTCGTGAATTTCCGCAGAAAAATTACATTGTATACTGTAGTTCGCAAATATCGCAAAAAATCTGCGCTTGAACTTATTGCTGATCGGATCGAAAGTCTTGAAAAACGGATTGAAGAAATGTATAATGATATTAACAGAAAATAACACGCGATTTCGTAAAATTAATATTTAATTTAACCGATTGTTATAATTTTACTGTTAAAATAATACTGTCGATTTCGTAAAATGAAAATTTGACAAACTGCATTGTAAATATTTGTTATCGCTGAAATTCGCACTATCAATTTTCGGAGGAACTTTTTTATGCCTAAAAAGTTGGGCAGTCTGGGGCATTGCGAATTTCCCTAAATAGCGAACCCCTACGGTCATACCGTAGGGGCATTTTGTTATTCTTCTTTTAATTCCTCGTTGCATTCTACGCATAATAGCTTTACATTCGGCTTTGTGACTCTGACTATCAATCCGCAACAGGGGCAAACTAGCTTCCGCATTGATTGCTTGGGCTTCGCCGTTCCTTTGCTTATTTTTTCCTTTGTCAGCTTGTACACGCTAAAGCCTTTAATGTTGATATTTTCCTCAATCCATTTTTCTGTATCGGGTGTCAACCTTGTTAAACTCCATCCGATATGTTCGTTGTAGCTTATCTGTAGTCCGTGTGCTTCGGCGGTTTCTTTAAATTTCGTGTTGTGGTAAATGCCCGCTCTGGACGTGTCTTTGATTTCGTTCTGTATGTTGTATAAGTGCGCCATTTCGTGCATTAGTGTTGATATTGTTTCCGTTACGGTTCGTTCCCCGATATAGTCGCATGATATGTTGATTTCGTATCGTTCCGTTTTGCCCTGTATCCAGTTCTTAGACGTTTCAATCCATCCGTAAGCGTTCTTTTTCTTTCCCTCTTTTACAGTGATTATCGGTTTTTCCAGTTCGCTGTTGTAAAAGTGCTTGTTTATAGCATTAAATGCTTGCATTAGTCCTGCGCCCATTTCCGACATCGTTGTTATATTTCTTTTTCTTGGCATTGTCTTAACCTCTTTTCTTTTCTATGTGTTCTTCGAGTAAGGCAACAATCAGTCTTGTTTCGCCCTCTCCCCATCCTGTTCTTAGTAGGTCGTTTCTTAGCTTTTCCGCTGATGTTTCAGTAAAATATTCTTTTGTTCTGTCTGTTATCTTGATAAATTCACCGTTCCCGCCGTAAATGTCCAACAGTTCTTTTTTGTTTTTGGCTGTGCATAAACTTTTAAATACGTTCTTGCCATCATCTATGATACATTCAAAAAGTTTCATATCCGTTTTTCCTTTCTCACGTTTTTTTTGAAAGTTAACTTTCAAAATCTTTTGCTTGACAATTCATTTCGACTTGTGGTATAATAGCGTATGGGCGGAACGCTTATTTATTTAAATCTTTTCATTAATGCCTTGAATCCTATGGCTTTTATCGGTTCAAGGTTGTATTTTAGGTTGTATCGGCTGTCTTGTCCGACTGCCGAGCCTATAGGTTTTATGAGTATTTCCATTATCGGCACTATTCGTATTTCTCCGTTTTGTGCCTTTGACGTTACCGCCATGTATTCATTACGCTGTGCTTCTTGCACAGCGTATTTTAATTTGTAGGTTATTTTCATTTAATTACCAATCCTTTCCAGTGCGTCCGCCCGTCCGCTATGCTATCGGCTGTTAGCCGTTGTAGCTTTTTCGTTCCCGCCCGCCCCGCCGAGCCGAAAGGGATGTTTCCCTTTCGGTCCTTACGAACCCCGGGTGAGATGTTTCCCTTTTCGGTTGCCTTACGCATTTCTCATACTCGATACGGCTGAGAAAGTCAAGGGGATTGTGGAATAACCGCATTCCTTGGTCGCACCGTAAGGTGCATTTTAAATAAAAAAGCGGATTATGCCGCAAAAGCCCCTTTACTTTTGATGCCTATCGAGTACTTTTAAGCGTAAGGCAACCGAAAAGGGAAACATCGAGGGTCGCAACCCTCTCCCTTTTTGGCTCGCCTATCTTGCGAGACAAAAAGTAGGGTTTGGGGCAAAGCCCCAAATTGAAATAAAAAAAATACCTCTTACCGCACATCTCCAGTTGTGCGGTTGAGGTAGGCTCGGGAGTTTTCTCCCGAATTAAAATAATTACGTTTCCTCTTACGCTGACTAATCTCCTATAAAGTCAGCGTAAAAAAAGAGCAGAGCAGTGATATAGAAAAAGAACATACAACAAAACCCCTTCGGAACATATCCGAGAGGGCTTTTTTATTGTCTGTTATCAAATCCGCTGTTATCGTAATTCTGTTGTATGTGTGACGGATTTGGTTTTATTCCTTGTTTACGTTCTTTAAGTTGTATCAGTTCATCTACTTTTTTGTTTAGTATGTTCATTTTCTTGTTTAATTCGGTTGTATTGTAACTTATCGTGAAAATTGCAATTATTATTAATATGGGTATTACTATAATTAAGCCTGTTATAATTAATGAAAATGCTCCAAGTTCTTCTATAATTTGCGTTATATCCATTTTCTTCTCCTTACCAGTATTTTCTTTTATCGTTTGTCAATCCCGCTATGTAATCTATTGATACATTGTAAAATTTTGCTATTTTTATTATGTCTGGAAATTTCATTTGCATATTGTTTTGTTCCCATCTTGCGTATGTTGTTGTGTGTATTTTTAAAATATTAGCTAATTGTGCTTGTGTTAAATCCTTATCTTGCCTTAAATCCCTTATTCTATTTAGTAAAATTTCCACAATTTACACCTCCTTTTTTTGTGATTATAACACAAATTTGTGTTATAATTATAAATTAACACATTTTTGTGTTGACAAAAACACATAAGTGTGTTATGCTTATATCAGCAAAACACATTTGTGTGTTATTTGCTTAGTCTTGTTTTCAAAGTTACTCTTGTCAAGGAAAAGACGGTAAAATCCTCGGTAGCCTGCCGAGTAAGTAAATATTGGTCGCCCTCGTGACTGCAAGCGTAAAGTGCAGGAGTTGTGATACTTGGAAGAGAGTGCAAGACACATTACCCCTTATGGATAGTAACGGCAAAGAGCCGATTACATAAAAAATAAGAATTTTGAAAGTTAACTTTCAAACCCGCTACCGAGGTTATCGGAGAGAAAGAGAGGATAACATGATAGTTATCGGAGCAGAAACGAAAAACGGAGTATTTCGCAAAGATGGGCAGGAGATAAGCTATAATAATTTGTATCTTTACTGTACAAGAGAAATCAAGCCTACATACGATGAAAACGGCAATTGTACTCATTGGGCTAACGGCTCAATCGGTGAAACCGTCAAAATCAAGAATACCCCCGAAACGCTTAAAGAAGTATTCGGCACTGAGGTCAACAACGATGTTATATCTGCCCTTGTCGGTCAGAATATCAACGTATATTATGATCAGTATGGAAAAGTACAGTTTATCAACGCTGTTAAAGCTGATAAAAAGGCTTAACATAAATTGAAAGGAGATAATTACAATATGGAAGGAGCTGCAACAACAGTGATGGAGACATTAACAAAGGCTGTAGGCGATGTATTTACTCTTATGGGTACATGCTTTACACAGATAACAAGTCAGCCTGTACTTGTTCTTTTCCTCGCAGGTTCGCTTATATCAGTAGGTATCGGCGCATTTGCAAGACTGCGTTCGGTTTGCTAACCGAATCTATTCCCTTTGGGGAACGGCTAACCCCGTTCCCCTTATTTTTTTGTAGAAAGGATTTTTATATATGGAAAAAATAAAAAATCTTCCTGTTATGCGTTTTGTCGCATTCGCTGTTGCGCTTGTTTTTATTCTTGGGCTATCATCAGTTATGCTGTCATTTACTGCAAGTGCCGAAACTACTAATAAAGATATAAAAACAGGCTCTTTTACTATTACTGGTAAATATGACGGCTATCCTTGTATTGATTTAGGTACAGAATTATCTTTTTATGATTTCGTACAGAATTATAATACGTTTGGTTATGGCTTTTGTGTTATACCTATAGTTATAAAAAATAATGTTACATATTATTATAAATCTAATTCGTCTTGGAATTGTTACGGATATATTGATGTTTATACTGCAACTAGTAGTAACGGTGGTACAATTTTTTATCCCGGTACTAATTTTTATCCAAATAGTTTAGCAAGCGATAACGGAGAATCTTATAAGAATTATAAAACTGTTATTAAGCAGGCTTCCAGTGGTGATGGTCTTGTTTATGTTAGATATGATTACGACAAGTCTAAAAAAGAATGGGTTCTTAATTCGACTGAATTTAGCGTAGATTTTTATGATTATAAGTCTAATACTTACGCTACTAATATTCTCCCTTCCGATATTAAGTATGTTCTTGTATCTAATCAATCTCGTTTTCTTCAGAACAAGAATCGCAATAATAACTGGTCTGACTTAGATACTATTTTCAGTTCATCTGATTATATCGGAATAGATACTTTGACAGCACCTAAAGCTGAATTTGTTACTTGTGCTTCATTTGAGCCTGAAGATAGTACAACTATACCTTTATGGTTTAAGGATTTTACTTCTGAGGGTCAGCAATATCCCCTTTTTACCTATTATGTACACGATAACGGCAATAAGCACAGTTATTCTCTTAAATTATCTTATTCTGAATCTGCTAAAGAAGATGTTAAAAAAGTCTTTAACTTGCGTGAAAATACCCCTGCTGATTCTGATTCCGCTACAAAAGATTTAATTGAAAGAATTGTTGCTATGTATGCTCTGCATGGTGTTAAGATACACGATTTAACACCTTATTTACGCACAGCTTTGAATATTAAATTTCCTAACAATTTAATATATAATCAAGCGTTTGTATTGTCTTCTCCTGAGATGGATTTTTCTACCACTGGTGATAATAAGGTATATACAATTTGCCTTTCTGATTATTCGGATATTCTTCAGTGTCTTATTTATAAAGCAGAAATAATAGATAATAATACAGGGCTTGTTCTTGATACAACTTATTTTACAAGCAAGCAGACATTTAACAAAGGTAATAGCGGTTATGGCTCAAAGATCTATGATTATAACGATAATTACGATGGTATGATAGAGGATATTAAAAATAATACTCCTTCTGTCGAGCCTGTTAATAAAGATAGTTTTATTTCGAAAGGTGATGTCATTAATACAACTAAGTACGATTATTATTCAGGCTTAAAGATTAATGATATTTTCGGTAATTTGCAATCTTCTGCAAGTTCTTTAGGCTCTTTTTTTCAAGCCTGTATGAATATTATTCCTGCTGGTATTCTTGCAGTTATAATCGGTGGTTTATCTATTGTTATTGTCCTTCGCATTTTAGGTAGGTGATGTTATGTATTGGGACGAAAGTTGGTGGGGAAGACAAGCATTCGGAGCAGCATTTTCTTTTATTGCTGATATAATCGGACGTTTGATTAATTTGCTTAATACCCCTATTGATTTCGGTGGTAATATGAATATACCGCTTTTACACTTTATGATAGCGTTTGCTATTTTTTCATTGGTTATAGCTATTATTAAAAAAGTGTATGATTAAGGAGATATACTATGAAATTTCTTGCTACAATTGGCAGTAACGGTGTAGTGTTCGCAAAGGCTTTAACAAGTCTTACACTTACTGAATCTCTATTGCTGTTATCGTTCGGTTTGCTGATATTTTTCAGCATTATAATGCTTATATCTAAGAGGTGATTTTATGAAATTATATCCTATGTATTGTGTTCCTTGTTTCAAGAAACATTTTTCAATAGTTTATCCTAATGTCAAAGCTGAGACATTTGGTTATTCTGTTACTTGTCCTCAGTGTCACGCACTGGCTATAACTCGTCTTACTAAAAGATGTGCTATTCGTAAATGGAATAAGGTACAAATTAAAAATATAGATGGTATTTCTAAGAGGTGATTATATGAATGAAAAGCCAAAGCGTTGTATTGACGCTGTTTTAAAGCGTTGTGAAAGTTGTCCTTATGGTGTTATTGATTATCCTGATTGGGTTGAAACTTATGATGATTTAAGCGGTTGTTGTTATGATTCAAGCTGTATGTATGGCTATGAAAACGATATACCGACACCTGAAGAAGAAAAAGCATTTGCTGATTTTATAGAAAGGATACATAATAATGGCTGATATTGTAAATACGTTGCTTCAATGGTTTGGTTGGCAAACTCCTGATACCATAGCTACATTTTTTGATAACATAGTACGGTTATCAATCGGTCTTGGAATAGTGCTTTTCTTGTTCAAAGGTACATTCCGACTTGCTAACATTCGTGGAATGTTGTAATTTTGAAAGTTAACTTTCAAGAATGGAGAAATACATAGATGTTTATATTTATTTTGCTTAAAAAGCTACTTGCTCATATCGTGCGTTTACCGCTGTTTTTAGCGATGTTTTTAAAAGATGTGTTTTTATACTTTTATCATCGTGAGTACCTTATATTTCGCAAATTTGGTTTGCATATTTGGGTTGCAAAATTTGGCGGTGGAAAAACATCAAGTATGGTGTATACTGCATATAAATTATGTCGCCGTTACAAGCAAGTAACGGTGCTTACAAATATCAAACTTACAAACTTTCCCGAGCATACAAAAATTTTGCAGTTGCACACTGTAGACGATATTTTAAACTCTCCCGAAAATTGTATTGTTCTAATTGATGAAATCGGTACTTTGTTTAATTCCCGTGACTTCATGAACAAGAACGCACTCCCAAAGATACTATTTCAGCACCTTTGCCAGTGTCGCAAACGTCATATGGTTATATTCGGCACTGTACAGAGATGGCAATTCCTCGATAAGCAGTTGCGTGATATTACTTCAACAGTCAGAGTGTGTCGCTCTCGGTTTTCTGACCCGTTTACAAGAATAACCACTTGCACAGCCTATGACGCTGTAGAATATGAACGTACTTATCAGAATCCTATGATTAAGTGTATTCCTGTCGGAGTTGATGTTCATTTGCAGACGAATAAGCTTCGTAACCTTTATGACACATCAGAACTTGTTGATGAGATGATGAAAATGGAATACGAAGATGATTCTACTATCCTTGCTAATCAAGGTGTCGGTGTTGGTGTTGGTGTTGCTATGGAAAAGAAGGACAGACATCGAACGCAGAGGAACGCTAAGCGTATATCTTAAGTGGCTATATAGTAGGGGGGAGTGGCGCCCCATCGGGGCGCCCGACCGCCTACTATATATTACTTGATATTAGCCACAGAACGTCGCCAAAATAAAAAAGGGAGTACATACTATGTTTTGTGAGTATAACACAAAAATCAAGATATATAAGGACGGTAGTACAAATATTACATACTGTTCTCAATGGGTGTACGGCAAAAGAGCAGAAAAGGAAACAGACAATAAAGAAGATAATATTGCTGATAAGTTGGGATATAGTGACGGATATTTAAAGCCCGACAGAGATAATGTCGAGGATGATTTTTATATAGCTAATCAACAGCTTAAACAGACAATTGACGAAAGAGAAGAGCAGAGGAGAAAAGAACGAAATGAGAACCGTACAGACATTTATAAACGTGCAAAAGATAAAGTTTATGATATTATCTATCAAAACCCGTTTAAATACTTTGTTACTCTTACTCTCCGTGAAAGTGATGAAATTGATAGACGGTCTCCAAAAGCTGTTATGAAAGTATTGCGTAATTGGTTATCACATCAAGTACAGCGTAAAGGACTTCAATATATTTTGATACCAGAATATCATCACGATTCGGGAGGTATTCATGCCCATGCTTTGATTAATGATTGTTTTAACCTTGTAGATTCGGGAAGAAAAATTTATCACGGTAAGGATTGGAAAGTTGAAGATTTACAACGTTTCGGTATATTTACTGATGGTTTGAAAACTGTCTATAATATATCTGATTGGAAGTATGGATTTTCTACTGCAATTCTTCTTGATGGAGAGCGGGCAAGAGTGGGTTACTACATTACTAAGTATATTACTAAAGACAATGACAAAATCTTTGGTAAATACTACTGGTCGAGTAAAAATATAATTCGTGATACAGAAGTACGTTATATTAATACCGATTATAACGCTGTGAATAAAAAAGAATATAGTCCTATGCTTAATTTTGGATTCAAATATGATAGACAGTGCCTTAATCCTGAAGACAGAAAAAACGAATGGGATAAAGAGTCTGATATAGATTACGGAGAAATAGTATGGGTTTAATCGATTATTATCAAAGCTACTATAAGCACACTCAGAACGAGTATGACCCTAAGTATTTTATGATACCGCCTAAAGAGTGCTTGCATTGTATATGTTACTATTGCTTTAATAAGCTTTGTCCGCACTGTGTCGGCTATCGTGTTAATCTGAATGAGATGTGTGTTAAACAGAAAAAAATACGTTCTAAGGATATGATACCTCACAGGTGCGACAAGTGCTATTTCTTATGGAAAAAGAAAAAGCCTATATTCGATTGTGATTATTACGTTAATTTCCGCAGAAAGAGAATGTTATACACGCTTGTCAGAGTTCGTAGAAAGAAATCTGATTTAGAAATTCTTTCAGAGAAGATAGAAAAACTTGAAAAGCTGATAGAAGAAATGTATAATAGAGATAGTAAAAATTAACACCATATTTCGTAAAATTAATATTTTACGAAATTAGAAGCGGTAAAAAACGAAAGGCGCACAAAAATGGCATATAACATAGATTTCAGACAAGCTACATCGGACGCACCGGCTTGCCTTACCGAATACCTGAATTATCTTACGACAATCAAAAACCGTTCACAGCTTACTGCGTTGAACTATTATACCGACTTGCGTATGTTTATGCGTTTTCTCAAGGTCAAGAACAAGCTGGTTGATGCAAATGAGGATTTCTCCGAGATAAAAATCTCAGACCTTGACGATAAATACATAAAGGCTGTGACCCTTACGGACGCTATGGAGTTTCTCAGCTTTACTGTAAGTGAACGTTCCAATCAGGCAAAGGCTCGCTCACGCAAGGCTGTATCTCTGCGGCAGTTCTATAAATTCCTCACAAATAACAAGGCGTGGTTTGCGGCAAGCCCGATGCTGAACCTGGAGCTTCCTTCGCCTAAAAACGCACTGCCCAAGCACCTCACGTTGCAGGAATGCGGTCAGCTTCTGCACGAGGGCTTCAAGGAGTTTTCAAGCTGGATGGATTACCGTGACTATGCGATGATTATAATGTTCCTCAACTGCGGTATGCGTCTGAGCGAGCTTGTCGGAATAAACGTGAATGATTTTGTCGAAAACATAGACCCGTCACAACCTGATGTAAAATATCTTTCCGTGAAGGTTCTGGGCAAAGGCAACAAGGAACGTATCGTCTATCTCAACGAGCAATGCGTCGATGCTGTTACCAAGTACACCGAAGCAAGAAAATCCGTTGCAGACCCTAAGGAAAAAGCTCTGTTTATAAGCAAACGTGGCAACCGCATCACAAACCGCCGTGTCGAACAGATAATCGACGACCGCCTTAAAGCCTGCGGACTTGCCGGTAAAGGAATTTCCGTTCATAAACTGCGTCATACGGCGGCTACGCTTATGTATCAGAATGGTGTTGATGTCCGTGTGCTTAAAGAGGTCCTCGGACACGAAAACCTCAATACCACCCAGATTTATACCCATGTGGTAAATACTCAGCTCCGTGACGCTATAAACTCAAATCCGGTAATGGATATAAAAAACGATCTGCCCGAACCCGATTTGAAGCAGAATGAGGATAAGAATAGCAAGTAATTTCGCTATAACTTAAATTTTACGAAATTAGCACTATAATAATTAAAACGACCGCCGCTGTTTGATTAAAACTGCGGCGGCATATTTTATTCACTTGTTACTTCTCTGAATAATCCCTTGCATCCGAGCAGTACATCTCTGTAGGTATCGTCAAAGTTCCCCGTGTACCAAGGATCCGCAATGCTTCCGTCTATCCCTGCGTGTGACAACAGCAGACTTACCTTGTTTTCGGGATCGCTTCTGATGATACGCATTATATTGCGTATATTCATCTCGTCCATAGCGATTATGTAATCATACCTGTCATAATCTGACTTTGTAAGCTGTACTGCCCTCTTTTTATCGCAGGATATTCCGACCTCCGCCAGCTTTCTTTTAGTGCCGTAATGCACAGGATTGCCGATTTCCTCGGTACTGGTCGCACACGAAGCGATGACGAATTCATCGGACTTCCCTGCCTTTGCGACTATATCCTTCATTACAAATTCCGCCATAGGTGAACGGCAGATGTTGCCGTGGCAGACAAATAGTATTTTGTACATCGGTAAATTCCTTTCAGAAGGCTTTGTATTGCGTTATTTTGCCGCATTTTGCGTACTGGCAGATTTTACGGATTTGCGGTTGATTTCACAGAAACACGGCAAATCGGGGCAAATTGCGGATGTGTGTAGTAGTCAGATAGTAGTAAAAATCTGCGGGTTTACTACTAAGGATTTTGC
>OIWV01001019.1_pt1 | contig 25561 bp, 18 predicted proteins | sample 1587751 | NCBI WGS metagenome assembly OIWV01 (sample SAMEA3888913, study PRJEB22519) | human gut metagenome | biome: human gut; feature: human-associated habitat; material: faeces | place: Denmark | collected 2010
AAAATTACCTGTCAAAACTTTTGGAGGCGAACGCATTTTGATGCGTCCGCCCTGCCCGAACACGGAGTAAGGCTCAACTTCTATGGCGGAGCCTACAAGATCAGCGGCAAGGAGACGAAATACGCCTCCGTGGGCCTCGACTATCTGCTCAACATCACCGCCATCGCCCAGCCCGGCACTCACTACAGCCAGCATCCCTTCGAGGTGTACGGCATTGCCGGCATCGACCTGTCGTATTCGCGTGAGAACAAGCACAACGACCACGGCTTCGGCGCTCACATGGGTCTGCGCGGACAGTATGCTTTCTCGCCCATCACCTACGTCTATGCAGAGACACGTGTGGGCGTGACTCAGGACAACGTGTCGCAGGTGCAGACCTGGCGCAATCTTCGCCCCATGGCAAGCCTCACCATGGGTCTGGGCGTCCGTATGCCCGACGTGCGCAGGGGCAACATGCGTTCCTATTTCTCCACGCCCCACAGCTTTGCCGACGGACTCTTTGCCGGCGTGCAGGCAGGACCCCTGTTCCTGGGCAGCGCCCACGTCAGCGACTGGCACGACAACACGGGCATGAGCGTGGCTGTGTCGCTCGGCAAGTGGATCGACCCGTGCAACGCATTTCGTCTGAACCTCAACACCACCACCTTCATGCAGAACGACGCGACTCGTATGCGTGCCATAGGTGCCCGTCTCGACTATATGCTCAACCTGCACAATGCCTTCGGCGGACTCAAGCCCGAGCGACGCTTCTGGGTCAACGCCCTGGCGGGAATCGGCTTCAACTACTCGCGCGACTGGTACACCGAGTCGCGTTACAGTCTGAACGTAGGAGCCGGTCTGCAGGCCAATGTCCGCCTCTCGCGCGACATCGACTTCGTGCTCGAGCCCCGTTTCGACCTCTACAACAGCCGTTGGGCGCCCAATGCCTATACGGTCGACAAGCTCGACGTGACCAGCTCGCTCATGGCAGGATTCGTCTACACCTATCACGAGGAAATGTCGCGTAAGGCCCATCAGGCAGAGGACAACATGAAGATGCGACGCAACAGCTTTGCCCTCACGGGAGGTATGGCGGTTCGCCTCTTCCAGTACGACGAGTGGAAGCGCTACATGCCTGTGGCACGCATCAGCTACACCCACTGGTCGGCTCCGATGGCAGGCTTCCGCTACAGTTTCCAGGGCATGTTCGGACGCCCCATCAACGAGCGCTACTACGGTGCGGCAACGGGCGGTTTCGACTGGATGACCGACCTCACGGCCGTCAGCTATGGTTGCGACAACTCGCGTGTGCTCTCCCTGCGCTCCGTGCTGGGCTTCAATCTTGGTGCCGACCACTCCGAGTACACCCGTCTCAACTCCGACCTTCATGCCGGCGGACAGCTTGCCCTGCGCCTCTCGTCGCACGTCAACCTGCTGGGCGAGGCACAGTTGGGCTATGAGTTCACCTCGCGCTACAAGGGCTTCCGTTCGCATCGTCTGCAGCCCCAGGTGCAGTTGGGTGTGGAGTACAACGTGCAGCGCAGCTCCCGCAACAAGGATCTCGACGAGGCTCCATCCCGCAGAAATTACGTCTTCCTGAGTGCCGGAACGGGTGTCTATACCGGCAACATGGGCGACGGAGGAAGCATCGGTCGCCGTCTCACTCTTCCCACCGACATCGGTTACGGCCATTGGTTCAGCTCTCTGAGCGGCATCCAGGTGGCTTTGGGCAACACCCTCGTGCCTTCGCCCAACCTGGGCAGCAAGACACTCACAGCCCTTCGTGCCGACTACATGATGAACCTGAAGAGTGCCGTTACGGGCGAGCCTTCCGACGACGAACTGGTGCAGTTGACGGGTCTGCTGGGTGCCCAGGTGGCAGTAAGCACCAAGGAGCACCGCACGCCCAACTATGCTCCGGGTCTTCATGCTGCCATGCAGGCTGGCCTGCGTGTGTCGCCTCGTGTGGAACTGTATCTTGAACCTTCCGCCACGCTTTCTACCAAGAACCTGGAGGCTCCCCACTGGTGCAATCCTGCCGAGGTGGAACTGCGTCTCAGCGTGGGTTCGAAATATCATTTCTAATGACTTTTTTCGAGGGTGCGCAACTACTGACGGTACGTTTCGTACCCTCAGTAGTTTTACCATCACATAAGTTTTGCCATGCATAAACTTAGTTTCGCGTGAATGAAAACTAAGTTTTCTCCTGTAGGGGACATAATTTTGGACTGTCAGTGTCAGTGTCAGCGCATTGTCAAAAAAATATCATTTTAACCCATCCCTCTGCTGACACTGACACTGACAGTCCAATTTTCCGCACCCTGTCTTTGATGAAATGAGAGCGGAAAAGTAAAGAAATGTTAATAATATATTTTTATATTTATATTAATATAAATATAAACTTTCTCTTTCACCCTTTTCCCTCAAGGGGGGAGTTGCGGAATTTTGGACTGTCAGTGTCAGTGTCAGCGCTTCTGTCCATTTTCGCCTGTTGACGCAGGCAAAAATTTGGTAGTATCGAAAATATTTTGTAATTTTGTGAGCAAAATAAAAAAACGACACATGGGGGTGAGAATATACAAGATTTCTGAGTATGAGCATGCGGCCGAGATCAGGCAGTTTGATGCACTTTGCCGAATCCTGGGCGAGTTGGAGGCGCAGACGGGTGGGGAGTACGTGCTCGTGGGCAACTACAACATCGAGGGCGTGGAGCTCGATGCGCTGCTCTTCACACCGCAGGCGGCATTGGTGATAGAGTTCAAGAACTGGGGCGGCAGCATCGTGGCAGGCGAGAATGGACCCTGGACCAGCGACGGCAGGACGATTGCAGGTGGAGCCTACGGCAAAAGTCCCTTCGCACAGGCACGGCTCAACCGAAGCCGAACTGCCGCAGGACTGCGCAAATATCTCGGATGTGAGTGCCTCGAAGTGGGAGTGGTGGTCGTGTTCAGCCGGGATGCGGAGATCGACGCCTCGGGCCTCTCGGAGAGTGTAGGGAAGTGGCTCTCCGTGTGCGACAACCGCCACCTGGGAGCTGTCCTCGGCAGCAGAAGTCAGGGCGCAACCCTCAGCAGCAGAAGTCAGGGCGCACAGATCTTTACAGCCGAGCAGATGCGCGACACTCCCCGACGACTCAGGATAGAGGCCTACGATGTGCAGACGGCAGGCGAGGGGCTGGCAGGGCTGCTCGTGGAGAGTGTGGCGACCGACCTCTTCGAACAGGTCGACCAGATACCCGCCGACATTGACATCCGTCTGCGCTATCGTCTGCTCAGCGAGGTTTTCCATCAGGCCGTGGAGGGAAAGTTGCAGCAGTCGAAGACCAAGTTTGCCGGCTTCTTCGCCAAGGTGGACTATCTGCTCACCGAGAACCGCGACAAGATGCGCGACGCCTCTCTCTCGGCTTCGGTCAACGCCTTCCGCATCCGCTTGCGCCGTCTTCAGAACACCCCACGACAAGCTCAGAATGGCCCCCTTCAGACTTTGAATGCCCCACGGCAGGCTCAGAATGCTCCCGAATCCATTCTGACCGATGAGGAGCTGCGCCAATCAGTCGACCACGACACAGCCGCCCTGTGCAAGTTTATCGCTCTCGTTTACGACATTCCCGTGCCCGCCAGTCTCGACCATCGTTTCCCCTATGTCGTGGCTTCCTATTACCGTCCGCTCTATCGCAAGGGCAGCGAGATGCGGGTCATCATCGACACCTGGGACGACACCCTCATCACAGCCACCGACAGCGAGACGGGCGAGTCGTGCCGCATCTACTATCGCAAGGCCGACAACCCGTATGCGCTGGGCGACCGAGCCTATCTGGCCGACATCCTGCTCAAGGGCGAACAGCTCAACCTCATCCTGCCCCGCGAGGAGGCTGGCATCATCTATCCCGCCATCATCATCTACAACCCCGACTATCTGATAGACGTCACCTCGCTGGCAGGATGCTTCTCCGAGCAGGAGACCGCCACCCCCTACGCCTACATGCTCAGGAAGCTGGCGCCCGCCTTCAGCAACGAGGCCATCATGCTGGGTAACTTTGCCGGACAGCTGCTCGACGAGGAGGTTTACCACGTAGACCGCCCCTACGAGAAGAGCATGGCCGACTTCTGCGCCCGCAATGCCGTGAGCCTCGCCGTGACACCCCTCTCAGACCATTTCCGTGCCGATGCCGAACTGCAGCGCCAGCACATTCGCCGTGCCGTGCAGGGAGCCCTGGCCGAGGCCTCGTCGGTAGCCTTCAGGCGCGACGGCAAGAACACCATCCTGGAGCCTTCCTTCTTCTCGCCCACACTCGGACTGCAGGCCCGTATGGACTTCATTCAGAAAGACCTCACGCTCATGGTGGAGCAGAAATCGGGCAAGGCGTCCTATAAGTCGAGCCCCGAGACACCCCGCATTCGCCCCGACCACTATGTGCAGGCGCTGCTCTATCGTGCCATCTTCAGATACAACTACGGCGTGGCCTACAAGGACTTCCATTCCTACATGCTCTACTCGAAGTACGCCAACAGCCTGCTCGACATCGCCTCGGCGCCCGACCTGCTCTTCAAGGCGCTCAGGTTGCGCAACCAAGTAGCCTGGCTCGAACTGCTCCTCACGCGTGGCGGATTCCGTATTCTCGAGTCGCTCACCCCCGAGCTCGTATGTCCGGGCGAGAGCGGAACGTTGTGGGAACGCTACAAGCGGCCACAGCTGCAGGCGCTGCTCGACCGGGTGCGCACGGCCACACCCTTGGAGAAAGACTATTACTACCGCTTCCTCACCTTTGTGGAGAACGAGCAGATGCTCTCCAAGGTGGGCAACCGAACCAAGGAGGAGTCGGGATTCGCCTCGGTATGGAACTCCACACTCGACGAGCGACGCAACGCCGGCAACATCTATTGCGACCTGCGCATGATGCCCATCCGACAGGTCAAGGGAATGCCCATCGAGCGGGTGGAGTTCGCCTTCGCCGACGGACAGGACAAGGACGTGTCCAACTTCCGCAAGGGCGATATCGTCTTCTTCTATGCCTACAATCCCACTCTTGAGGGCGAGCCCAACGCCACGCGCCACTATGTGTTCCGTGGGTCGATCGTCGACATTCACGAGACGAGGGTAGAGGTGTCGCTCCGCAATCCGCAGACCCAGCGCGAGGTGTTCGATGGCGAGGTGTGGGCGATAGAGCATGACTTTATGGAATCGTCGTACCGTGCTCTATATCAGGGTCTTCAACTCTTCCTCGAAGCCCGTCAGGAACGCAAGGACTTGCTCCTGTTGCAGCGCAAGCCGAGGGTCGACACCACGCTCACACTCCAGGGCGACTACGCCAGCCAGGGCAACACGGAGTTCAACGACCTGGTGCTGCGCGTGAAGCAGGCCCGGGACCTCTTCCTCATCATCGGACCTCCCGGCACGGGTAAGACCTCCTTCGGCATGGTCAACGTGCTGAAGGAACAGCTCATGGAGGAAGGCACGTCGGTACTGCTGCTCTCGTTCACCAACAGGGCTGTGGACGAGATGTGCAGCAAACTGGTAGGCGTGGGCATCGATTTCGTGCGCTTGGGCAGCGAGCTGGGCTGTCATGAGGCTTACCGCTCCCACCTGCTCGGCAAGCGGTCAGAGGCGTGCCGCGACGGCCGTGAGATCGGGCAGATGATAGAGCGTTGCCGTGTGTTCTGCGGCACCACCACAGCCTTCAACAGTCAGATAGCCCTCTTGTCGATCAAGCATTTCGACCTGGCTATTGTCGACGAGGCCTCACAGATACTCGAGCCTCAGATCGTAGGTCTGCTCTCGGCGAAGAATGCACGCACGGGCGAGCACGCCATCGCCAAGTTTGTGCTCATAGGCGACGAGAAACAGTTGCCAGCCGTCGTGCAGCAACAGGAGTCGGAATCCATGGTGCAGGAACCCAACCTGCGGGCCATCCACCTCACCGACTGCCGGCTCTCGCTCTTCGAGCGCCTCATCAAGGCTTATCGCTCCGAGGGTGTCAACAACGAGTACAGCTACATGCTCACCCGCCAGGGACGTATGCACCGCGAGATAGCCATCTTCCCCAACTATGCCTTCTATCAGAACAAGCTCATCCCCGTGCCCCTGCCTTATCAGGAGGAGCCCACGCCGCACACCTCTGAGAGCAACGACGGGCTGGAGGCATTGCTCACCACCCGCCGCATCGCCTTCGTCACCTATCCCGAGCCACGACAGACAGGACTCGACCCATGCCAGCAGGAGACCTCCGACAAGGTGAATCTCATCGAGGCCAGGATGATCGCCGCCACGGTGCATCGCATCTACCTCATGAATCCAGAGGGCTTCGACAAAGACCGCACGGTGGGCATCATCGTGCCCTATCGCAATCAGATCTCCACCATACGCAACGAGATAGACAGCTACCACATCGAACCGCTCCACGACATCATGATCGACACCGTGGAGCGCTATCAGGGAAGCCAGTGCGAGAACATCATCTACGGCTTCACCATCAGGAAATACTATCAGTTGGGATTCCTCACCGGCAACCAGTATGTGGATCGTGTGTCGGGCGAAATCATCGACCGCAAGCTCAACGTGGCGATGACCCGAGCCATGAAACATCTCATCATGATAGGCAACGCCAGGCTCCTGCGCGAGAACGTCATCTTCTTCAAGCTCATGGAGTTTGCCCGTAACAGGCAGAGCTATTTCGACATCTCGCCCAGCGACTATGTGAGCGGAAACTTTGTCGTTGGGGAAGCAGGGTCGCTCGATTCTGCAGGGTCGCTCGGTTCGGCTGATTCTGTCGGTTCGCTCAAGGAATTATCATCTGATGAAACCTTTGACCGTACGTTTCGTACGGTCGTCGAAGAGCCCGTCAAGGGCGATGCGATGACCCGTTGGCCCCAGTATGTTTTGGGCAACGAGTTTGCCACCAACCAGGCGCTCATCGACTATGGCAGGAGCCATTTCGTGCAATCCAAAATCATTCAGACCGACCTCAAGGACACCTCGGGCAGAAACCGGATGCGCACCTTTACGCCCGCCGACCAGGTGCTCGTTTACTGTCACAACATGATGCCTGCCCACTATGCCTGCGCCAAGCTGATGTACGGCTCGGTTCGGGAGTGGGTGGAGGAGAGGCTCTCCTCCACCTCCCTGCGCACCATCTCGGTGCATCTGGGTTGCGGACCGGCCACCAATGCCCTGGCTTTCATGCAGGTTTTCGGCGACAAGATCGGATGTTTGGAGTACGAGGCTGTCGACATCTCGGAGAGCATGCATCAGATGGGCGAGCGGATGCTTCATGCCGCTTACGCCGACCGGGTGGTTTATCACAAGCTGAGCCATTTTGAGGAGTTGAATGACGATGATTGGAATGCTTTGTCCAGCGTTCCTACGGTCATCTTCTTCCATTTCTCGTACATCTTTGCGAAAATCGGTCCCCAGTCAGCCGAGAAGTTGGCTACACGCATCGCTTCCGTCATGGCTGCCCATCCTCTCAACAGATATGTTTTCTTCATCCAGCAAGCCGATGCCGACCGTAGTCTCAAGAGTTATCGTGTGTTCCGCAAGGCGCTCTCTGCCCGGGTTCATTTCTTGAAGGGGGGCTGCGCCTCGGCAGTATGGAATGCGAGATTCCTTTCCTTTCCGTTCTCTTATGAGATTTGGGAGGGATAGCTTCCTAAGGAGCCCAGCGAACATACAGTTTGCTCAAGTTTCGCAAGAGTCCCTTTTTCTCTCTCTCAGGGCTTATCATTTTTTAAGGTGGCTGAATCTGGTGAACGACTGTTCTAAATGTCACGAAATAAGGAATATATGTACTCTTTGATTTCTTTTCGAATACAAAACTATTTCGTAATTCAGGTTTTTTGATTACCTTTGCAGCCGTATGAAAAAAAGAAAGATGAGATTTATCTGGGCGATGGTTGGCCTGTTGGGGCTGTCGCTCGTCAGTTGTGACAAGGTGTTCGACGTGCATCCTTATGATGTGAATATCAAGGGAGAGAAGAATGTCAACGCCAAGCAGATAGTGAAGATAGAGGAGGCGACGAAGGACAAAACCACCTTTCGTTTCGCCTTTATCAGCGACTCACACCAGTGGCTCAATGACCTGAGTGACGAGGTGAGCGACATCAACCGCAGACCAGATATCGACTTTGTGATTCATGGTGGCGACATGACCGACTTTGGTGGCACAAAGGAATTTCTCTGGACTCGCGACCTGCTCAAGAAACTCAACAAACCCTTTGTGGCACTCTTGGGCAATCACGACTGTCTCGGTACAGGGACAAAGGCTTACCAGGTGACTTTTGGCAATCCCGACTTTGCTTTTATCGCAGGCAGAGTGAAGTTTGTGTGCCTCAATACCAATGCCATCGAGTACGATTATTCGCAACCAGTTCCCAATTTCGACTTTATCAAGGCCGAGTGGACCAATCGGGCAGATGAGTTCGACCGCTCAGTCGTTTGTATGCATGCCCCTCCTTTCACCGAGCAGTTCAACAATAACGTGGCAGAACCCTTCAATGATTACATCCACAAGCTGCCCCAGCTGATGTTCTGTCTCGACGGTCATGGCCATCACATTCGCATACAGGACCTCTATGATGACGGTACTATCTTCTATATGACAGCGAGTGCCAAGGAGCGAAAGTATTATATATTTACCATTACTCCCGACGATTACAGCTATGAGATTATTGATTTTTAGGATATTTCTTCTTTCGTTTCTGGTGCCAGCATGTGTTCAGGCGCAACAGAACGCCGTGGCAGATACAATGTTGGTTGCTCGCGACACGGTGGTGAAACATAGTCGCTATGACAACCGCATTCACCGTTATCGCCGCTACTGGGGGGCACTCATCCCTACGCAAACCGTCCTGCAGACTTGTGGCAACATGGGACTGTTCTCCTTCGGAGTGGGCTGGGATTATGGCAAGCATCGCCAGTGGGAGACGCAGTTGCTCTTCGGTTACATACCGAAATACGACTCCAACAATGCCAAGATGACGATGACCCTGAAGCAGAATTATATACCCTGGTCGGTGATGATGGGTCATGGCTGGGCCTTCGAGCCTTTGGAGTGTGGCTTGTATTTCAACACCGTCTTTGGCTCAGATTTCTGGACGAAGCAGCCGTCAAAGTATGGCAGTGGCTATTATCCTTTCTCCACACGCATCCGCCCCAACATCTTTGTGGGAGAGCGTTTCACGGTGGATGTGCCCGAGAACCGCCGCAAGTTTGTGAAGAGTGTCACCTTCTTCTACGAGCTGAGCACCAACGATATTTATTTCATGCGTTTCTATCGCAATGGTTCTGCCGGTTTCTGGGATGTCTTCGGCTTGTCGTTAGGCATCAAGACGCAGCTGTTCTGATGGGACATGTGATAGTTGATACTCCTTTTTGTTTGGATAAGTATCGAGACTGTGCGCTTTTGGATAAGATAAGCGATATTGTCTGAGATTGATTATGGGTTCCAGAGTTGAATATCCATAACTTTGTTGTCACTATGGTTAGCACTGTCTTCTTCGAGGTACTGCTCCGTAGTGGCTTCTTTTTGTTGGGTCACTTGGTGCCGATGATAGTAGGATATGCCAATGGCTACTGCCAAGAGAAAGACTATGCAACCGAGAAGTATGATGATGTTTTGGTTCTTAGGCTTTTCTGATAGTCTTTTGCGTAGAATCTCAATGCTGCCTGGACGCAGTAAGTGATTGTGGGTAGTGCATATTTTAGCAATTTTCTCCAGTTTTTTATCTCCGATGGTCGTGGCTATTTCTTCGATGACTATTCCCAAGGAAAAGATATCAGTCCTTGGTTCTGCCTTTGCATCTGGCATGAACTGTTCTGGGGCGATATATCCAGTAGTGCCGGCAGAGTGCTTGAGAATGCAGAAAGCATCGCTGTCGGATAGTCCAAAGTCGATGATTTTCACATGCTGTCCTGTATGAGTAATCATGATGTTGGATGGCTTGAGGTCCCGGTGGATGATCTGTTTGCTGTGCATATACTCCAAGGCATTCATCAACTGAAGGATGATTTTATGAGCAAGCTCATGGGTCAGTGCTTTCCTATTGATGAGGCTTTTGAGCGTCTCGCCGTCTATGTGTTCCATCACGATGGTGGGTCCTAATTCTGGAAGTTGCTCAAGGCTGAGGGTTCTACAGATATTGGGGTGTTCCAACTCCAATCCAATCTCAAATTCCTTGGTGAGGGCTTGTTGATATACTGGTGTGTAAAGAAAGTCCTTCTTGAGGCATTTCAAGACGTAGCGTTTGCCGTATTTGGTGGCAGTGAAAAGTCGAGTGTGTCCGGATTGAGAAACGTAGTATTCCTGTAGATTACTATAGGTATTTTCTATGGGAGAGGATTCAGAACCGTTTGTCTCCTTGTCGAGATCTTCTGTATATCCAGAGTTTGACTCGGGATCATTGTTCTTTCCTGCTGTTTTATCTTCATTGTCTGGCATATTCTAAAAAGTTGATTTAGAGTGATTATTACTTCATGACGTTGATAAGTGTGAGACCGCCATTCCTTCCTGCCACAAAGGCTGCGGTTCGTTTGCCTTTTCTTTCGATATAAGGCAGATATAGAGGCTGCTCCTTGATAAAGCATCCTGTGACAAACTTGTCGCCTATCTGCAACTTACTGTTTTCAGATGTCAGGACTTCATAGGTGCTTTCGCCCAAATAGCGCAATCGCAGTATTCGGTTGGGACTCCAACCGATGGATATTTCCTTTCCTTCTTGCAGGTCGTTGCTTATCACTTGTTGTGCCATGAAAAAGGATGAGTTATACTTCGTGCTGTTTTTCAGCCATTTTGTAAACTCTGCGTAGTTATTGTAACCTATATATTGAGCCAGGGCATCAAGTGTTATATTTCTTGGCTTGTGGTCGTCGTTTACGTAACCGTATAGGCGTTTGAGGGTGGAGGAGGATATGCTCTTGCCCCATTTTTGTTTGAGGTAGATTGAAAACTCCTCGAAGTCTGTAGTGGTACAGAGCATCTTTCCGTATTTTTGCTCGATGAGCGATTTCAATTCTTCTATTTCTGGAGTCGTCATAATCTGTCGTTTTTATAGTACTTTTTTATCTGTTGTTTATCACTTGGAAGAGTCACTTTTGATGTTCTTGAATTGTTTCCAAATGACATCTCCTTTGTAGAATGCAGCTTTTCCTGTTGGCACATGAACGATGCAGGTATTGAGAAAACTGGTGCCTCTTGTGGTGAAGGCATGTGAACTGCATACAGGTGGAAGAGTTGCCTCTATATAGATGTCGGTGAGAGGACAGAGGTCGAAGGCATAGTCGGAAATAGCCTCTGTCTTACTGCCTATCCTTACTACTTTCAACTGTTTGCAACCTTGAAAGGTACTTGTCGGGATTCGTTTCAGATTGGCAGGTAACTTTACTTCTTTCACCTTGCTGTCCATAAAAGCCCCTTGACCTATTTCGTTCATGTTGTCAGGAAGAATGAATGTCTCGATGCTGCATTCCTTGAAGGCATAGTTACCGATAGAAGTGATGGTGCTTGGCAAGGAATATTCTCCTTGCTTGCCCATTGGAAACCATAAGATGTTGGTTTGTTGTGCATTGAGTAACACTCCATTGACGCTGCTGTAGTTGGAGTTGGCTTCTGAAACTTCTATGTCTCTCAGCGCCGTACAACCGCTGGATGGAAGCAGATTGCTTACCGAAGCTGGTATCTCTATCTTGGCGAGTGACTTGCAATTCATAAAGGCATCCTTTTCGATGGTTGTGACATCAGTAGGTAGGATAACTTTTGTGAGATAATCGCAATTGGCAAAAAGTCCTTGTCCGATGACGTGGTCTTGTACATATCTGTTTGCCCCGTATGGTCCGCCTCCTGCCACAATCTTTACATCCGTCATGTCTATGGAGGCTAATTTGCCAGGAGTATCGGTCTCGTCCAAGTTTCTACCCATCATCTTTCTGAGGCAATTCAGGTCGTCTCCATTCATTGGACCTGCCAAGGTGAGTGATGTATAATCATATAGATTGTTGCCCAAAAGGGACTGCAGTTCACCCGCTTCTTTTAGCATGATGGCATCTCTTGTTGTCGTATAGGTGATACACTCACCGATCGTTTCTCCCATACGGCTTTTGGCATACGGCCAAATCTTATAGGTCGTATTGAGAGTAAGTTCGTCTATAAGGAGTTTCTGTTGTCCCAAGCCTCCAGAGTAGTTGGTAAGAATTTCTTTCGTGGCATTTTTGCTTGGAAGTTCTTTCTCGATGTTCTCTTTTTCAGACTGTGAACCTGTTGTGTTCTTGGATGCCAATTCGTAGTAGCATCCTGTTTCGGTAATGTTCTCTCCACCATCTTCCAAGATGTCGTAACTGACGAAGGCACTTGTTGGTCCATGACTTAACAAGTTTGTATTTCCTACCTTTGGTTTCTCGTTGGGTAGTGTCGTAAAGTTCATGATGTTTCCAGATGTGATGGTTCGCCCATTGCTGCCTTGCAACATATAATAATAGGTGTTGCTTGCAATGAGATTTTTCAGACGAACGGAGACGTTGTTTTGCTTTGATATCTTTTCGCTTTCTGTTGTGATAGGGACAGTCTGGTCCATATTCTCCGTTGTTCCATATCTGAAATAGAGTTGAGGCATGTCAGCATCTCCTTCTATTTCGGCAATACCGTTCAGGGTCGCTTCATTTCGAGTGATGTCAGTAGCAGCCAAAGTCGATAGGTTTGGCTCTAAGTAAGATGGCTTGTCGCTGCTGCATGAAGCCATGAGTATGATAATCGCAAGATTGATGATAAGATGTTTCACTTCTTTAAAATATTTTGATTCCTAATCCGATACAACCTTCCCATTGTTTTCCTGCAATGGTAATGGTGGAGGCTGTCATCGTAAACCTGTTGAAGGAAGCAAGTACGCCTGCTTCGGCTGATATACCCTTATGGGTCAATCCTTCGTTGAGTAGATAACCGCCACCTTCGCTTTCACTCCTTTGCCAGGCCGTTGCGCATCGTCCGTATCCTATGCCCTCGAATAATCGTATGTTGCGACTTATATGGTGGATGGCTCCAAGGGTCAGCGTGTAATTGCTATGTCGTGTCTCGCCTGTGAAGTAAGGCTTAGTGCCATTGGCGTCGATGCTTCCGTCTTTTTGGCAATTACCTTCTGTATTCCCGATGGTTCGCAAGTCGCTGCTTGCATGGAGGAAGAAACCATGGCGCTTCATCATAGCAAAGAAAATTCCGTATGATGGACCGTCTTGGTGGAGTGCCACGGTAGCCAAGGTGTAGATGGAGAGTGGCATCTTGGGCTTAGTTCGTGATATCGTTATCGTGTCGGTCACGGTCTTTACTTCTACGATGGTGTCGTGAACTTCTGTGATAGTAGGTTTGGGGAGGTTGAGTTTCAACTCGTAGGTCATACGACTCTCTAATGGCTTGTCCAACTTGTAGTCTCTGATTACTCCCCATTCCGGGTGTTTCAAGGTTAGCATCTTCGTACCTTTGGGTAGATAAAGCCATATTTCGCCCACTTCGTCCTTGCGTTTCACAATTCCTAATGGGGTGGAGAAAGCAAAGTCGCTTGGAGCCTCTATCTTCATGAGGGCACAAGCCTCGTCATTGAGGTCGCGTACATTGTCAATGAAGGCACTTACGTCGTTGGGCAACAAGCGGAAACTTGCCACCGAGAAGTCTTGGGCTGAACAGGAGAAGGGCATAAGCAGTAAGGACATGATGGCAATCACGACTCCCGCTTTTCTTTCCTTTATCCTTTTGATGATTTCTTGAAACTTCATACCTTATTATATTATATGTAAGTCTTATTTCTTATATAGAACTTTATTGTAAATTGAAGTCTTGAATGTTGATGATGTCTCCTTTCCCTCCTACCGTAGAGGCAGGTTGCCATGTTCTGACATGGATGAGCGGCATCGATTTGTTTCTGAAATCCCACAACAGAAAGAGATAACCGTCATCACTGTATCGGTCGCTCTTGTACTGTTGTCTCAGAGTTACACCATAAATGCCGTCCATGGTAGGATGTCGCATGATGCGAAAGCCGGAGAACTTGACATCTATCTTTTGGTTTGTCGCAAACACTTTGCCGAGACGGTTGATGTAGCCGTGCTTGGAATGGATGGCGTATGTCACCTTATTCTCAGCTTGTATCTTATTGTTATTTGCTGCAGTCTTTACTACATTGCCCACGATGATAAGTGCTTTGTCGCTAAACACCTGTCTTAGAAAATCAATGTCTTTGGTGGTGTAAGCGGTGCGGAAATGCTCGCAGTAGTTGAGGATAGTGTGGCGTCGGTTGGCGTCGGTCTCATTCAACTTGCCTTGCATGATTTTGGCTGCTTCCTTGTAGAAGGGGTTGTTTTGTGCCATCGTGTGGAGATCCACTTGTGAGAGCGTTTTGCTCCTATTGGACAGCTCGTTCGATCGCACCATAGATGTTCCCTCGTGTACGGTAGTAGCTGTCCCTTGGTAGGTCGTACTTGTATTAGAGGGATCTTCTGACAGTGTGTTGGTGGAAGTTGTCTTCAGGTTCTTATTGTTCTCATGAATGGAAACAAAGCCATCATGTGTGAATGTCACCATACCTTGTCGGTCAATGAAACCCTCTCGATGTGTGACTTGTTCCCGAAACCGTAACTGTCCATTGCGAAAGCGAGTGTCAAGCAGACTGTTGCGCAGGGGTATGACGAACAGTTCCTTGCCGTCGGCATCCTCCACGACATATCGCTTGCCTTCCTTTCCGTTGTCTTGTTCCACCAATTCCAGTCCTTCGTTCAGACCATATCTTGTTTCTTGTCTGTCGTCTTCCTGAGGTGTGAATGACGGAAGCCACAAAACTACAAGCCATGTTCCGAGAACGAGAATTAGTAAAGACAAAACATATATCGTTTTTCTCATTCGTTATGATAGTCTGTTATTTTCTATTTCTATGATATTTTTTCTTATAGATGATACTATTGCCAGTTCTGGATTTCTCCACCAATTTCAATCTTCACTTGGTCAGGGTTGTCCGAAATGATAAGATTGACGAGGTGCTCTGTTCCTGGTTTGAACTGGAACTTGCTTTCAAAGAGATAGCTTACGCCCTTCATTACGACTTCGATGAGCGGCATGCGATTCTCAATTCGTTGCGGAACGATGATAGCGGAATATATGTAGTTGTCATCTTGATGGGCAATGATGGACTGGCGGTTGCCTTTCATATAGCGCGTTGCCACCCCTGCCTGTAGGTCTATTGTAGCTGATGGAATGGTGTTATGAACATACACATCGGCAGTCGTTGGCATCTCTCCCTCGAAATCCTCTCCCTTGATGAGCCTGATGGTCAGTTTGCTCATGATATGCTTGAAGTTGAGAGGTACTGGTGCTGTTGAAGCTGCAATCCCTTCGGTCTTGGCAAAGAGCAAATCGCTTGCTTCGTATCCGCCGAGTGTCGTCCCTGATTTATGGGTACTTTGATCTGTACTCACATTGAACGGTTGGTCCTCGATACTACTCAATTTATTGATATAAGGGTAGTAAGCATAGGCATTGTAAGTGCCTTCATCCCAATACAGAGTATGAGCAGGGGTCCACTTGCCGCCATCGTAGGTAAGGGCTGCATTGTTCACGAGGTTTCCACCGATTTCGAGAGGTGAGTCTGCTTTTGCTACGAAGAGCCCAATCTTGTCATTTTTCTCAAAATCAGTTTCCGTAGCACGTGTATTCTTGGTGTTAATTTTCTTTCCTGGGTGACTTACCATGAAGGTCATCGGAGTCGATTTTGCATCCAGGGAATGAGTATCTTGAAGACTTTCGTCTCCGCAAGATGCTAAACCTAAGATGAGGCTCCAAGCTATGCACGTATGTTTGATGATATGGTTTCGTCTCATGTTTCTTCTTTTTATATTTCTTTTTTCTTATGAATGAGAAGAAGTTATTTGCGTCTTCTTACTTTTTGCATTTTCAGAGGACTTCCCTTGTGGAAGACAGGAGCGTGCTGGTAAGTTCCTGCTATTCGTTCATCTCCATTCATTCCGAAGGCACGACTCTCCACCACACCAGCGTCTCGCTTGTCATTCTTCACGAAATCCTCGAAAGTGAAAGTCTCTCCAGCATACTGCTTGATACGCTTCACGATGCTCTCACGGCTGATGGTGCTATAGTAAGGAATGTCGTTGTTCATGCAAGAGTTTGGTTCCGAACGGAAAACGCCTCTGGTGTGCATGAATCCACCCTCGTAAATATCCACGATATCGCTATAACGGTCGTCGTAGATGAGGTGGCTCCAATCCACTTCGTGCATTTTGCCCGTAAGTGAAAGGTTGTCGTACCATCCGAGACTCTTAGCCCAGTTGAACTCATCCACGTGCCCACAGCAAGAACAGCCACAGGCATCAATGAAAGCATTGTGGTAAATGTATTCATCGCCGAGCTTGCCAAATCCATGACCGCCTGCCTCATGCTGGATGACTCCACGAGTGTCGAGTGGATAGTCATACGTGCTAAGAGGACAAAAAGCGATGGCTGAGCCATCTGCCCACATCTGGGTGATACCACCATAATCGGTAGAATTCGGTATGATGATGATAAGCGTCTGGTTCAAGTTGGCTTTGTTGACGGTAGGCGCACCTAATACATAAGAGAAGATCTCATCGTAATCAGCTTTCAGACCTACGCCCGCAGTAAAGGTCGTATTGAAGCGATTGTAACGGATCGTGTTCACTGTTCCGATGCCACTTTCTGTAGATAGCGGCATGGCTGTGTAGATGTTGAAATATTCACGATATGTCTTGTAAGGTTCGATACCAAAGAAATATTCCACTTCTTGCTGGATATTCTTCAGATAATCACCATTAGCAATGTCCTTGGCATTGTATCCATCACCAATCAATACGATATTGATGCCACCGTTTCTGCCCTTTGTTGCCTTTTGTAAGGTAACCCATTCGTCCTCACCATATTCATATCCATATTGCGATACATTGCACTCGTGCGTGTATTCCTTGTCTTTCAGTCGGAATACTACTTTTCCATTACGGTTACCAGCCCCTTTTGCCATCGACTTGATGGTCAATGTCACTTTCGTCTTCTTGTTTCCGTTGGAAGGAGAGACCTCGCACCAGTCTGGTTTGCTCGCTACCTCCCATTCTCCCTCGGCATTGATGGTCAAGGTTTGCTTGTGTTCTGTGCTGAGGGCGCAAGCCACGGAAGGGCGACAAACCAACTCATGGTGGGCAGCGATGCGCTTGAAGTCACGCCATCCGTTGGCAGTCTGGTATTGGGCGATGGCAGATTCTGGTACTTCGAGCGTGAAATTGTCCTTGGCAATTCCCTCGAAAGCATTCTCCTCTATATAGGCAGGCATGTCGCCTCGACAAATGATGGAGTTGATGCCGTAACATCCACTGAAAGCATTTTGCCGTATGGTTTCCATGGACTCCGGAAAGATGATACCTTCTATCATTTTACAGTTGGCAAAAGCAAATTCCCCAATGCTTTGCATATCTTCCGGAAATTCTAAAGTGCCCATTAATCTCCAGTTGTTGGCGAAGGCTCTGCTGCCTATATGACCGATGCTTGAAGGTAACTTCAATTCGCCGGAAAAATCATTGTTGCCGAAAGCATTGTCGGAGATGACTTTCAGGCTTTTTGGCAAGCGAAGTTCTCCTCTGAAATGACAGTCGGCAAAAGCGTCATTGGCAATGTTGATGATGCCGTCATGCAGGGAGAGGGTTCCATTGAATCCGCATCCGTGGAAGGCCTCGGAAGGGATGGTGGTAATATTTTGTGGGATAGTCAGTGATCCTGTGAGTCCTGAGCATCCTTGGAAAGCGCAGTTTCCCATTCTCCTGAGATGTGAGGGCAACTTTAGTTCGCCATAGAATCCTGAACAACCTGCAAAGCAATATCCTCTGATAAGTTCCAGATTGTCTGGTAACCTAAGATTTCCTGTGAGATTATTACAACCTTGGAAAACTCCTCCGTAGTAATCTGTTCCTTCGTCTTGCATGTCATCCTCGCCTCGATTCCCTAATTTCTTGAGAGTAGAAGGAAGGGTCAAGGTGCCATTGAGACCAGTACATCCTTTGAAAGCTCCACGACGTATCTCAGTTACTCCTTCCGGAATGACCAAAGACCCCGTGAGGTATTTGCAACCATAAAAGGCATTTGAGCCTATAGACTTGAGGTGGTCTGGCAGTATAAGCCTGTTGAGACTGTTGCTTCCTCCTGTGGTTTGGATGAAGTAAAAGGCACTGTTAGGGATTTGATCGTCCTGATTTTCTTCGTATTCTTCATTTCTTCCATAAGCCTTGATGCGAACTTCCTTTAGGTTTAAGGCAGAAAGGCGAGGCATGGAATCACGCATGAAGTAGAAGTCTTTGGAGTTGATTTCTCCCGTAATCTTGAGGTTTCTTACTTGGGTATAGTCCTTATGTGCTGCGATGATGGCATCTTTCAATCCTCCAGGTGTAGAGTTGATGATAATATATTCTTTGGCAGTGGCATTATGACTCACGAGGTCGCTCTCCCAAGGGGTGATACTCTCGCTGATCAATGTCAACTTGTAATCTCCACTTGTAGATAGTTTATCCACCTTGATGCCGAAGTTCATCATCTTTCCTGCTTGGTAAGTGAAGTCGCCGGATTTAGAAAACTTGTATGGCTCTCCTCCTATGGTGATACTGAAGAGGGTAGTGCCTGCAGGTATAGTCTGTGGAATGACGATAGTGCGCCATTCATTGTTATGTCTGGAAGGAATGGTGGCGGTGTTCTCCACACTGCCAGCTACTTTTACTTCTCCTGTGGAAAGGTTGATGCTTGCTTTACGAGCTACATTGGCAGTCAGAACCGTCTTCTCGGTGTTTGCCCACTCCTCATCGGTGAAACCGGAACCTTTCACCAAGGTCACCTTGGCATTCGACATGCGGTGGGTCAAAGGCAAGCGAATCGTGTTGGTGGTAGGAGTGACATCAGCAACTTTCCCCCAGAGGAAGTCGCTACTTTCATAGCCTCCCATTTCACCATCTTTCGATTCTTTGCTTTGGTCTTTCTGTACCTCGAATGAGCAGTCTTCTATGCTCTCGGGATTGGCAATAGGATAGTAGCCGTAGATATCTACGTGGGTATGCTTGTCTTTCCAGTAGATGTCGTAGGCAGAATTCCACTTGTTCTGTGATGCGTCGAAGGTGTGTTGTACATTGTCGGCACGGTTGCCGCTCACTTTCAATGTGCCAGGGTAGTCACCCTCATAATCTACGATATAGACACCCATCTTGTCGCCATCACAGAATCCATTGTCGTTTACTCGGGTAACGGCAAGTTGCTCATTGAGAGATGTTGACATTGATTCCACTGCTCGTTTTGCTGAGTGTGACGGTGAAATTATATTTTTTCCCCTTCTCGAAAGCGTGGAATTTGGAATTTCTTGCAAGGTAATAGTTGCTGCCATCTACGTTGATGGTAATGAAATTCCCTTCTTTTACGTCTTGAGGTACGATGATAGCCTTGTAGATACAATCTTCCTTTAATGGAATGATGTCTGTATCATTTCCTGTTGCGGTGACTACGCCGGTGGAGAGGTTGACCAAGGCAGTACTCTTGAGTCCATTGATTCTGACATTCACAAGGGATGATGCAAGCGATGCGTCGGTAAAGCCATTGCCAGCTTTCAGCGTGATGATGGCTTGGCTCATCATGTGCTTGGCTTCTATCTTCACAGCTTGATCTGTAGGAGCGACATCTAATGTCTTGCCAATCAGCATGTCGCTACTCTTATAATCGGCAAGGTCGCTTTGGTCGGCCTTCACTTGTACCGGCACGGCAGTCACATTGTTTATGTATTTCTGGTAAGGGTAATACAGATAGAAGTCGGCATGGGTAGTCTCGTCTTTCCAATAGATGGATGAGGCTGCTTTCCAAGTTCCATCGTAGGTGAACTGCATATTGTCTATATAATTGCCGAGAGTTTTCAAACTGTTGGCAGTACCGTTTGCCTCTCGATTGACAACAAACAATCCAATTTGATCACCAACCTCAAAAGCTTCGTCCGTTGCGCGAGTCGCAACAGACGTATTGATACTGATGGGCATCTCCTTAGTTGTAGGAGAAGGCTGTACAGGGTCAGTCCCGCTTCCGCCATCGGTAGAGCATGCTGCTAAGAGTACGATAGAGCACACAGATAGGCTTATATCTTTTATTTTTTTCATTTACTTTAGCTGATATTTTACTTTTATGGTGCAAAAGTAGTAAAAAAAATAATACCACGCAAGTTCACATTGGTTCATTTAGTGTTTGATAAGGTATTATTTGTATTTCAGTAGTAAAGGTTATGCTATTAAATTCTGTCAAATGATTCTTTTATGGACTTAAATGGTAATCATATTTATATACTTTTAAGTGAAGCTGTTTTATCATGTTAATTGTGCTAACTCGCTCTAAATTGGGCTTTGATTGAAAATCAAGAAGTTGGTCGTTTGCCTATATTATATAGGTAACAATATGGAAACGAGCGGACTTCTGCTCGTTTCTGTATTTTGCAATATGCAAAGAACGCCTTAATTCGGGGACAAAGATACGATATTTTTCTAAATATCCCATGACTATCTAGGAGAAATTTATGGAATTTAGAACTTTTGCGTAAAATTCTCTACCCGATAAGCTGGTTTCTTAGAAAATATTTGGAGAAGGCGAATTAAAGCCACATTTTTGTAGCTATAAATTCCACCACTCCTCTCAACGATGTGTACTAAGATGAGGCTTTACTTTTTATTTGGATATATGAGCTACGACAAACAACTGATATATATTGAACAATTAGTCTTACTACAAAATAGGAGATTGATAATTGAAGATGTTGCACCTCCTGAGTCATAACAAAATCTTTTATCGACTGAATATCAGCGTGTTAAGTGTTTTAAGGAATGTAACTGCTAACGATTTAGAAACGAGCTATATACTTTTTCTTTCACAACTTTACAATATACAAAGAACGCTTTGATTTCGTGTACAAAGATAAATATAATTTCTGAAAAACGGTTTTATATTATATTCTTTTTGCAGTTATTTATGAATTGGTAGGTTGTGACATAAAGTTGGTGTTTATTCCTTTAGAGATATTAATATTGCTAAATAAATCTGTATTTAAGTTTCTTTAACCTCCTATATTTTGCCAATTAGAAATCTGTTCGTATATTTGCAAACAGATTTAGTACAATTATATATGGCAAATAAAGATTATAGTATCAGACAAGAGCAGCTTGCCCGATTTGCGAAGGCGATGGGGCATCCTGCTCGCATTGCAATTTTGCAATTTCTTGCTAAGCAAGAGACTTGTTATTTTGGCGATATTCATGAGGAACTTCCTATTGCAAAGGCTACTGTTTCTCAGCATCTGAAAGAATTGAAAGATGCAGGACTCATACAGGGAGAGGTGGAGGCTCCTAAAGTGAAATATTGCATCAATCGTGATAATTGGCTATTGGCCAAGGAACTGTTTGATGGTTTCTTGGAGCAATGCCTGTGTAAAAAGGGTGGGTGTTGCTAACCCTTTTTTATAGCCATACTGTTCGTTGTTTTGCGAATTACAATTAATATATATAACTATGATGAAAAGAAACTTATTATTAGTAGTGCTTAGTCTTTTTGCCTTGCTGACAATGGCGCAAGGTAAAGGCAAGAATTATGTGGAGGTCTTGTATTTCCATGGTAAGCAACGTTGTGCAACTTGTATCGCAATCGAAAAGTATGCGAGAGAAGTGGTGGAAAAAGATTTTGCGAATGAACGAAAGAAAGGCAGAGTCGTATTCAGGGTGGTAGATATTTCGACCAGCGAGGGAGAAAAGATAGCTAAAGATTATCGTGTCACTTGGTCTTCGCTTTATATCAATGGTTGGAAAAAAAGCAAAGAAACTCGTAATGACATGACTGCTTTTGCATTTAAGAATGCTCGTCCCAATACAGGCGAGTTTAAAAAGGGGGTAAGTACAATGATAAAGAAACTCTTGAAGTGATGATGTTATGGAAATTTTACAAGCATGGCTTGATGCCAGCGATATGCCTGCAATAACAGCATTTCTTTTAGGATTACTCACGGCGACAAGTCCTTGTCCTCTTGCTACCAACATAACAGCTATAGGCTTTATCAGCAAGGATATAGAGGATAAGCAACGAATACTTCTTCATGGCATCCTGTATGCCATAGGGCGAATTGTAGCTTACTCGTTGTTGGGTATATTGTTGATTTATATGTTAAGGGGAGGCATAGACACGTTTAATCTGCAATCCTCGATAAGTCGATGGGGGGAATTGTTGGTAGCTCCCTTGTTGCTGATTATCGGTGTGCTGATGTTGGTGGATGTAAGGATGCCTTTGTCTAAATTGGGCTTTGGTGTTTCGGATAGGGCGGAGCGGCTACGTGGCAAGTGCGGTGCTTTGCTTTTGGGAATGCTGTTTGCAATGGCATTTTGTCCAACGAGTGGATTGTTTTACTTTGGAATGCTCATTCCCATGTCTGCTTCAGCTTCCGGAGGCTATGTTCTACCTGTCATTTATGCTCTGGCTACAGGATTGCCTGTGGTGGGTGTGGCATGGATGATAGCTTATAGTGTTGCTAACATTGCAGGCTTTTATAAGAAGATGAAGGTATGCCAACAATGGTTGAATAGGTTAGTTGCCATCTTGTTCATTACCGTGGGGCTATATTATGCGTATACATTTTATCTATAATAATTATGGAAAATAAAGAAAAGAAGGGTTTCTGGGCTTCCCTATTCTCATCAAAGTCCAACAAGTGTTCATGTAGTGCTGGATATACGATTCCTACAGAAAAGGAAAGTACTGTTGCTCCTGTTGTCGATGCTTCTAAGGTGAAGGAGATAAAGGTGCTTGGACCTGGTTGCGCCAAGTGTAAGAGTACTTATGCCGTGGTGGAGAAGGTAGTGAAGAATAGCGGACTGGACATAACCGTGACCAAGGTGGATGACATCGGAGAGATTATGCGCTATAACATCATGTCAACCCCAGCTATTGTCATTAATGAGACCGTTGTGATGAAAGGCAAAGTTCCTTCCGAAGCTGAGGTTAGAAATTTGTTGGGTCTATGATTTGGAAATACAAAAGGTAAAAAAATATGATTCAAAATTTTGCCGATTGGCTTGTTTTTTCTATAATAGGATTGGATAATGAGACAGCTTTGGGAAGTGCAGTCAATTTTTTCGTTTATGACAGCATCAAGATTTTACTATTGCTCTTTCTCATCAGTGCTCTTATGGGAATAGTGAATGCTTATTTTCCTGTTGAGCGATTGCGTAATTACCTGTCCTCTCATAGGTTGTATGGATTGCAGTATCTGTTGGCTTCTCTCTTTGGAGCGATAACGCCATTCTGCTCTTGTTCGTCCATTCCGCTGTTTATAGGATTCGTAAAGGGAGGAATACCGCTTGGGGTAACTCTCTCGTTTCTTATTACATCACCGCTTGTCAATGAGGTGGCAGTGGCTATGTTCTTGGGGTCGTTTGGAATTAAGGCAACGCTGGTTTATGTGATAAGTGGCATTCTTTTGGGATGTGTTGGTGGATTTGTGCTTGGGCGTATGCATCTTGAACCTTATCTTAGTGATTGGGTGAAGCAAGTGCAACTGCAATCTGAGAAGCAGACAGCAGAATGGGAACAGGAAAGAACTTCATTCATGCAAAGATTGCCTATTGTCATCCGTGATTCTTGGCGAATTGTGCGAGGTGTCTTGCTTTATATCTTCATTGGTATTGGCATAGGTGCTTTCATGCATGGCTTTGTGCCAGAGGGATTCTTCGAGCAATATATGTCACGCGATAATTGGTATGCAGTTCCCCTGAGTGTGATGTTGGCGGTGCCGATGTATGCCAATGCTGCTGGTATCGTTCCTGTCATAGAGGTCTTTGTGGCGAAAGGAATTCCTTTGGGAACGGCTATCGCCTTTATGATGGCGGTGGTAGGCTTGTCACTTCCTGAGGCCACCCTGCTAAAGAAAGTGATGACGTGGCGACTCATTGCCGTATTCTTTATTACGGTCACGCTATTTATCATCCTTTCTGGATATTTGTTCAATTTTTTGTTTTGATAAGTAATGCGAATATTGATTTTATGTACAGGCAATAGTTGCCGAAGCCAAATGGGGCATGGTTGGATGCAATCATTTTCTGAAACTTTGGAGGTTCATTCTGCCGGCACGGAACCGGCGGAATGTGTGAACCCCTTGGCGATGAAAGTGATGAAGGAGGTGGGGATAGACATTTCCCATCATGTGCCAAAGAGCGTGAATGGGTATCTTGGAGATTCTTGGGACTATGTGATAACGGTTTGCGGAGGAGCCAATGAGAGTTGCCCTGCTTTCATCGGGGATGTGAAGCATCGTTTGCATATTGGATTTGATGACCCATCCAAGGTGAATGGAACAGAAGGTTTTGTACTCTCAGAATTCCGAAGAGTGCGAGATGAAATCAAGGAAAAGTTCTATGAATTGTATTCTAATAAGATTCGAAATCAGTTATAACACAAAATAATATGGAGAAAAAATATGGATTGGGTGTTTTTGAAAAATACCTTACTTTGTGGGTGGCTGCTTGCATTATCGCAGGTGTTGCTATAGGTAAGTATCTTCCAGCTTTCCCTGCGGCATTGGGCAAGTTGGAGTATGCTAATGTATCATTACCCGTGGCGGTATTGATATGGTTGATGATTTATCCAATGATGCTGAAGATTGATTTCCAGAGTATCAAGAATGTGGGTAAGAATCCGAAGGGATTGGTTGTAACTTGTGTGAGCAACTGGCTCATCAAGCCATTTACCATGTTTGGCATTGCTTGGTTGTTCTTGATGTTCGTCTTCGGCAAGTTTATTCCAAGTGACCTTGCTAACCAGTATCTGGCAGGATGTGTGTTGTTAGGGGCAGCTCCTTGTACGGCGATGGTTTTTGTTTGGAGCTATCTTACCAAGGGCGATGCGGCTTATACCTTGGTGCAAGTGGCGGTGAACGACCTCATCCTCTTGGTGGCTTTCGTGCCTACGGTGGCTTTTCTCTTGGGTGTGGGTGGTATTTCTATTCCTTGGAATACGTTGGTGTTGTCGGTAGTCCTATTTGTGGTAATACCTTTGGTGGCAGGTATCCTTTCCCGTTGTTTGATAATAGCCCAAAAAGGCAAGGAATATTTCTACAATGTGTTCATTCACCAGTTTGATAAGATTACGCCAGTGGGACTATTACTCACTTTGATTATACTCTTTTCTTTTCAGGGAGAAATTATTGTGGCCAATCCGTTCCATATCATGATGATTGCTGTTCCATTGATTGCCCAGACTTTTCTCATCTTCTTCTTGACTTTCGGTTGGGCAAAGAAGTGGGGGCTTCCTCAGAGTGTCTCCGCACCAGCAGGCTTGATAGGTGCCAGCAATTTTTTTGAGTTGGCTGTAGCGGTAGCTATCTCGCTATTTGGTCTCAGCTCTGGTGCATCCTTGGCAACGGTAGTAGGAGTGTTGGTGGAAGTGCCAGTGATGGTAACTACTCAGCACCCCTATAGAAAACTTCTCGTTAATAAAGTATAAACTTGATTTTGCTTATTTTCTTCATCATTACAAACTTTTTAATGATTGAGT
>OIWV01001025.1_pt1 | contig 25497 bp, 24 predicted proteins | sample 1587751 | NCBI WGS metagenome assembly OIWV01 (sample SAMEA3888913, study PRJEB22519) | human gut metagenome | biome: human gut; feature: human-associated habitat; material: faeces | place: Denmark | collected 2010
GCCCGGGGAAGTGCAGCGTCCGCTCCAGCTCCGCCAGCTGTGTCGCGCCGTTGATATAGACCAGGTGATTTTCGTCCTTGAACCAGTTGATCCGCATGATATGTCCTCCTTGGTGGTGATGGGGATAGTATAGCATATCCTATGAAATTTGTCACGCGATCGAAAAGCGGCAGGTGCGCGGATTGCACATCTGCCGTTTTTTGGGTATTCTGTTACGCGGACGGCACAGCTTTTTTCGTAAATCAGCATCATTTAGGAAACCTGCACCGCTGCGCCATGTCGTGCGGCGGCTTTTGCTGCGCCTGACGGGATTTCTGACGGCGCAAGGTCTGCGTTTCCGCAGATGGGCAGGAAGCAGATGCTCTGCACCGCCTGCTGCTTATGCCGCAGGGAGACATGGACATAGGTTTGCAGCGTGATCCGCACGTCGCTGTGGCCCAGCATCTCGCTGACGCTTTTGACATCCACATTCTGCTCAATGCAGCGTGTGGCGTAGGTGTGCCGCAGGGCATGGAAATTTCGATACGGGACGCCCGCTCGTTTCAACAGCGACCTATATCGGTTCTGCATAGTACGCGGTTCCAGCGGATCGCCGGAGCTTGTCAGCAGGCAGAAACTGCCCGCGTTCTCGGGTCTGTGCGCTGCCAGCAGGGACAGGATATCAGTTGGCAGCGGTATTCTCCGCAGCGACGATTCGCTCTTAGGCGGCTGCACAATGAGTCTTGTGCAGCCTTTCTCATAGATCCGCTGTACCTCCCGCTCCACCCGCAGAAAGCCCGCATGGAGGTCGATATCCGACCATCGCAGCGCACACAACTCTCCCAGACGAAGGCCGCTGTTCAGCGTCAGCAGAACGCCAAGGCCGGTCAGGTCAGGCTCGTCCATGATGTGATGTGCCAGCTGCACGATCTCCGGCTCGGTGAATACCTCCACCTGCCGCTTCCTGTACGCCGGCAGTTCTGCGTTCAGCCCCGTGCAGAAGCACCCCCGCTTGGCCGCCATCCGCAGAATGGCTCGCAGCAGTACGCCAACATCCCGTGTACTTTTGGCCGACAGGCCCTGCTCCTGGAGCTTCCGGTAAAAATCCGCTACCCGCTGCTCCGTCAGCGCATACAGCGGCGCAGCGCCCAGCTGCGGCTGGATATACTGCCGTACCACATACCGATACCGGCTGACGGTGGACTCCTTCAGCTTCCGTTTCTGTTCCCGTTCCACGAAAAATAGCTCCACAGCCTCCGGCAATGTCATGTTATTGCTTGGCGTGATCTCACGGGGCAGCTCCCGCAGACGCTGCCGCCGTTTTTCCCGACAGGCGCTGTAAGTGGCGGCGTAGACGTAGCCGTACTGCGCTCGTCCCTCCGGCGTCCGACCTCGGATATAGCGGCCCTCCCAGCGGCCATCTCCGCGCTTATAGATGTTCTCCCCTCTGCGTGCCATTTCGTACTCCTCCTGACGCGATTTTTGACGGCGAACGCCCTTCGTATCGTCCATCCTTGGGGGAAAGCTCAGCGGATAAACCGACCATTTTGACAGCCAATGACTGTTTTCGTCCGGGCATTGATGCCATACTTGACTTCCCGTGCCGCAAATGCTATCGTTTTACCATAGCCGGTGGCGAAAAATGCTTTCCTAAATGATGATGATTTACGAAGGATGTCGCTCCATCTGGCTGAGTTTATTATGCCCAGGAGGGACATAAAAATGCCACAGGTCAACGGTGATAACCTGCTGCACCAGCAGATCGTCAAACGCACCATCGAGGCCCTGCAAGCGCAGGACGAGGCTTTTGCGATAGAATATGAAACCGCCAGCGACGCCGACCTCATCGCCTATGTACGTCAGTGCGTCGATGTGTCCTATACGCCCGCACCCTGCGAGGTAGTCGGCGGCGCATACATCGCCCAGCGCTTCGGCAATTGGTCCGCTGCGCTGAAGGCCGCAGAGCTTCCTTCACAGTACAAGCCGCCGCGGGAGCATCACTATCCCCGCTACGAGCAGGAGTACCAGCGGCAGGAGGCACAGCTCATACACGAACGAAAGGCAAGGCGGCAGGCCAAGGCCGATCTCGTCGCTCAACGCAAGAACCGCGACAAGGCCCGCGCCGCCGCCAACGCCGCGAAGAAGACTGAGAAAAAATGACGGGTGTATCGACTGATACACCCGTCATTTTTCGTTGTCACTTAGTGAGCAGACCGCCCACCAACACAAAGTAGTCCGGCGCTTTGCCATCCCTGCCCCACAGCATGGGCAGGTGGAAGTAGTGCTGCAAACAGCCCTCCACATCGCCGCCCAGCGCCTCGATGGAGTAGCGCAGCAGCTCCGGTCTGCCGCAGGGATGTTCCTGTACCTTTTCGCACACCTCGCACTGGTCGCAGGTGCCCGCCAGCAGCATCTGGCTCCCCGGCGTTTCCCGCTCCCATCGCTGAAGCTCTTGCCGGTACAGACGCTTTTCCTGCTTCAGTGCCGCCAACGCCGCGTCCAGAGGCTGCTCCGGCGTATCCGCCTGCAAGATGCGGGCATACAGCCGCAGTCCCGTGTAGCTCCGCCAGATGGTCATGGGATCAAAGTCAAAGGGCGGACACGTCCAGCGGGTATTGTAGCTGCTGCACTGCTGGCAGAAGGGCAGGAACTTCTCCACATGGACAAAGCGTGTCACGAATTCTTCTGCGCTTGTCTCCGCCGTCATTTCGCGGACATGGTATTGGAACGCCATCTCAGACACCTCCTTGGCTCGGTGCCGACAGTATAGCACATGGCATGATCTTTGTCATCTCGCGTCATGGGCAGCGGAGATCTGTTTTGTGGTCAGTTCTGTCGGATGCAGCAGCACCAGCGACTTGTGCTGCCCCTCTGCGTAGGCCAACGCTCTATCCTCCGCACTGCTTGTGGCCGGTATGTCCGTATCGTAGACGCACAGCACCACATCGGCGAGGTCGATGATCTTCTTGTAGGCTTGGAGCTGCGCGCCCGGTGCGCCAGCTTCGCACACAGCAGACAGGTAGGTGCAGGCGGTCAGCATATCGAAGTACCGTTCCCGCAAATAGGGCGCCCATTTTGTCGCCTGCTCCTCATGGGGCGTGTAGCAAATGAGCATCAGGTCATGGTCGGTCGTTGCCCGCAGACCGTTGACGATCTCAGCGGCGTACAGTCCCACACCGCAGTCACAGGCCACAAGGAACTGCGACACACCATTCTGGCGCAGCACCATGATCTGCTGCGCCAGTTCCATCTTCATTTTGCCGCAGGACTCATCTTCTTCATCGAAGCCCCACGGAAAGCGTAGGGGATGCTGCCCGATAATCGCACAGCGTATCGGTTTGTCCATTTCCATCGTTCACCTTGTCTGCAACAATATATCTTTGTCTTATTGGGAAAGCATTTGATTGTTTTAGATTATACTATTGTCACCATCTCGTGTCAAACGCTTTCTATTTCAGACAGAAAGTGGCGTGGAGAAACAGTATAATTTACCCATACCACGAAAGGCAAGGACATTCCGCATGAGTAAAACTGTTTCGTTCAAAAACAATGACCGCTTTATCCAAATCGGCATTGCCATCGTCACCCTCCGCAAGCTGCGTGGAATGTCGCAGGAAAAGCTGGCGGAGAAAGCTGGTATCAGCCGTTCACTTCTGAGCGTCATCGAAGCGCCCGGAACGGCACACAACTTCACGCTGGATGTGTTCTTCGATATTGCGGATGCACTGGAAGTTGATCCTGCCGATCTCATCAGCGCGTCTATGATCCCCGACAAGATGCTCAAAGGACGTGAAACACGGAATACTGCCGAATAAAAAATGAAGGGTGTATCGAGCGATACACCCTTCATCAATTTTTATTACGTTCTCCGTGCCAGTGTCTGCGTATGTAGGAGGGCATCCATCAGCATCCGTCCATCCTCGCGGTCGCTCCACCAATATGGGCGGAGGAATAGCAGGGCGTTCTCCAACCAAACGTAATCGTTCCTGGTCAGCACACGGCTTTGAAGTCCCTCGCTGATCCTGGTATATGATTCTCTGACCTTTTCACTGGCGTGTTCCCGCACCAGGTAGGCGTTGAGCAGACCAGTAATTACAGATACTTCTTCCTCGGTGTAGAACATAGCTGCCCTCCTCGTAGACAAACACACGAGTCAGAGTATAGCACACTTGCTCTGCTTCTACAAGTCTTGTCATGTTCTTTCTTCTGCCTTAATACCTCCGATAGAGTGAGTCCTTCTGGGTACGCCATGGTGACGCTACCCTTGTGACAGCATTAGAGCGCACCTCCCCCTTGGTGGGAGGTGCGTTCTTTCTCTGCTCATTTGACGCGGTACAGGTTGCTGGTCAGGCTGCCGTTGGGACGGCAGCGGTGTGTGCGTTCCAGAAAGCCGTGACGTTCCAAGTCTGTCAAGGCCCGCTGTACGGTGCGGCGGGACAGCTTCAAGTCCTCCGCGATTCTGCGGATACTGGGCCAGCAGGTATTCCCCGCGTCGGAGCGATCCTTCAGGTACATATAGACCGTCCTGGCGCGGTGAGACAGATCCTGGTCTGCATAGACGCTTCCGAAGTAACTCATGGCTTCACGTCCTCGCTGTAGAGTCCCATGGCCGAGCGGGGCGCTCTCCTCTGCGTGGTCGCTGCCTGCTGTGTCTGTGCGGGCTGGTCACTATTTCTGCTGTATCTCTTGCCAATACTGAGGAACAATTCCTGACGACTGGCATAGGCCACAGGCCGCGCCGCGTGCTCCGGTGTGGCATACGGCTCACCGAAGGTAATGCCCCAATCGAGGAACAGCCGCAGCTTCGTCTGCATGGGATGCGTACCTGTTTTCATCACCACGAAGCTGCCCTTGGGAATGGATTTCAGCTCGTCCGGCGTCATCAGCGGGCGTTCCATCATCTGCAAGCTCTGACTGGGATCGTTTTTTCCGCGGGAGATACTGCCGCTCATTACCGTCCGGCTGCCCAAAGATTTGGACAGTTCCACCGCGGTCTGACTGGCCGGGGCGAAGCCGCCGTAAAGGTTGACCTGGCAGTTGTCCACGATGATCTCAGAGCCCTCTTTTCCATAGTTTTTCTGCAGCTGTCCCGTAATGCTCTGGACGATAGGCACCAGCATGAGTCCTCTGGACCGGGAGGCGGAAAACATCAGTTCCAGCGACTGAATGGGCGGGCAGGTGCCCAACTCGTCCGCGAAGAAGACCACCCGGTTCTTGAGCCGGCCGCCGTTCTCGTCGGCCACAGTGAGGATCTCCCGATACAGGTTTTGGAGGATCAGGCTGACCATAAAATACTTGGTCTGGTCCTCCTCGGGCAGTACGATAAAGATGGCGGATTTCTCATTGCAAAACTTCTCCGCGTCAATGGCGGTGTCAAAGCAGAGGATCTGCTCCATCTCCGAGTCGAGGAAGGCGTTTAGGCGGGACAGTACCGTTGAGATCACGGAGGCCATGGCCTGCTCCGCCGTGTTGAGGGCGGACCCGGCAAACCAGCGGGCCTTATGATTAGGCGGGAGCTTTTCCAGCAGGAGCTGGAACTGATTCTTTCCCTTCACCCGGCTGGGGGCCAGCAGTTCCTGCACCAACTTGAACACCGACACGATGTGGCGCTTTTCAATGGGATTGCCGTCCGCGTCCTCGGTGGGCAGGTACTCGGCCACCAGCAGGAACATGGCAGTCAGAAGGCCCTCGGCGGAATCGTAGAAAAAAGCATTCTGCCCATACTGGGCGCTGTCGCCGCCGCTGGTGTTGATGAGGGTCTTGGCGAGGATCTTGGAGTATTTCTCTGCCTTGGCCTTTGCCGCCAGGTTTTTGGGGTCGGCTTTATAGATATCCATGTACTTGTTGATCAGATGAAGCAGGTTGTTGCCGTCCGAGCGGGTGGGATTACGCAGATCCAACACGGCGATTTGGTATCCGTAGCAGTCCTTGGCAATACCGGCATAATTGCGGAACAGGTCGCCCTTGGTATCCGTGCAGAGGAAGGACATCCCGCTGGCGAGGGCATATTCGATGTTGGGGTACAAAAAGAACGCGGTCTTTCCGGCGCCGCTGGCGGCGGTGACCATGGCGTGGATGTCATCGGTGTCCACCAGAGCTGTAACATGGTCTTTGGGCCCTTCGCAGCCAAGGACAAGGCCCTGCTTTTCCGGCAGATGCTCTCCCTTGCGCCACAGCTCTGGTTCAAAAGGGACATGGGCATAGGTCTGCCGAATCTCCTGTTTGGTAGCCCAGCGTGCGGTTCCGTGCTGGCCGTCGCCCACAGTCTTGGATTTGATTCCGTCAAGGGTATAGTAATGGGAGAGAAACGCGAGGCCGCCGATCACGAGAAACATGATGGCGCCTACCACGATAAGTGTTATAACTTGCGTTGGCACATGATCCTCCTTTTGATATCTACGCCTTAATATCAGAAGGGGATGTTCAGTTTTCGCTTTGTCTGCTATAATAAATTGGTATGAGGTGATTGCTTTGATTTGCGCATGTGACCATTGCTACTATCTGTTTGAGGCGCCGGAACTGCCGGAGCAATGCCCGGACTGTGGAAAGCAGGCAACCCGGCCAGCCAATAAGCAGGAGCGGGCAGAATATCTCAGCAGACAAACAAGCAGCCAGGAAGATGCGGAGGAGTGGGACTGAGCCATTCCTCCGCTTTGCTGTTTCAGGCTTAGGCCATCACTGGCTCAGTTTCCCTCTGGGTCTTTTCCTCTTTCTGCCGCCGTTTGATCTCGTCGGCCTCGTACTTGACCGGCACCTTGGCACAGGAGATGGCCAGCTCCAGCCATGCGCTGGCCACCTCTTTTTTCTCTGCCTGGGTACGGATACCCTGGCGATTGTTCTTGGCCAATACGCTTTGGAATTGCATGGCGATCTCATCCGCCCGGTTCTTGAGGATACTCCGGTTCTGGTGAGGCAGGATGTGGCTTTCTAAAAACCGGACTCCCTGCTCAACGGTCAGCGCGGTACCCATCTGTTTGCACTCCCGCAGCACCACCGAGAGGGACAGCGCCGCCATGGTTTCCATGTGCTCCATCGCCTGGTCAAAGCGTCCCCAATGAAGGTCGTTCCGGTACTGCAGGAGCAGGCCGGGGATTTGATAAGCCGCCCGGTCCGGCTGAACTTCCTTGCACCTGGTCCCGATTCGCTGGCAGACGAGGTCTGCCGCCACAAACTGCGGATGCTCCTCGGCGGGCTGTGCCTCCAGTCCATGCCGCGCTTTCAGATCCTCGTCCCAGTCTTTGTATTCGGATTGCAGCGGGGCAATTTGAGAATAGCCATGCTCCCGCAGAACATCCGAGAGCCGGCCGACGGCCTCAATTCCGGCAGCGTCGTGGTCCAGGCAGAGGATGGTTTTCCGCAGATTTGGATTTTTCTCCAGCATCCACAGCATGGCATGTTCCGCCGTACCACAGAGAGCCACATAGCTGTGCTGCTGCCAGCCGTCCGGGTACAGGGTGAGAAAGGCAAGCAGATCGATGGGGGCCTCGAATACATAGAGACGGTCGCTGGTACCGACCCAGTGGAAACTGCACCGGGGATCACTGCCCTCTATGTTGCCCCGGTAGCTTTTGCCTTGGGTATAGAGCCCCCGCTTGTGGGCATGACGGGCAACGCCGCGTTCATCGAATCCGACGAACACGGCGTTGTGATACACCTTTGTCTGATCTATGGACAATTCCCGGCTCTCATAGATCAGTCCCTTCTGTGCGAAAGCGCTTAGTACCTCCCGGCTGATGTGCCTCTGCTGGAGCAGATAAGCATATACCCGCCGCATGGCCTGGTTTGAGGGAGGCAGGGCAAATTCCTTTGGCGGCTCTTTTTCTTTTTTCTCCGCCGGTATATACACCTCCCCCTGTTCACCATTGAGCAGACGGGTCACTGCTTCAGGGTAAGTCAGGCCGTAGAAATTTTGGACAAAGGAGATTGCATGGCCACCCCTTTCTGCAGCATGATCATACCACTCATTCCCATGCACAGTAATACTGTGATCTGAGGGGAGGCGTTTGTCCTGGCCGGAGGAGATGAGTTTCTCTCCCTGCCGGCGCAGGAACTCCACCAGGTCAACGGAGTTGGCACGGAGTTTTTGGTCCTCTGTGAAGTGGATATATGGCACGCTACATCCCTCCTTATCAAAAAAGAGACCGCAGTATGCGGCCTCTCAAATCTGTGTTAATTCATTCGGTTGGTTGGCATCTTTCGGAGCTCTTGGACTTGATCCCAACGCCCATAGACCACAGCGATAGTGTGACTGGAAAGGTGCCTGAAAGGGTAACTGAAAAAGAGAAAAAGATTTCAGAACTTCTTGTTGAAGCTCCAGAGGCTATTAATGGGAGTCCGCAGGTTCATACCTCATATGCCTCTCACTGATTCCTTCCCTTGAGTTTCCGGTGGAACAGAACAGGTCTGCACGGGATTGGCTTTTGCCTTTTCAGCCCTTGAATGCCTTTTGGCTGCGCCAATAAAATCTGCTGTTTAAACTGCACTTTCTGTTTCAAAAGATTACCTCCCTTATAGCTGCATTTCCGGCTCATGGTCATCCGCCTTGTGGCCCTGAGCGATCTTCTTCGCCTTGATTTTTCGTAGGAGCTTCCGATCCACCGCGACCCGAACGCCACCGGAGGGCGGTGGTTGGTTTTGCTCCTGGAAAATGTTGGCCAGATGGTGGAACAGCGAAATGACGGCCGCCACAGGAGGCTGGCCCAAGCGGTCATCCATGTGTTTCAGGAAATATTGAGCATATTCATTGCCCTGATCCGCTGCCAGCTGGAACCACTTGATCGCACTGGATCTATCTTTTGGGACCTCCTTCCCAAGCAGATAGAGCTTGCCGAGGGCATACTGGGCGTATTGATTGCCCTGTTCCGCTGCGGCGGTGAGCCAGCGGATGGCGGCTTTCACATCCTTTGGCGCATCTTCCCCCTGGAGCAGCAGCTTGCCCAGCCGGTACTGCGCAAACTGATTACCCCGGCCTGCTGACCGCTTCAGCAGACTTAGTGCTTTTACGCTGTCTTTGGGTGCATCTTCTCCTGTGAGATAGACCAGAGCCAGGGCGTATTCCGCATACCCGTTCTCCTGTTTGGCCGCGGCAGTAAGCCAGCGGATGGCGGTTATTACATCCTTTGGGATACCGTCGTCTCCCTTCAGCAGCAGTTTTCCCAGGCGGTACTGGGCAAACTGGTTCCCAAGTTCCGCAGCGTATGTGAGCCATTTCAGTGCGGCCGCCGGGTCTCTGGGCAGGGCTGCGTCACCGGCAAGATACAGCTTGCCAAGAGCAAAGGCGGCGAAGCTGTTTTCCTTCGTTGCCGCAAGTGTGAACAGAGCCACCGCCTTTTGAATGTCTTTTTCCACGCCCTGACCATCCCGATAGATTTTGCCGAGCGCGTATTGAGCACAGTCCTGGCCGGCTTCCGCCGCCTTTGTCAGCCGCTCCAATGCCTGGGCTGTCTGCTCCGGTGTAGAGGATGGATCATTGAAAATCATCCGGGCCAGTTGGTACTGCGCGTGGGGATTGTCCAGTTTGGACGCCTGTTCAAACCACTCCCTGGCTGCCGTCTCATCTTTACCAGTCCCTACACCATGGAGGAGCATCCATCCGATGCGGTACTGCAATTTATCGTCATGGCTCTGCTGTTCCAATTCGAGAAATCCGGCGAAGGCTTGCCGGTACCACTGTTCCGACGCTTCGGCGTCCTTCTCACAGCCAATGCCGTCCCGATACATCTTTCCTAACTCGTAGGCGGCATAGGGGAAGTCCTGCTGTGCGGAGGCTGTGTATAACTCCAGCGCCCGCGCATCGTCCTGTTCCACACCCTGTCCACGGCGAAACAGGCCGGCAAGGGAATATTGCGCATACTTGTACCCTTTGTCTGCGGAAAGTTGGAACCACCGGGCGGCATCACCATAGTCCTGCTCACAGCCGAGGCCCGCGGCATACAGTTTGCCGATCCGGTACTCCGCATAGCGTTTTTTCTTCTGCCTCTCAACAGCATAGAAAGCGGCCAGCGCCTTGCTGTACCACACATGGGCGGCCTGCATATCAATCTTCCGGCCCAGCCCGTCCGCAAGCATCCGGCCCAGATCGTGCATGGCCAGCGCATTGCCTTTTTGCGCCTCCTGTTGGAACAGGGTAAACGCCTGCTCAAGATCCTGGGGCTGATCCTTGCCGCCAAACAAACAGCGGCGGGCCAGGCGGTACTCATCGCTCCAGTTCATCTGCGCTTTGGCTGGCGCAGACACCGTTTTGTCTGGGACATCGTCCGGTGGGGACTCCGAGAAATCATTCCAGTCATTATCAGGCTGGGGCGCCTCCGGCAGCGGCGCTTCTTCCTGGTCCTCCACAGGGACACGGTCTTGCTGGTCATCTGGATGGAAAACCTGCTGGCGCGCCCCCAGTGTTACCGCTTCCTCAATGACGATGTTTTTGATCCGCTTGAATTCCTTCTGCTGGGAAAGGGGAAGGCGTGGAGGCAGGTCGTCCTTGTAGGTGCGCAGCACATCTTCCCGCAGTTCATACCACAGGGCATAGGCTGCGGCGACACATGGCTCTTTGGCCAGCTCGTCCACAATCTCATCCACCACGGCCTTCAGCGGAGCCTTGAGGTAGCCGTACTGCTTCCTGCCTCCGGTGTGCCGCAGGCGTTCCGCCAGATGCTCCATGAGCTTCTCCATGCGGTGGTTGACCACGGCGCCGCTCCACATCCGTTCAATCAACTGCTCCAGCACAGAGCGGGCGTCCTCATTCAGCGTGTCCCTACTCTGGGTCTGCTTCTGGTAAAGCTCCGTCAGCTCCTGCCGGAAGATCTCTTTTGCCAGTCCCGACTTGATTTGGGCGATGCCCTGCGTGGTGAGGAAGCCTTTCGACGGATCGGCGCTGTAGCAGACCATGTGGATATGGGGATGGTGTGCTTCATCATGGAATGCAGCGTACCACCGGAAATCCTCCCAAGGGATCTTCATCGCCTCCGCCATTTCCATGGCATACTTGGAGAGCAGTGCTTTCCATTCTTCCGCCTTGTCATAGCCGAGACGGGCAGCGTCTTCCCGCCGCAGAGAGATGATGGGCAGCCACACATTACCGGGGTGGGCCGCGACCGCTTCCGCTACCTGCGCCAGTACGAGCTGATCTTCCTCACCGGTAAACAATCCATGGGAACCGACGCGCTGGGCGCGGGGGCGGGTGGCGATGTACTTCAGATAGTTATCCTTCTTGGCGATCTGGTTATAGTTGTCCTCCAGAGCGCGAGTGATGAACTCCGATGCGTTGGTGCGTGTCGGCTCGGCCGCATAGTCCTCGTATTCAAACATCCCACGGCTGAGCGGGAAGTCCCGCAGGATCTGTTCCACCATCTTTTTCTGCTTTGAGGTGGCCGGCCACTCACTGCGTCCCGGATCGATGCGCTCCACACCATTCCGTGTGGCCATATATTTCACATAGTTTTCAAGATGAGCGGTGGCGGAGGAGGTACCGCCCTTGATGTAGGGGCACTTGAAAATCAGGCGCGGCACAGACTGTCACCACCTTTGTGCATCACTCCACGCCCCGCTGGTAGTCGATGGCGTCCTTGAAGCTGATGCGCCCATTGGTCTGCTTCACTTCACGGACGGACCGGGCGCGGAGTGTCTTGAGATCCTCGTCACTGATTTCCATGCCCGCCGCCAGTACATTCATCATCATGTTGACCTCCACCGCCAGTTTGAAGAGCAGGCGGGCGATGCGGTTCTCACTGTCCTGGACGGTTCCGCGCATGGCTGCCACCAGTGCGGGCGGCAGATATGCTGTGGCTTCCTTGCCGGAAACATAGCCGGCATAGAAGCGGATTGCCTTTTCAATAAACTCGTTCTGGCTCTGGCAGTTATCCCTTTCACAGAGTTCTTTGACCAGTTGCTGTGTTTCGGGAGCAATACGCAGAGCGAACTTGATTTTTTCTCTCGCCATACTTTCCTCCAATCAAAAATCCCTGACCTTTGCATGGCCAGGGATTCGTTTTCTTTAAGAGGCTTCTTTACTTCAAAGCTGAATGCCGCCCATACTTTGCTTTTGTGCCTCCTTTTCTGTCCATATCCCTGTTATAATGCCGGATAAACGCCGAAGTGATGGGCCATTCCAGCCGTGGTGACCCCCGGTGTGATCCCATCCCCTGAAAAGTGACCCCCGCAAAACCGTTCCCCGGCCCGCATTGCGGGGCGGTGTGAGCCGAGCGGGGGACGCTTTGCGACCCCCGCTCTTTATCCTGCACTGTTTTCGACCCCTCGGTTCACCCTCGCTAAAGGCGAAAGTGAGAGGCCATCAACGCAGGACGGTCACTGCTCATTTTAGGAACGGCCCGCACAAAGCCCCCACAAATCGCCGGGAGGGACGGCAGGGGTACGGATGCCACCCAGCCCCGGAAAAGGGCACACCGGGCCGCACAGGGGGCAATGGCGGGGGAATGCGCTCCACTTCACAAAAAGAGCCGTGCTGCCGCACGGCTTCTCATGGAGCATCGGCTATTGGTTTGCTCAGTTCTGTGTGCAGGCCATAGACACCTGGGCCCCCTCGTTCTCTGTCTGGCTCTTGATGATCCAGTCCGTCAGGTTCTGGCATTCACTCAATTCCCTGGCCAGTGCGTACATTTCACGGCGGCCATCGGCGCTGTTCAGCTTCACTGCTGTCTCGAACAAGCCCCAGATATTATCCAGGGTTTGGAGGCCGCTGGCGTTTATCGGCAGGTCTTTTTCCTCCATCACATGATTCACCTTTTCGGGCTCGGCTGCTTGGGTAACTGCGATTTCTTCCTGACGGATCAAGTCCAGCCACCGCTGTGTGTCTGGTATTGGAAGTCCCCATGCCGTTCCAACCTGTGTCACAGCCTTTCGATATGGAGTTACATCCACAGCTGTTCCATAGAGCATAAGGTATGCAATGGCCTCCTTTGCGAGATTTTCCTGCAGTTTACATACTTGTTTGGCTTTCATTCGTTGAACTCCTTTCCTCGGATTTTTGGTTTGTTTCAGGCGCCGGTTGGCTGCCCATGCAACAACACAATGCCACACTTCCGGAGAGAAATCCATTCATCATTGCCAATAAAAAGCGGCTTGAGAAGCTGTGGGAAGTCGATAAAATTTACCGAGCGGCGTTTCCTACAGCCGAATCTCCAGCCCTTCTTCCGCCTGCTCCCGCAGCAGGGCGGTCCTTGTTTCCCCCAAGCTCTGTCCATTCTGTTGGTGACAGTAGGCGTCCATCTGGTTCCACAACTGGACCTGTTCCGCGGAAGTCAGCGGGTAGAAAAACTCAAACTCATGACCGTCAGAGCAGACGAGACATACGGTCAATGCGCTGTCTATCCGCCCGGTCTTCCAGCCAAAATTGGCGTACACATTCAGCCAGTCATCGTTGAAGGCAGAGGCAACATTGGTACCAAATACTGCGTCAGGATCGAAGTTTATGGGGATATAGAAGTTCAGTTTCCCATCGCACTCTGTGATCTCATCGGTGAAGGATACCGCATCTACCGGCAGCCTTTTGGTACCTGCAGTGAGTTCCGGAGGGGCTTCACGCTCCATATCCAACTGTGCGTAGTAATCGTTCAGCGTTTTCCCGGTCCTGCCGAGGTAGTCCGCTTCCATCTGTTTTCGCAAAAGAGCCCGTTCTTCTTTTCCCAGGGGATAGGTGAAAAGTTTCTGTACCACTCCATCCTGGCGATGTAGAGTAAGGGAAAGGGTGGCGTCGGCCTCCTGCCGTGCGGCGTCGTAATTGCAGAGAATATCCAGCCAGCCCCCCGGCTCTAAACAGTCCGCCGCCGGGCCAAGAACCTCCCGCTGGGCCTCATCGCTGGTGAAGTCAAACTGAAAATTCAGTCCATGGCCTGACAGAATGATCTCCTCCGAGAAGGTAAGATCGCCCTCCCGCAGAGGTCGGATTCCTCTGGTTTCAATCGAACCAAAGGTCTGCAATTCAATATTCCGGCCGTACAGATAATCTACAAGTCTGCGCCATTGTTCGTTTCTCTGGAGGTTGCGAGTTCGGTTGGCGTGGTAGGCGGCCGTAGATACATCCTTGTTTTTGAAGGTCTGCCAACCGTCTGCGAGATTCAGCGCGGAACACCAGCCGGCATCCAGATCAATCTCAAACGCACCTGATACTTTGCCAGTATTTTCGAGGCGCAAGGCGGCCAATTCATCAAACCGCTCCCGCGTAATGGGCTGTGTCTTATAAAAGTGGTGGGAGAAACCGCCCTTCACCGCCTCGGCGTCTCCTTGCAGATAACGGCGCAGCCGTATGGCCACATCCAGAAATTCCTCGCCATTACCCGTTGAGAAGATACTGTCATGGCCATTCTCCCGAATATGAAAAGCCGCATAGACTTTCTGGTCTTCCGCTGCCTGTGCTGACTCCAGTTCTTCCTTTGTGATAGCTGTTTCAATCTGTACCCACCGTTCTAATGGAACAGTTTCGTTGTACAGCGTTATCAAATAATCCTGCAGATGCCGTTTAACATTACTGCCTTGCGCCTTCAGCGCCTCCTCCAGCGCCGCCCAGCGCCGCTGATCCAGCCACGCCTCGGTAGATACAGAATCGGCCATTATTCAACCCCCTTCTTCTCGTCAAAAGTATCCGGCGCGGCGCTTCGAGGGGACCGGGCAGGCCGCGGGCGGGGCTGTTCCTCCGGCTCCGCCATGCTTTCAATATACTCCCTGGTCTGAGAAGGCACATATTTTTTGTAGAGCTTCTCCATGAACATATCCAGTTCCAACTCTAAAGAGGTACCGTTCTTTCCCGCATAGAACTGGACGGCTTTGAGTTTTTCCTGCTCAAATGAAACCGTGACTGTGGCTTTTTTCATCGTGATCCCTCCATTACAGAAACAGTTCCATGGCATGTTCTGCCCTGGAACTGTTGGCAAGTGTTTCATCGTATTGTGCCAGAAGCTGTGAATTGACGCCGTCCAGAACCAGTTCCACTCCATAGGGGCCGGGGCGGATGGCGGCAATCTTGGCATCCAGAAGAGCCGAGAATTCTTCTTTGCCCTGGGCGGTCAGACGGGGAAGGTCCGCTGCGGGCACCCAGCCAACATCTTCGGCGGCATGAACTAAATAGACATCATGATCCGGCAGTCCAAGTGTCAACAGATCCCGCAGATGGACGGCCGGGGCTTCCGCCAGCGCATGGAGCTGCTGCTCCTGCACAGGCTCTGGTGGAAAATACACTCTGGTTTCACTGCCATCCCTGCAGAAATAATCGACCTTTCTCCACTCGCCGCCATGGGCAACCTGCAACTCCCCAAGATGGCTGTATCTCCAGTTCCGATTATTTTCCTTGCACCACTGGACTACATGGTCGCTGACGCTGCCGGACTTCCAGTCGAAGGTGAAGAGAGTTTCACCCTTCTGCCGGAGCAGTTCCGTCCACTGTACCCGGTCTGTGAAGCCCATACTTCGGGCAACAAACGCCTCACACATCCGGATCGCCCAGTCGGACGGCTCTGCCTGATGTTCATGTTTCTTTCTGAACTCCTCCAACTGCCAAAGCAGATCCAACTGATCCTGTTTAATATTGATGTTTCTTTCCTCCTCTTTCGTGTCATCCTTGGACTGTTTATCCAGCGATAGATTGTTTCCAAAGGCTTCCGTCAAGCTCTCGTAGATGCTCTCCGTATCCCATTCGCCAGCGGCAGTCAGCCGGCCAGCGATCTCCCGCAGGGTCGTTTCCTGGGCAAGCATCTCATCGCCGGAGATAAGCCAGGGCTACATCTTCGAGGTTTCCTGCTCAAAGCGAATGTAGTCCACGATGTCCTGGTATGCGTCATCGCAGTCAGGCTCATAGCGGTGGGCGAGATCGAAGCCCATGGCCTCAATCTCCTGATTAGTCAGTCCCAACTCATTGTGAAGCGTCTTGTAGAGTTCCTCACTTCCGTCATGCTCCGCAAGGAAAGCTATGAGCCTGTTCTGGATTCTGTTGGCGCCTGCCGTTGGAAAATGGTTTGCCAGGGCATCCAAGCTCTCCCGCAGGCTGCCGGCCCGGTGGTCATATTCCAACCGTATTCGCCCATTGTCCAGATCAATGACCGCCCGCTGTTCCGCAGCCCCGCCATGACCAAGGTCATGGCTCAGGGCCTCCGCTTCATCTGCAAATACCCGCCTGAGTGGAGTGCCGCGTTCAGCGGCAGCGAGAGAAAGAGCCTCCGCGAAGCTGCTGTTCTCATTTTCCGCGATGGCAGCGGCCCGCGCTAACAGTGGATACAGCCCCACAAGCCCAGCTCCATCCTCGCCTACAAAAGCGGTTTGCCGTCCCCGTTGCTCTACTTGATACAGCACTGCCGTAGTATCCCTCCCATCGTTTTATTACCGTGTTCTGTCTGTTTTACATAGAGAGATCCTGTTCCTCACCCATCTCCACATCCCACATGGTCCGGACCTCATTCAGGTAATACCCAGCCAGTTCTTTGTCCTCGCAAAAGAAGGGGACGATGCCGCGGACCCCATAGTGCTCCTCACCAACCGCTGGGTTGTACCGCCCAAGCACATAGTGAAGGGGGACTTTTTCCATTGTGAAAAAAGTTCCCCGCACAGAGCAAGTCTTGTCCTTTTCATCCACGCTCTCTATTACTCCACCGCGTAGATCGAAATCGCCGGGGCCTCCATATGGCTCGGTAGCGACAAACAGCACCTTGTCTCCAGCCGTCAGCTCCTTAGCTAACAGGCAGTCCCGCATACGGGAAATGATTTCATCACGGGAGGTGAAGCTCTCGGCCTCCTGGATTTCATCGCTCTCCAGTTCGAGAGCGGACAGAGCCTGCTGGTACGCGGTATGAAGCCGTTCATCCGGCACATTTGGGTCAAGGCAGTAACCGAAAGCCCCTGGAGCCAGGCGGGTGATTCGTTCCTCATCTGGGATCTGTTGTAATTCTTCATAGGCGGAAAGCAGATTCACCAGCCTCCCTGATTTTGGGAGAAGGTCAGACTGCACCTCAGATGCTTCGATCTGCTCGTCCACATATTCATCATACAGAGCGAAGCCGAGGCATCCAATTTCATCGTTGCAGATTTCCAATGTGTTATGAAGGATATCGTAGAGGCTGCTGTCATCGAAATACTCTGCCATATAGTTCAGAATGCCTGATATGATCTCCTCCTTCCGCTCTGCGGAAAGAGAGGGGGCGGGCTGCTCCGGCGCCAGGTTTTTGCAGTAGTCCAGATAATAGCAGACATCAAAGCACTCGTCCGTCAGGGTGACATCCGCCGCCTCCGGCCGCTGCTCCAGCTTCTCAAGGAGCATGGTATCGAAGCCGTTCCCGTCCTCTATCACCAGTCCCATTTGCTCATAAAGCTCACTGAAATAATAGCACCAGCTACCCTCGTTGGTGTTTTCCGCTCCCTCCCTGATGATCTTTTCCACTGCCTGCTCCAGAATGGAATCAACCACCGCTCTTGCTCCGGGCAAGTAGGCAAAGTGTTTCCCCCCATCATAGGCAAAAACTCCGTCTTTATGCCCCTCTCCCAAAACGAGGACGCCCTGGTAGATCCGTCTACCGTGTTCATCAGCATAGAACGGCTCTGCAGCCCAGCGGCCATCCTGGTGAGGGCCATTCAAAAAGTCTTGGAATTCCTCGTCCGGCAGCGTAACCAGCCGAACTGCCTCACACTCAAAGATGTGGAAGCGTCCGGCCTTGGCCGGCAATTGAAGTTTCAGCCGCAAAATATCATCCTCCAGTCTTCGGTAAATAATAGCGGGGATTGGTACGCTCCCCATTGACACGCACTTCAAAATGCAGATGCGGACCTGTAGACCTCCCAGTGGAACCGGAGAGGGAAATGATATCCCCAGCCTCCACTGTCTGGCCAACCTGGGCCAGTAGACGGGAATTGTGGCCATACAAGGTGGATAGTCCATTGCCGTGGTCGATTATCACATAGTAACCATAGCTGCTGTTATATTGGGAAACTGTGACCGTCCCAGGCAGTGCGGCCCGGATAGGGGTGCCTGTGGGTACTGCCAGATCTATCCCGGTGTGTCCCCGTGTCTCGCCAGTGAAGGGGTCGCTGCGATACCCGAACTCCGAGGTGACCACGGACTCCCAGCCTGCTCCGATGGGAGAGCAGAAGCCATCCACCCCAATGAACGGGACATCAGCCCCAGGGAACCAGCCGCCGCTTTCCCCGCTGGGGCTGCCATAAAGGATGAGATGATAGATACTGTCAGCGTTGGCCTGATGGTCCGCGGTGACCTCGACTCCAATGGCATGGCTGATCCGCTCATAAATTTCAGCCAGGTCTTCAATAGGAACGGCCACCATGTAGGTTTCTGTGGTCTCCACCTCATTGCCTTCTTCGTCGGTGGTGGTAACCGTTCGGGTTCGCTCCTCATAATCCACGAAACAGTCCGCAAACTCATGGATGCCATCTGTATCTGGCTGTTCTGCGGCGAAATACAGAGCATAAAAAATGGCCTTGACGCGGGTATCGTCAAGGCTTTTTCCATCTTCGCATTGACTATTGATCTCCGCGATCACTTCGTCCAGTTGGTCAAAGCTGTTCCGCATATCCTCGATGTATCTTTGGTACTCCGGCGTGGCGCTGGCGGAAATGGAGCCGCCGTGGAAGCACAGCTCCACGGCGGACACATTGTGCTGTGAGGTTCCTGAGAGGATGGCGCAAAGCAGAACCACCAGAACGATCAGCGGGGAAAGGATAGCCACAATGCCCCAGCCCACCTTTTTGCGGGCTTCCTCATTGGAAAGAATTACTATCGCCGCTTTGACGGCCGCTGCAACGGTGGCACTCATAGGTTCATACCTTTCATGGGCGAATCCTCTGGCTGCGTACTGTTCTGCAGTTCAGACCAGTACGCGGCCAGCTCCTCCATGGTTTCCGTGTACCCATCGCCTTTGGGCCGATGCTCCGCCCACAGCTGGTACTGCTCCAGATCAATTCCCCGGTCCAGCAGGAGCTTGGCGGCTCCGACCGCCTGATTGCTGACACAGGCATAGAGCGCGTCGTAGTTGTCCGGCTCCACCGGCATCCCGTGTTCCAGCAGTCTCTCTGCCATCCACTCCTGATGCTGGCCCGTGAGGGTGCGCAGGATGCCGGCCACCTCATCGCCCGGTCGGACGCCCTTGTCCACCAGATCCACCGCGGTCTGGAAGTCCAGCTTTTCCGCAACCCAGCGGAGAAGCTTCGGGGGCACAGAAGCAATCTGCTCCGGCGTGCATTGGGCGATCAGGTCTTTGGCGATGTTCCGGCAGTTATTTGTATAGGCATAGAGGATCACCTCACCGTGGAGGGAGGGGAGCGGCTCCGAGAGGCGGCCTTCTGATTCCTTCACCAATGTTTGTACCCGCCAACTGTCTCCCGTTTCCACCGCCCGCTTACAGGCAGTGAGATATGCCTCCGGGGAAAACCTCTCCACCGCCGCAAGAAGTATCAGGGTCATATTTCCTCCCACGACACCGGGGCGTCCCGCCACCTCGATCAGCAGGTCATCCGTCTGGTCTGATACCCTGGGATAAAGGTTTTTGAAGGCGTCAAATTCTCCGTCCCGAATGGCCAACACGGTTTTATCGTAGTCGCTGATGTGCAGGGGGTACCGTCCCACCTCATCCATATAGGCGGTGATGCTCCCGGTCATCCGCCGCAGGAGCTGTTCCGTCTGGGACATGGCCTGTTCCTGGCGTTCCTGCTGTTCCACCAGCGCCTCGATGATGGTGCGCTGCTCCGTAGGATTCAGGTGGACGATCATGCCCTCCGGCTCCGCCCGCTCACCCTGACGGAGATGTCGGGCATAGGTTTCGCCGTCCCCGTGGAACGCCTTGGTGATGGCGGAGGAGATGAGGAACATCCGGTCCAGATCTGCGCCGGTTTCGCCCAGCGTCTTGCCGGTGATGAAACTTTTGGTGACGGGGCGGCTGTCTTCATACCACTTCAGGTACACATCTAAATAGACGCCCTCGTTGCCGCCGTAGTCGGTGGTACAGAAGATGTCGGCGTCTTTGGGGATCTCCCGGCCATTTTCCCATTCCCGGTCCATGAGAAAATACTCGTCCGGAAGATATCCCATACCTTCCAGACGGTGCTTCAGTTCCTCGAAGACTTCCTGTGCGACGCGCTGACCGGCATACTGCATCCTCTGGGGATCTCCCGGAAACGGCTCCCACTGCTCCAATTCAATTTTTTTCATTCGAATTTCCTTTCTCTTTTATAGATCTGCTGTTGGCAGTTCACCCTTCATACAGCAGGAACAGGGCAGATCCTCATCTGAGAAAGCGCCCGGAATCGCCAGCTGATTTTCATCCGCGCAGATAAAATCCCGCCAGGCCCAGTTCCGGCCCAACCCCCGCACTGATGTGAGGTTTGGCATGGCTGCGTCTTCAATCGCCAAAGCCCGCCGCAGCAAATCCGGGTAGCGGTGGTACAATGTCCGAATTTCCCACCGCTTCATGCTGGGGCAGAAGAAGCAGGAAGACTTGCCCGGCAGGGGAAGGCCGGCATCCCGGATCGCCTGGATGCAGTCCTTTCGGCTCCAGCCCCACTCCATCAGGGGATATTCCTTCTGGTATTTTTTATCCTGAAGGTCATGAGGAAGGGCGTTGAGCAGACGGCGCTCCTCTCCGGCATCGTATCCAATGAACTTGACGACCTTTTCTCCTTTCTCCCAGGCATCAATGCAGGGCTGGTAGTGCCTGCAGAACTTTTCCTGCGGGGCAACCTTGTGCTTGAGGGAGCATTTTTTGTACCCATAAGCAATGGAGGGCAGCGTTCCTGAGCGGAGGCACTCCTGCTCCAGCGTCAGCCTCTGGCCGTTCTTCTCGGTGTACCACACCCGCGTGATCGCCGGCATCCCATGGTTCTCCAGCCAGCGGCTCATGGTGTCCAGGTAGGCATAGGTATGCGGCTGCTCGGCTCCGGGATCGGCAAAAAGGATCAGGTCGACTGGGACATGGTGCCGCCACAGTCCTACCAGCATTGCCGTGCTGTCCGTTCCGCCTCCATACCCAACCACATTCATCGCCCGCCCGCTGTGCCGAACAGCGCCTCCTTATAGGCTGGAGCGTGAACCTCCAACAGATACCGCTCGTTGCCGCATTTGAACAGGCACACACCCCGTTGGGGGAATCGGATGAGGTTGTACTCCGCCTCCTCCAGCTGGAGCAGATCCATATAAAACCGCTTGTCAATGGAGCCGCAGTTGAAGATGAACTGGTGGGGCGGGATAGCGAACAGGGGCTTGGTCAACTCCCGGATGCCCTCCCGGTCAAAGTCCTCCAGATTCTGCGAGGCCATGATGAGGTTGGATTCCTTCTTGCGGACCCGCTTGAGAGTGTTGCGGATATACTCGATGATGGTGGTACCCACCGACACATTATCCGACAGCCACACATACAGCTCGTCCAGCGCCGCTGTGGTGTTGCCGATGGTCAGCAGGCGGTCGGACATATAGGACAGGATGTTGAACAGCATGGCGCCGCGCACATTCTTGCTGGCCTGCAGCAGCCCCTTGACCCCGAAGACGATAAAGCGGGAGGAGGTCACATTGGTGTGCCCGTTGAAGAACTGAGCCTCGGCGCCCTGGCACATGGAGTGGAGGCCCAGCAGGATCTCCTGCAGCAGTTCCGCTGTGTAGAGCTGGTGGCAGTTCCCATCGTACTCTCTGTACTCCTGCTCAATGAGTTTATAGAGGTCGGAAAGGATGGGATAGTCCTGGGGCTTGAGGCCGGCGAAGTTGGTGCTGTCGCTGATGCCCCATTTGGCGTACAGCTTGCCCACCATGATCTCAATGGCGTCGATGTGGCGGTCTGAGAAATCCTTGTAGGCCCGGAAAAAGTCCTTGAGAAAGGAGATGTGCTGGGAGAGCCGGGTGGATTTGCGGAATGCCTCCGGCGCGTCCCTGTCCTCCGGGCCACTGCCGTCATCCCAGCACTTGGGCTCCAGCGGATTGATGCGGTACACGCCGCCCATCAGATCCATGAAGCAGCCGCCCACCGTCTCACACATATCCTTTTGTTCGTGTTCCACATCCAGGGAAATCACGGATTTGCCCGCCTCGAGGAAGTTGAGCAGGAGCAGTTTGAGCAGATAGCTCTTACCCTGGCCGGAGTTGCCGAGGATCAGGATGTTGGCGGAGGTCTTATCGTCATCCCGCTTATCAAAATCTACGAGGATATTGGCCCCGTACTTGTCCTTGCCGATGTAGAATCCGTGAGGATCGGTCTTGCCAGAATAATTGAAGGGATACAGGTTGGCCACCGAGCTGGCCGGAAGGACCCGTTCAAATTGGGCGCCGAAGGCGTTGCGGCCGGCTGGCATAACAGAAACAAAGCCCTCCTGCTGACGGAGCATAAGCCGGTCCACATTGAGCTTGGAGCGAACCAGTTCGGTGAGCACATCGGTCTGGAGCAGCTTGAGGGCGTCGTAGTCCGGGGCGGTCAGCTCCAGGAACACCGCACAGTGGAGGAGCGGCTCCCGGTTGCGGTGCATGGAGGAGACCAGGGTAACCACATCCTGCAGGTTGGCCTCGGCGGTGACAGTCTGCTGGAGATCCTCGGTGCTGGAGCGGGACATTCGGTGCTTGTTGGCGGCGTTGTGGATGATCCGGCGCTCCTCACTGGGGGTGACCTGCCGGGTGTAGATGCGGATGGTGACCCCGTCCATCTCGCCCAGATGCCGCAGGATGGCCTGCTCATCGGTAGAAGTGGGGTACTCCCGCAGCGCCCATACACAGCGGCAGGTGTTGCCGCACAGGTAGTGGTCCACCTTGAAGTCGATGACCGAGGGGGCGACCATGTCGAGGAAATCCTTGATATATGGTTCCTCCACCACAGGCCGGGGAGAGTTCTTTGTTCTGTTTTTCGGCAATGAAAAAACCTCCTGTCCAGGCCGGCAGGAGATCTTTTATCGCACTGTTTCTTCCTGATATGGCCCGGAAGTTCTCCTGACGGCCATATCAATTAAATTGTGGGGCACGGGTCAGTCATTCAGAATGATCCAGCGTTCCCCGTCGTAATCCTCATATTTTTCCGTGGTGGCATTCTGCTCAAAATACACGCCCAGCATGCGCTTGAGATCCTCGCCGCTGGCGAGGCTTGCCTTGAAGCCCTGATCCTCGAGGCTTTTCTGGATGCGGGAGAGGTGGGTGTGCAGCTCCATCCCTGTTTCCTCACGCAACCGGACCAGTACGAAGAACTCACGGGCGGTCGCCATCTGGATCTGTAGACGGTCCAGTGATTTAGCGTCCGCCTCCAGCAGCCGGCTGATGACCGGCAGGTCCTCCTCGGCAGCCCGCTGGCGATAGTGCCTCTTGTTGTCCTCAAAGCTCTCCTTGGAGTTGAGGGCCAACATCTCGATCTCAGCCTGCCCCTTGAGGACGGTCATGAGGGCATAGATGCGATTGCTCACAGCCTCCGGGGGCTGGACCGAGAGGTTGGTGGGCTTGATGGCAAAGAACACCAGCTCTCCCATGCGGGTGGCGATGCCATAGTCGGTGATATCATCAATGCCCATGAGCTGCCGGGTGGACTGCTCACGGGCATCTTTCTTTTTCTGCTTTCTGTTCATGTGTCAAGTCTCCATTCGTAGTATTGTTGTTTTGTCAGCAGGAATGCTGCAGCGTAGCGGATGAAGTCCAGAATGCTGGTTCCCTCATGCCGGATGGTCAAGAAGGCAAAGACAACCGTCAGCACCAGAGGTAGAGCGATGCCAGTCTGGGTCAGCGCTAGGACAGAGAGAAGAAGTCCTACGCCAATGATGCCAATGTCCCGCAGTTCCCACAGCCACAGAGTAGCTTTTGCAGACAGATTGTCTGGATAAATGTACATGGTTAATCACCTCCGATGAGAACGAGGGAGACCGCGGTTGCTTCCGCGGTCTCCCTCGTGGTTGTTATTCTTTTTCCGTATCTTCCAACGCACTTTCGATGAGCTGGATGAGGAACTGCTTTTGCTTGAGGTTGTGGGCTACCAGATATTCCTTCAGCCGCTCGAAGAGCTCTGCCGGGATCTGTACTGCCAAGGTGCGTTCTGCTTTCATGCTGATCTGTCCTCCTTCAAAGTGTTCGGTGAAGATGCGCTCCACATATTCCGCCAGTGTGTTCAGCTCCAGCTGTTCTTTTTCTGCCATGATTTTTGCGTGGAGATCGGTGGATATCATGGCACAGAGGTTCTTTTTTCCCTCCATCGGTTCTGCTCCTTTCCTCGATTTTGCAAGCAAAGCATACTGAAAGAAGGCAAGAAAATCTATTCACCAAACCCAACGAAGAAGTAATGCGAAAGCCAGCGATACCACCAAAGCTATTATGCAGCGCGGAGCATTGCAGCGATCCGCGATATAATAAACTCCACACACGGTATCGCCACACTATTGCCCAGCGCTTTATACCTAGCGCTGTCCGAAGCATCGGGAATGTCCGTCCATCCGTCCGGAAATCCCTGTAGGCGTTCGCACTCCAGAGGTGTTAAGCGGCGGATAAGGTAGGCATAGGCTTCTGCCTGTTGGCAAATTAGGTCGGTTGCGTCCTTATACTGACGAGCGCTCTGGGTACTTGCCACATTATTTTGCCTGAAGGCATCCACACGTTGCCGACTAAAGACCGCATGGCGATCTAATCCCGAGGATTGAGTTATCCCGAGGAAGTCAGATGGGCCATCGGCTTTTTGTTGCGAGATAGTGTTTTTGCTGCTGTAATTCATGTTAAAACCTCCGGATAATAAATTTGCGGCGACCAGCTATGATCTGGTCGCCGCATTGTGAACACGGTTAAAATGTGGTAAAATCAGGCCAAACCATATAGACGCTTTATCATCTCTTCATCGTTTACCCAGATAGGTTCAATGTGAATTCTGCCTGTATCTCCAGATACCTTTTGAATTGCCTGCCGCTTCATCTCTGTATCGGCCCATGCGTAGATTCGAGTGGTGTTGATGTCGGCATGCCCAAGGAACTCCGAGAGGAGGACAAGCGGCATCCCGGCACGATACAGATGCATAGCACGGGAATGCCTAAGCTGGTGTGGATGTACTCGTTCCGGCACTTCAGGACAAGTTTGCCTTGCCATCTCACCATACTTTTTCATAAAGAGATTAACGGCATCGGTGGACATCCTGCTTTTGCGGGCATGATGTATTGTAAAGAAAAGATAGTCATCACTCTTTCTCTGCTCGGTCGGATGGACTTTATCTAAATAAGTTTTGAGCAATTCAACCACAGATGGGGAAATGGGAACTATTCGCATTTTATTTCCTTTTCCGGTAAGGCAGATTGTTGCATGAGAATTCTGGATGCTCAAATCATGGATTTTTACATCCACCAGTTCTTGACAACGTGCTGCGGTGTCGTACATCAATCGCATAAAACAGAAGTCACGGCATCCATTCGTTTTGAAGCGGTTGGGTTGCTCAAAAAGAGTTTCCAATGCAGGAGCCGTCAAAAACTCCACAACTTTTCCCGGAGTTTTTCGGACAGAAATATTGCCGACTTCGACTTGCATATAGATTTTGCCGGAATCTAATATCCCTGCATATTTTGTGAAAGAACGAATTGCCATCAACCGCA
>OIWV01001030.1_pt1 | contig 25382 bp, 24 predicted proteins | sample 1587751 | NCBI WGS metagenome assembly OIWV01 (sample SAMEA3888913, study PRJEB22519) | human gut metagenome | biome: human gut; feature: human-associated habitat; material: faeces | place: Denmark | collected 2010
CCACCGCTATTTTGCGAAGATAACAATATAAAAGCAAGCGACGCTGAGTTGCCAACGTCGCTTATGTTTAATATCCTATTGCAATATAATATCCTTTTACTCTGCCCATATTGTGAACCATAAATATACCAGGAGTAAAAGAAAACGAGGTATTACTAAAAGAAACTATCTGGAACATTACATCATAATAAATAGATGAAGTCATTGCAGTATCTATTGATGTGCTAATAGATACATTGAAGCATTTATGAGGGAAACTTATTGGAAAATCTATTGTATATATTTGGCCATCAGTTGTATTAGCATAATAATCAGTTTCGCCCCATTGTATAATCAAGCCCTCACTTGTTATATAGTATCCATTTCCTTCTGTAAATGTAGCAGGGTCGACATTCTTATCTTGCGAAAATAACAAACAAAAAGACCTCTCAATAATGAGAAGTCTTTCTTTCATATTACGCATATCAGACATTATCGGCGGGAACACCGATTGCAATATAGTGCCAAGATGTTGGCCGAGTCTCAAAGCCACAACTATCCCAATATACATTAAGATATAATCCATCACTGGATAGGGAATAGCCATTTACTGTCGCAAAGCCATTCGATATATTTCCTACTGACGAATGAATGGACTTCATCTTGATAGGAAGTTTGGCTTGGCACGTACCATTTGTACCACCATTATTCCATGCTTTACCATTTCCCCAAACAATGACTAGGCCATTGCCTAGCTTTGCCCATCCGTTGTTATTGTTGACAATAGTGCCACCAGAACCTTGCGAAAATACCAATCAAGAAGAAATGCTTGATTATCAACACACCTTGTTTTTAATATCCAATTGCTAAATATGTCATTTTATTCATACCTACATTATCCCACACAAATACATCAAATCCATATTGGCTCCAATTATGAGCTTCGTAAAACCACTGTTCACCTTTACTGCCACCACTTTTAGGTCCTGTTGGTGTAACGAGAACTTGCAGAGTTTTATGAGGGAAAGGTATCGAATAAGTTATACTGGTAGTTCTGCTGTTTGCGATGGAGATAAATCCCCACTGCATAATCAAACCATTGGGGAAGATATAATACCCGTTATCACCAGTAAACGAGCCTGGGTCCGGTGAATTGCCACTACCAGCACCTTGCGAAAATAACAATAGAAAAGCGGTGTTTAATTGTCAACACCGCTCATTTTTTAATATCCAATTGCAAACCACATAATATTGGCTCTTATCATTGCTGCTGCGTCTCTATCGCCTGCTACTTTATAACTCACATTATATCCAGGGAGAATTCTTGCTTGACTTTGATTCCAATCAACAATGTAAGCTGTTCTCATGCCACTTGTGAATTGAGTTTGATTAACAGATGTTTGTACATTTAGACAAGCATGAGGGAATTGAATAGGGAATACAGCTATTTCATAGTGATTTTCATCAAATAACGCATTAGGCAATATTCCGAATTGCATAATCAATCCATTATCAAATTTGATGTATCCTGTACCGTTTGTATATATGTTACTTTTTTGCGAAAATACTATAACTTTAATCAGTTTCACGCTTTACATCTAACTGATTATATAGTATACTGAACCTATAAAGGAGGGAAGCCCCAACACATTGCCTACAGATAAGCCAGACGGCAGACGCAACAACCACGGCACCCTTGGCAACAAGGGGGGCCGCAAGAAAGGAACAAAGCTCAACCCAAGAGGGCAGCGTACCGGTCATCAGGTACGTGCCTATGATGACGAGTGGATTCTTATCCAAGACTTCGTATCCTGCGTCCGCCAGAACCCAGATTTTTGCCGAAACGTCATCACATACCTCAAGAATCACATCAAGTGATTCTAATAGTTCCATAGCGTATACCGAATAGAAGGGGAGGGAAGTCCATGTTCCAGCTTGAAGATTACTTGAACCTCTATACCATGCCGCCACTTCGGCCTGAAGAGCAGGATCAAATCCATAAGGATTTTACGTACCTCATCTGCTACCTCAACAATGAGCAGGTTGTCTACGAGAATGAGTACGCCGCATGGAAAGACAGCGCCGTACATGTCTTCACTTATGCACTCCAACAGAAGAAAGACGCTTTCCTTATGGATTCCGGCCTGCGCAGTCATCGGAGTGTAGGCACCTTCTATCGGCATGCCCCAAACCTCACGACACTTACGGCCTACATCAAGGAGATGCTAGCACTTCCAGCCAAATATCACACGCTGCACACCTACGAAGACCTCTATGTCTCCCTGCAGCACTGGCAGAAACTCGGAGATGCCATGCGCCAGATGCAGCGCCATGCGCGTCCTGGCATCCGTCCCATTCAAGAAGCCAAAGGCACCGTCCCTAAAAAACAACTCGCCATCGGGCAGGGGATTGGAACCTGCCCGCACTGCCTTGGTGTCTACTGCACCAGAACCCTGAACGGCAAGCCCGTCATGGTTCAGCATGGCTACCGTCTCAACGAGAACGGCGACCGTGCCGACGAGTGCCCCGGCTCTTTAAAAGATGCACCGATCGAAATTTCCTTGAAAGGCCTCTTCGACCAGATTCATCACTTCGAGGAAAAAGAGGAAAAGCTCCAAGAGAAACGCAGGAGCATCGAGAAAGCCATGACCCTCGTCCATCAAAAGCGGGTCTGGGACCCGCACCACGGACGCTTCGATACAGAAGAAATCACGCTCACCCCGAAAGACGGCGTCACATGGAAGACCATCCAGTCCCATTATCTCCAAGCCGTCGACCGGAAGATCTGGAACAATCAGGAACTCATCCATCGGTATAAAGAACTCATCGTCACCCAGTTCGATTCCGTCTACGACCACATCCCGAGCGAGCCGAAGAGCGCAAGCTCTATGAATCCCGTAAAACCGCCTACGAAAAAGAGCTCGCGCATACACCAAATGCATCTCCAGCAGAGTAGAGTACTAACAAAAGCCCCGCATCCTAAAAGATGCGAGGCTTTTCTTTTTCAAGTGATCGTTCATCCCATTGCTTAACGCATCAAGCGCTATCTCTTAACCTAACAAGAACAGCCCCACTCAGACGAGTGGGGCTGTTTCTTTTCTGCTCCTGAATTTCCTGCTTCCTAAGCATTCATGCTTCAATAAAGAAAAAGCCAGATTCCAAGTAGGAGAGGGACCCAACATCAAAAGCAGATTCAAGAGCAGGGGAATGCGGTCAATACTGCTGGCCACCATCCTGCGTCTGCTCCTGCGGAGCTTCGGCGGCTTCCTTCTCGAGACCCTTCTGGATGAGTTCCAGTGCGCGAGCGGCCGTCATATCCTTATCTGCCATGAACTCGTGGAGCTCTTTCATCTCCTCATTGGCCTTCTTCATCTTCCAGTCGGCAAGCTCCGCTTTCATTGCCTTGAGCTCATCCGACTTCTTTGCAATCTTCTCTTCGAGAACCGTAATCTTTGCTGCATAATCTGCCTGTCTCGCCATGCTTATTTCCTCCTTCGTGGTTTCCACGATATTCAAGTTCTTTATCTGCCTCTAGTATAAACGGCAAACCGCAAAAAGTAAAGAAAACAGATGAAAAAAGAACAGACAGATGCGCAAAAAGCCAATCCATCAACGAAAAAGAAAAAGGAAACAGGTAGGGGAATCCGGGAAAGCGATCATTGCAGTTCGCGGAATAACTTCTTCATCGCTTTGCGCTGGCTTTCCTTTACCGTATGCGCATAGACATTGAGGAGCGTGTCCGGCCTTGACCATCCGCCAAGTGTCTGTACGTCCGTGATTGCCACGCCGCATTGGATCATATTCGTCGCCCACGAATGCCTGACCGAATGCAGATGCAGGTCGTTAGAAAGGAAGTCCATGCGCTTGACATAATCCTTGAAGCTCCGGCTGAAATAGTCCGGATGGATTGGCGACCTATCTTTGGTGCAGAATACCAAATTGTTGGGGTTATCATAGCCGGGCGCTTTGGATTCTTCCTTCTGGCGGTCTCTCCATTCGCGCAGCATGCACTTAATCTCCATCGGGAAGGGGAGCGTCCGGATGGATGCCCGGGTCTTCGTGCGCTCACGCAGCACCACCTGACGATCCTCAATCACGAGTACCTGTCGGATATGCAGGACGTTATGCCTGAAATCCACCGCATCCCACGAGAGCCCTAACAGTTCCGAGCGCCGCATCCCCAAGAAGAACAGCATGACGAACGCCGTATGGAACCTCGACCGCTTCGTCGCAAGCAGGAACTTCTTCTGGTTCTCCGGTGTGAAGACCGGTGCATCCCGCCACGGCAAAGGGATTGGCTCCGTGTCTTCCGCGATGTTTCGGTCGAGGATGCCTTCCTTCACCGCCTGCTTGAACGTCGCGATGAGGAGCTGTCGGAGCTTCACCACCGAGTGATGCGAGAGTGGTTTTCCAACCCAATCCACATAGCGGAGCTTCCTCTGGCAGCCATGCAGAAGTTCTCCTGTAAGGAACTCCTGCAAATCCTTCACCGTGATTGCGGTAAGCTCCATCTCACCGATCTTCGAGTCGATGATGTGGTTCTTGATGGTGCTCCAAGTCGCTTCCTGCGTGTTTCGCGCCTGATGCGGCATCCGGTACGTCCGGAACCAGTACGTGATGTAGTCTTTTAGTAGCATAAACAAGACCCTCCTTATCTTTTTTGGCCGATAGGCCTACTCTATAAGGATAAAAGGTAGAAGGCCGGCTTGTCATCCCCAAAAGCCCACCCAAGCTGCAATATGGAGCGATTTTTTCAGAGAGGGTTCATAGTAAACTCAGAATCATCCAAGCATGACAAGAAAAAGGAGTGAACCAAATATGGAAGGATCTTACAACGAAAAAGCCGTGCGGGAGAGCGCCAAGGCCGTGCAGGAAGCCATCGAAGCACTTGGCGTCCCCGCATCCATCCACCCAACCGGCTGGGACCCCGATGCAAAATACGCCGTCGCGATTGACCTGAAGGTCCCTGTCCCAGAGGCCGAGCGCATCCATTCCTTCTATGCCGAAAACGGCACCGTAAAAGCCCTAGAGGATGCGATCACCCGTAATCTCCTCAAGGGCGCGCTCTTTGATGTGCATCCCAATACTCTGGACGCCTTGAAGCGCGTCCGTATGGCCGCAATCGCTGCCTGCGAAGCCGAGAAAGACAAAGCCAACAAGAACGCCATCTACAAGCGTTACCAGAAGATATGGCACCAGAGTGCTCTTGACGCTTGCCAGCAGAAAGCCGAGCAGTTCCTCGAGGAATCCCTTCGCAATGGCCTCACGCAGGATGAAGTCATGAAGGCCATGAAGGGCGCTCTGAAGAGCCACCAGAAGGCAGAAGAAGTGTCAAGAGCGTCTAGCCCAGCGCGCTAAACGCGCAACATCAGGCAAGTTTCTCGCCCAAGAATCGGGGTATCCTAGGAGCATCTACGAAAGAGAAAGAGGCGATCCTATGGAACCCACGCGCCAAAGCCTAACGCTTGGCAGCCTGTTCGACGGCATCGGAGGATGGCAGCTCGCTGCAGTGCGGAATGGCATCAAGCCCATCTGGAGCAGTGAGATCGAGCCCTACCCGATGGCCGTCACAAAGCATCACTTCCCCGATACCATCCAACTAGGGGACATCACGAAACTCAGAGGCGAGAACCTGCCACCAGTCGATATCATCTGCGCCGGCAGTCCCTGCCAGGACCTTTCCGTCGCAGGACGCCAGAAAGGATTACAAGGTGAGCGAAGTGGCCTGTTCTATCAATCAATCCAGCTCTTCTATGCCATGCAAAGAAAGACCAATGGCAAGTACCCCAGATACTTCGTCTGGGAAAACGTGCTGGGAGCCTTTTCCAGTAACCGTGGCGAAGACTTTCATTCCGTGCTCGAGGAAATCGGACAGACCCGCCTTCCAATGCCTGACTGCAAGTGGGCGAAAGCTGGTCTGGTCGAGTTACCAAACTGCCAGATTGCCTGGCGCGTCCTCGATTCCCAATATTGGGGCGTACCCCAGCGAAGAGCACGCATCTTCCTTGTCGCAGATTTTGGAACCGCGCCCCGACGTGCCGCAGAACTGCTATTTGTCGAGCAGAGCCTGCAAGGGCATCCTCAGACGTGCCGAGAACCGGACGGGGAAACCGCTTCCCGAAGCACTGAAGAAAGCACTCGTCCGTCAGGCAGAATCACCTATCTGAACAAGGCTTACTGCCTGCAGGGCAACATGATCGACCGCAAGGATGCCAATGGCCCAGACGGCCCAGGCTTCCGCGATGACGATAAGAGCTATACCCTGAATACCCGTGACCGCCACGTCGTCTTTCAGGAGCGCGAGGCCTGCCTTGCCAGCGGGAAACCATCCGTCGGCACCCTCATGGCCAACGCCTCGACCAAGCAGTGGCTCGGCAATCAGGAAGCGTTCAGTGGAGACTACTTCATCCTCGAGAAGGAGAGGAAAGCCAACACCGTCCGCCGCTTGACTGTTACCGAGTGCGAACGCCTGCAGGGTCTCCCGGACGGCTGGACCAACGTTCCTTGGAATAACCATCCGGCCCGCGACAGCGAGCGAATCAAAGCCATCGGGAACGGCATGGCACAGCCCTGCGCCGACTTCATCCTGCGTCAGCTCGTCTTCTACCACAGCCAGATTTCCCAGTGAAAAATGGCAACATCATAAGCGTTTCCCAGACCAAAACCGTCATAAACTAGTCCTAGTCCCCAAACAATGGAGGGTTTTTCATGACTCATAAGAAACGGGGAGGGCTCCTGTCCCTAGATATCATGGCATGGGTTGCCCTCGCTCTCATCCTCTTTGGTACCGGCACCTACGTTGGTGCCGACCTTGTCCATGCCTACCGTGCAGATCTTCTGCGCCAGCAGGCATCCAGCATCGACCAAGCACTCTTACTCTACAGCCGGTCGCATCAGACGACCGGCAGCGTCGTCGTCAAGAAATACGACGGCGCGAAGAGCGTGCAGGCAGAGACACTCCCGACGTATCCAGCCGAGATCACGAGCCTTGGCGTCATCAAGGAAGTCAAGGATTATCCGGGACAGGATACCGGCTACTTCTCGCGCATGGTGCACTTCATCAACACGAAGACCTCTAGCGGTACGACGGATGCCAACAAAGGTTACTTTAGGTATACGCCAATCCGCCAGAACTCCCCGGATGCGCCGAGCGAGTACTACGACATCAACTCAGATGCCATCATTGCCTACGACTTGGAGGTGACACTGCCGAATGGACAGAACTACTTTAGCCCGAATTCCCGCCACGGTGCGGGAGGCGTGGCACGCGAGAAAGCCCAGAAGTAAGGATGTCCTTCTGTTCCTAGTCGGAACCTTCTTCTTCGGCGTGCTCTCCATCTACTTCTTTGAGAGTAATCATCCGGTGTTCCAGTTCCTCCTCGCAGCGCTCCTCATCTGGATGGCAATCGAGGACGCAAGAGACACGACGATTGACCTTCGCATCCTCTTTGGCGTCCTCATCATCGGGCTCTTCGAGAGTGGGGAAGCCCCGACAAGAGTCCTTCTCTTTCTTCTGTGCTTCCTCATCCTGCAGTTTTTCGCACTCATCACTGTGAGCATCACAGATGCGCCGCCAAAGGAACATGAAGAAGTCACCGAAGACGGGGAGAAGAACGTCGTCTACGCGACAAAGCCCAACGAGACGCTGGCTTTCGTGCCACTCTATCTCGGAGGACTCATCCTTCTCCTCGCGTTCTATCTGCTCTATCCAATCGAGCGCATCATCCCGGATGGCTTCGTCATCGCCTATGAAGCCATCCAGAATCTCCTGCATGGATTCGGGCAAATTCCCGTGAGCCAGCTCTCGATTGGCGTCTTCTTCTTCCTTTTCCTCATCGACCTTCTGCTTTACGGGCGCATCTACCGTGCCAAGCACTTCAAGCAGACCGTCCGCTACCGTCTCTGCGGCGCAGGAGATCTCTACTTCCTTCCTGTCATGGCTGCCGTCTTCGGTCTCCCGATGGCCACAGGCGCGCTTCTTTTTGCCATCTATCTTGCCCTGTTCATTCTATCTTATCGGAAAGCGAGGGAACGCCATTGACTGCTGAGCAAGATATTGATCGGGTCTACCTTGGGCTGAACCGCTACAACCTCATCCACAAAATCCTGGTCCCAAGGTACAACGGCAACATCCGCCGCTGTGCCGAGGCGATTGGCCTCCGGCCCAACTACCTCCGCGACCTCATCGGCAACCCAACGCGGGACGCTGGGACGCGGACACTCACGACCATCTACCACTACTGCAAGCATGAAGGGCTCGATCCCGAAGACTTCATTTTTGTCCTAAAAGAGGACGAGGAGGTATCATCTTGAACGCCAAAAACTTATTCCAGCGTCCCGAGCGCTATACCCAGAGCAGCACGAACCAGAGTCCTGCGGCACGCGCTGCGGCAAAATGGGACCAGCGCGAAGGCGAGATCATCGAGCAGAACTACACCTACCGCAAACTCGTCGTCGGTCTCATGCTCTGCTGCGTCGGCCTCGGCGGTGCCCTTACGTATAAGTGCCTGTCGTCGTCCGTCGTGCCATACGTCCTTACCTATGACGCCTCGACCGGTGAAGTCCGTGGCATCGGCACAGCCCAGCAGATGGCCAACTTCCAGCCGAACGAACAGATGCAGATGTACTTCATCCGTCAGTTCATCAAGGACGCAAGAAACATCCCCTTGGATCCTGTCATCTACAAGAGCCAGCTCACCGATGCTTACAACTTCCTTACGACCGATGCCGCCAACATTCTGCAGAGCAAGATGGCAGAGGAGAAGACCACCGAGAAGTTCGGCAAGAAGACCGTTCAGGTCAACATCACGAACATCCTGCCGATTGATGATGGCAAGAGCTACCAGGTACGCTGGACCGAGGATGAGTACACGATCGGCTCGCAGAGCCGCACGGTCACGCCGTACACAGCCATCCTCACCGTCTCCTACATCAAGTCGACCGACGAGGAGCAGCTCAAGAAGAACCCGATCGGCATGTACATCTCCGATATCCGCTGGGATAAAGATGCCACGACCGACGCGAACGGCAAGAAGATCCAGTCGACCGATACCAGTAAAGCTGTCAGTGAAAAGGCTCAGAGCGCCGTCCAGAATGCGGCAAGCAATCTGATCCCTTGATATACGACCATGAGAGAAAGTAGTAAAGGAGTACTGACATGAAACACTTCACTTCAATGAAAACCATCCGCAACCTCACCTGCGCCGTCGCCCTCAGCACGGCCTTCTTCGCGCCGGGCCTTACTTACGCAGCAACGCCGTCCGCCGACGACATCGACGCTCAGATCCAGGCACAGCAGAAGATCCTCGCCGAGCTCAACACGAAGAAGAGCACGGCAGAGAACCAGCGCCTTGCACGGCAGATGGACGACCTCTCCAAGCAGATCGACGAGCTCAAGAACCGCAAGAACTACGACGCCAAGGGCGCAATCGAAGCCCTTGCCACGCAGCTTGCCGAGCTCCAGGACCAGATGCGCGATCAGGACGCCAACCAGGAAAAGCTCACCGATGCAATCGATAAGCTCAATAAGCTCACCGAGCAGCAGAAGAAGCAGGAATCGTCCTTCCGCACCTCTGGCTACAACTACCAGCAGACCTACAGCGGCCCGACCTCTGGGTATCTTGTCAACCCAGGCCCCAACCGCACGGTAGGTTACACGCAGGATGCCCAGAATGCCCAGGGTAATTCCACAATGGTCTTCCGCTACGCTGAGAACCAGCTCTACAAGATCTACTGCCGCACCGGCTACCTTACCGATATCGCACTCCATAAAGGCGAGAAGGTGAACTTCGTCGGCGGTGGCGATACGAGTGCATGGAAGCTTTCTTCCACGACCGTCGACGGCACGCCGCATATCTACATCAAGCCGGTCGTTGCTGCCAATACGACGAACCTCATCATCACGACGGACAAGAGAAGCTACCAGCTCATCATCACGACGAGTGACTGGTACAACCCGATGGTCCGCTGGACGTATGACGAGGAAGACGAGCAGAACATCCTCCTGCAGCAGAAGAAGGATGCCGAGACAATCACGAGCTCGACCTCTGCAACGAGCATGGAGAAACTGCACTTCGACTACGACATCAAAGTCAAGGGCGACAGCAAGTACCGTCCAGCTACCGTCTTCGATGACGGCGAGAAGACCGTCATCAAGTTCAAGAAGATGCCGAAAGTCCTGCCGGCCCTCTTCATTAAAGAACGCGGTCATAAGAGCGTCTCGCTCGCGAACTTCAAGCAGAAAGATGACTGCTACCTCCTTGACCGCCTCGTCTCGACCGCAGAACTCCGGTTCTCGGATAGCGACATCGTGACCATTTCCCGCAAATAATCGGAAAGGGGAGACCCCTGTTGGCAAGTAGTAAGTTCCAAGACCTGAAAGATTTCGTCTTGAAGAAACTCCATAAGAAGCGTGGCGACGACGCCGACATGCTCGATGGTGGCGGCGGTGGCGGTAAAGACGGCAAGGATGCTCCGCTTGAAGGCGAGATGAGCAACAAGAAGATTGCCGCGACTTCCATGCTCGACGGCGACCACGGCAAGATCTTCGGTGTCAGCCGACCGATTGTCGTCGGCATCGGCATCTTCTTCTTCGTCGTCTTCGCGCTCGCATTCATCTTTGCGAGTGATGATTCGTCGGAGCAGAAAGCGACCGACCCGAACCAGAAGACCGAAGACAAGATTGCTAAGAATAAGAACGGTGCAACAAGCAGCAAGTCGCTCCCGAATGACTACGAGCAGCTTGCCAAAGAGACCCGCCAGAACCAGGCAAAGCCCGGCCAGCCATCCGGCCAGCCGAGCAAGAACGCTGCCGGCACCGTTCAGGCACAGCGCCAGACGTCTTCTGAACCGGCAGCTGCCCCAGCGTCGGTTCCTGCTATCTCGAGCGTCCCGCGTGCCTCAATCGTCGGCAGCTATTCGCAGCCCTATACGCTCCCGAGTCAGGCAGCACCTCTGCCGAGCATCCCGCAGACGCCAGTCACCAGCGAGAGCGCCGGCACTCAGCAGCCGACAGCTCCTGCTACGGTCACAGACCGCGCGGCCGCTGCTGCAAAAGAACTCGAGAACTCGATGAAGTCCGCCATCTCCTTCGCCCTCGGCGGGGGAGACGGTGGCACGGGGGACGGCGCAGCCACCACGGCAGATGCTGGCACGGCAAGCGTCAGCTCGAGTACGCCAGCTGCTGCATCCGTCACCTACACGCCGGCCGATGAGAACACCCTGACTGCTGGCACAATCATCCCGGCGATGCTCCTCACGGGCATCAACACGGATGCACCGGGACAGGTCGCAGCCCAGGTCCTCTCGGACGTCTACGACTACACCGGCACGAACCTTCTCGTGCCGGCTGGCAGCCAGGTCCTCGGCACCGTCTCCGGCATCGACGGCAGTTCTGGCCGCGTGAGCGTCACGTTCAACACGCTCGTCACGCCAAACGGCGACAGCTGGAACGTCGGCTCGAGCTTCCAAGCCATCGACGGCGAAGGATACTCTGGCATCGTCGGCCATGTCCATAACCACACGGCAAGGAACTTCGGCGCTGGCATCCTGAAATCCGCGCTCTCCGCGCTCTCTACAATCAACGTCGACCGTGTCACCCTCGATGCATCGGCCATCACGGATCGCTTCGACAATACGTACAAGCCGACCACGACCGTAGACCCGGGCTACCAGTTCAACGTCTACGTGACGAATTCCATCCATTTCTGAAACGCTTGACGCTTCTTGCTGAAGCCATTATAATGACGAATGAGAAGTAGTGCTGATGCTCCCTACGGGAACTCGGTGCGGGAATAGTCCTCTCCATTTTACGGAGGGGACTATTTTTGTGAAGAAACTTCTTCGAGAATTGGAGAAAACGAATTCAATGTGCTATAATACAAGCGACAGATAGAACAGAAGAAAATAAGACACAATGAATCAAAAGAGGGGGAAGAATGATGGAAATCACCATCCATCGGGCACTGTCGCAGCTCAAGACGACGCAGGCCCGCATTGAAGATAAGTTCGAGAAAGACATCTACGTCTCGTCGACGATCGGCAAGACCAACATGGCCGAAGGCCGTCCTGTCGATGCCGTCAAGCGCGAGATTCTCGCCAACTTCGACAGCATGCAGCAGCTCCTCAAGAACTACCAGACCTTGAAGCTCGCGATCATCCGCTCGAATTCGGGCATCACGGAAGAGAGCACGAACATCAAGACGGGCATGGTCGAAGGCATGGAGCTCACGGTCGCGGAAGCCATCGCCATCCAGAAGTACGTGCTGCCGCTCGAGAGCCAGTTCGTGCGCCGTCTGGAAAACCAGCTCAACAACGCGAAGCGCACGATCGAGATGACCAACTCGCAGGCCAACACGGAAATCACCTCGGTTCTTGAAGCCCTTTCCAATAAAGACAGCAAGAATCTCGACCCGAGTCAGGTCAACACGATCACCGAGGCCTACCAGCAGAACAAGTTCCGCCAGCTCGTCGACCCGTTGGACCTTGCCGATAAGATTCGCAAGCTCCGCGACAAGCTCGATGCGCTCTCCGTTGGCGTAGATGCATTCCTCTCGGAATCCAACGCCATCTCGCACATCAACGTCGACCTTGGCTGAGATACTCTGCGGTCCCATGCCGAAGTCCAGATTCCAGCGGATCTTTGTCGATGAGATGTAAAACATGATCGACTCCACACAGAATAGCTCAGTGGTTCGAGCACAAGCCTTTTAAGCTTGCTACGTGGGTTCGAATCCCACTTCTGAACCATAACCGAACGTAACGTTCAACGTCTAACGTGTAACGCATAACGCACAGGAATCAACGCTCTTTCGGTTAACGCTCAATAGATAACGTTCAAAGAAGGGCGAGGCAGTCAGAAGGATTATATGAAATGGTTTTTTCGGTTTTGCCTTGCCCATGATCAAATCCTGCGGCAACGGTAGGGAGGCTGAATCCTTGGCAACCGGCAGGCTGGTATGGGGCCGCCTTAAAGGAGGACGGAAACGTCCTCCTTTTTGTATGCCCATTTTTAAATTAGCCCCGCATGAAAACCAAAAACTGCCAAAATCCGCACGTCAAGAGCCCCCACAAAATCTTTTGTATAGTGTATAGAGCCCTATATACGACCATGCACATCGTAAGCCACCCAACCCCTGCAAAACGTGTCTCGCCCCAGATAACACGCAAGACCGGACGCTTTTCCTACCTGCATATTCTCCTATACTGAGCGTAGCGAAAACGCAAGAATAAGGAGGAAAATCATATGCAGACACCAAATCCCGCAAACTTTTCCTGGAAGGAACTCTTCCGCCGCATCTTCCCGAAAAGACAAGCAGGAGAGAAAGACACCTTCCTGTCTCTCATGAATGAGAATGGCATCGTCCTTGGACGGAATCCCAAGACGAAAGACCTTCTCCTCTACGACGGCCCAGAGAGCGTCCTGCTTATCGGCCCTTCGCGCAGTGGCAAGGGCATCGGGACAGTCGTCCCGACCGCCTTCTGCTGGAACGAGAGCGCCTTCTTCTTCGACAGCACAGAAGCGCTCTTCCAGCTCACGAGCGGCTACCGCAAACGCAACCTCCATCAGAAGGTCATGAAGTTCGCGCCACTTGGAAAGCCGGGTGAGACGCTCCATTGGAACCCGTTTGCCGAGATCCGCGTCGGCACGCCATATGAAGCCACAGATGCCGATCTCATCGCGTCGTATCTTCTAGACCCCGAGCAGAGAATGCGGACAGAAGAAGCCCAGCAGGCCTTCCTAGAGCATGTGGATGCCTTCTCGCTATTCATCCGACGGATCGTGCATCGGCACATGGGGCAGGGGAGACTCGCGCCCTCCCTCAAGGACATCTTCTCGGCTCTCGAGCAGCCCATGAACGCCTTCCCAGATGAAGAACGGGACTACATCCGCGCCTCCCTTTTCCACTATCAGGAACCGGCAATCCTCGAGAATACCGCCGTCACGGACTTCACGGTAGGGGACATCGTCGACGCGAAAGAGCCCGTCTCTTTCTACCTCGTCTCCAGCGTCAAAGACATCCATAAGGCACAGCCTATCGAGAAACTCTTCGTGGCGGTCTTGAACGACCGGATCCTCGAGCGCAAGATTGACAAGGCGGAGAAGCAGAAACGCCTGCTCCTTGTCCTCGATGACTTCCTGCATCTTGGACGCATGCCAGAGCTCCCGCTGCTCATCAAAAACGCCAAGGACCTTGGTACGCTGTGCCTGCTCACTGCACAGTCCATCGAGGACATCGAGGCCTGCTACAAAGATGCCCGGTTCCTGCTGGATGCCTGCAAGGTGCAGGTCTACCATAGGCCGGACACCAACGATACCGCAGCACGCATCGTGAAGCTCCTGAAAACGCAGGCTCCTGATGAATTCCAAGGCCTCCAGAACGAGGACATCCTGAAACTGCGCTCCGATAAAGAAATCCTCTTCCTTCCCTCACATCCGCCAATCCTCGTCGACCGGTTCCGCTATTACCTCCATCCGGTATTTTCGTCCTACATCGAGATTCCGCCAGCTTCCATGAATGAAGAACCCTTGGAAGTACGCGCTTCTAGCTGAAATCCAGCCTCGAAACGCGCAAGATGGTGCGCGTTTTTGCGTCTCTATCTCCGCTATACTAGAACCATCTTGATAGCAGGAGGCATAGCATGAGCAAGAATGAACCCGCCAAGAACGGCGAACCAAAACCAGAGAAGAAATCCATCTTGCAGTGGTTCCGCGATAAAGAAGCCTACTACAAGAAAGGCATCAATAAAGGGGAAGGAGAGGTCTGGCACAGGGTCCTGATGGCCGTCATCCTGACGTTCGTCGCCATCTTCCTCGTCGCCACCGCCTTTGCCCAGTATCTCCTCGACCAGCAGGAAGAGCACTTCAAGAAGAATCCGCCAATCTATAACGCCGAGCAGCATGCGCTCGTCCCCGGCACGTATCGAATCTTCAGCTTGTCGCTCATTGACCCGGACCACCCGAACGAGAACTACGCTGTGGTCAGCGACGTCAAGGGTGGCATCCTTATCGCTGTCCCGTTCCCGGAAGACACGAAGCTCCCCGAGAACTTCGATGTCTCGTCTTATAACATCGTCGTACAGGCAGATGGCACCTGGGCCTTCCAGGGCACCGACTTCCTGAAACGCATCGAGGCCTACCGCGCCCAGCACAGCGAGGTCAAGAAATAAGCTTTCCCATAATACTCTCCAAATAGATAGGTTCATACACAGCAAAAAGAGCTCTGCCAAGCAGAGCTCTTTTTGTATGCTGTTTTTTCTTAGAATGGGAGCTCTCTATCCACGCGCGGAGGAAGATCCTTTGCACTGATATGGTCAGCAATTGCCTGCATGTAAGTCTTTGCCCGGACGGCCATATCTTCGCTCGTGAAACAGAGGCGCATCAGCTCATAGACATCTGCAGAGTCGAATTTGTAAATCGGCGCATCATCTTCATCGGATTCCTTGTACGCCACAGTGCAGTCAGGAGGGAAGGCTTCTAGTATTGCCTTCAGTGCAGATAGCATGGCATCTAGATCCTGCTTGCGGATATGAGCAAGTTCGAAGGCCATCGAGAACTGTTCCCGAAAATGCTCAAATGCTGCTTCTTCGTCTTCTGCTTCTTCCGTCCATTCCATGTCATCGTTCTCTTCATCATAGTCTTCATCTTTGTCGTCGATTCCCATAGTAGTCCCTCCTGTGCATGTCGTATTTTTTTCCTCCATCATACCATGACTTCCAAGGGGAACGCAATCCGCAAGAACAAGACGGTTTTCCGCTTCAAATCCTTGCTACCATTCGGGTAGTACATGAGAAAGCGAGAGAATCGTATGCATGAGATCGAACCATTCGTCAAGTGGGTAGGAGGGAAGCGACAGCTCCTGCCTGTTATCGAGAAGCACCTGCCAGCGTCCATCAAGGACTACTACGAGCCTTTTGTCGGCGGTGGCGCACTCTTCCTGCACCTGAAACCCAAACATGCTCACATTAACGACATCAACCGCTCCTTGATGAACGCCTACAAGGCCATCTGCGAGGATCACGAGAGCGTTCTCCGCTGCCTTGACGATATGGATAATGCCCTGCGCCAGGAAGGCAAGGCCTGCTACTACAGCATCCGCGATGCCTACAACCAGCGCGCTATGGAAGGCCACTACGATGCCTTCCTCGCCGCAGCCTTCATCTTCCTCAACAAGCACGGCTTCAACGGTCTCTTCCGCGTTAATCGGCAGGGGAGCTTCAACGTGCCCTATAATTACAGCACGCGCCCGTCCTACAATCGGGAGAACATCGAGGGGCTTGCCCGTCTCTTGCAGCAGACTCAGCCCCAGATAACGAACCTCGACTTTGCCACAAGCGTCAAGGACGCTAAAGAAGGCGATTTCGTCTTCTTTGACAGCCCTTACGCACCACTCACGGAAACGAGCTTCGTCGGCTACACAAAGGACGGCTTTGGCAAAGAGGAACATATCCGTCTCGCTGACCTTTTCAAAAAGCTCACCGACCAAGGCGCTCTCTGCATGCTCACGAACCATAACACACCGTTCATCCGAGACCTCTATGAAGGCTTCTACCAGGAAGTGGTGCCGGCAAGACGGAGCATCAACCGCGACGGCAGGCATCGGATGGGCGAGGAACTTCTCATCACGAACTACGAATCCTGAAACCTGCCCAGAATGGGCAGGCAAATCCATCCCATGAAACCAGATGCCATCTGGCATCTTATCTGCATCCCTTGCGATTCAACAGAGATGCCAAACTGAATCAAGGAGGAATCTTCTTGCAAACCGCCATCATCATCGGCGCAGGCCCGGCAGGCCTTACCGCCGCTTACGAACTTCTCGAGACAACCGACATCCATCCCATCGTCATCGAGCAGGAAGCCTTTGTCGGCGGCCTTGCCCGCACCATGCACCATAACGGCTGCTATATCGATGTCGGCGGCCACCGCTTCTTCACCAAAGACCAGCGGATCAAAGAAATCTGGCAGGACCTCTTGCCACTTCAAGGCAAGCCCGCCTATGACGACCGCCTCTTAAAGCGCCCCGGCGCACTCCAAGCAGACGGCCCAGACCCTGAAACAACCGACGACGTGCTTCTTTCCCGCACGCGTCTTTCCCGTATCCTCTACGACGAGCACTTCTTCTCGTATCCCGTCACGCTCGGCGCGGAGACAATCGAGAACCTCGGTCCTGTAAGACTCCTGTCAATCCTTGCCAGCTACGTCGCAGCCTGCGCCCATCCCAAGAAAGAACAGTCCCTCGAGGACTTCCTCATCAACCGCTTTGGCAGGAAGCTCTACGAGCTCTTCTTCCGTGACTACACTTATAAGGTCTGGGGACGCTATCCAAGCGAGATTGACGCCAGCTGGGGAGCCCAGCGCATCAAAGGCGTCTCCATCCGCAAGGCTCTTGCTCACATCTTCAAGAAAAACAGTGAAAAAGAAAAAGAGACCTCGTTCATCGATACGTTCTGGTATCCTAAATACGGTCCTGGCCAGCTCTGGGAAGCAATGGCCAAGCGCATCGAGGAGAAAGGCGGCATCATCATCAAGAACGCCAAGGTCATTGAGCTCCTCGGCACGAAAGACCACCTGACTGGTGTCACGATCGAGACGCCAGGAGGAGAACGGACACTCAAAGCGGATTCCCTCTTTTCCAGCATGCCGATTGCCGAGCTCGCGCCGGCACTCCCGAAGACCATGATCAGTAAAGAAGCCCTGGCCATTGCCAAAGCCCTGCCGTATCGGGATTTCATCACGGTCGGCATCCTCACCGATAAAATCGACCTCACCAACGAGAACAATCGCCCGACCTTTGGCGACATCCCGCCAGACTGCTGGATCTACATCCAGGAACCCCATATCCACATGGGCAGGCTCCAGATCTTTAACAACTGGTCCCCATACCTTGTCAAAGACCCGCTGCATCAGGTGTGGCTCGGTCTTGAGTACTTTGCCAAAGAGGGCGACCCGCTCTGGCAGATGGACGATGAAGCCTTTATTGAGATGGCCGAAGACGAACTCGAGACGATGGGCATCCTCTCCAAGCGCCACGTCAAGGACGCCGTCCGCTACCGCGTGAAGAAAGCCTATCCCGCCTACTTCGATGCCTATGAGGACTTCCCGAAAGTCCGCCACGAGCTCGACAAAATCGCGAACCTCTACTGCATCGGGCGCAATGGTCAGCACCGCTACAACAACATGGATCATTCCATGCTGACCGCCATCGAGGCCGTGCGCAACCTCAAGGAGCACCTGCCGGATAAAGAGAACGTCTGGAACGTCAACACCGAGCAGGACTATCATGAGACGGAAAGGAGAGTGAATAAGCATGCTGGTGAGTGATTTAAATCCGGAAGCTAAGAAGCGCTTTGATCAGTGTCAGGCAGTACTCTCACAAAAAGATGACTCTGTGGAATATGAACTTGCGGTTTATGTGGATATGAACAAGCCACTTGATGATGCCATGAAACAGTATTGTCGTAGGCACAGGAATATGAGCGAAGAAGATTATGTAGTGCTTGCAAAAGCAGCGGAATCTCTCGCAATCTGGGAATATCAAGCCGGCTGCAAATCTAAAGATTTTATTGAACCCTATATTCAGGGAGCAATGATGGTCAATGGGCATGAATTTATGCTACAAGATGTGTTGCAGCGTATTGGAAGGATGGAAAGGAGTAAATCCATTATGGAAGAAACAATCGTAGAGGCACTCGCCAAACTCTCGATGCAGTTTACCGTCGACCGAGGAACGGCGCAGGAAATCAACCGAGAGGGGGCAGAGAAGGTCACGACCTTCATCTGCCATGAACAGACGCCGAATGGCAAGCAGTTCTATCTGGCAGGCACCGTGCTCGACGAGCAGGGAAAGATGAAAGAGGATAAGACCATCCTCTTTCCTGCTACGCCTGCCATCCTGGACCTTACTCCAGAAGAACGCGACGCAGTTTCCGCCAAATTTGAGGCGTATCTGGATGAAGGAAAAGTCCCACCAATCTGGCAGCGCGTCTCCGATCCTCAGATGCGCGACCTCATCCATAACGTCTGCGCTCTCCGTAAAGAGAAGCCGGCCATCGACCAATACGATCAGTACTATAAAGGCATCATGAACGACCTTCTCCGCCACACGCCACAGGTCGGCATCGAGCGTATCGCATCCTCGATGGAGCAGGCCGTCTATCTCTGCCACCCAGAGAAGCATCCCACGACGCCATCTGGGCGCGACCCTCTCTATGTCGTCAACACGCTCGAGACTCTCATGAAAGACCGCCAGATGCCGGCAATCGACTTCGTCGCACTGGAAGCCTACAAGAAAGCCTTCCATCGAGAAGACAAGCATACGTTCTGCCACACGGCGTCAAGAGTGGCACAGGACAATGGCCTTTCCGTGAGACTCTCGATACATGAATTCAAGGAACTCCCGCTGGACATTCCCTGCTGCACGTTCGAGGTCTTCGAGCGGAACAGTGACTACCATCGCCCCGTCGGACAGGCACACATCTTCTTGGACAGCAGTGAGCCGAAACAGGAAGACCTGCCGTATACCAGCCGACAGGCAGCCTTCCTGCACTGCCTAGAGAATCCCGCTCTTGCAGAACAATTGGAATGGGCGAATAAGCAGGTCTGCCTCACAGCAGCATCCGTCACGGCTCTCCGGAAGACCATCGAAGAGCATCCAGACCGCTATCCACCCAAATTCCTCACTCCGTGGCGAGATGAGACGCCACGCTTCCAGGACGCAGTGATGTTCATCGAGGCTTCTCCGAACTTCCATTGCGACCTGTCGTTCTGCCGCAAGAGACCCCGGAAGGATGGCGATTTCCATATCCTGTTCTCCGGCAGTCTGGAAGACGCCAAGAAGATGGATCCTGCAGACATCTCCATCTACACCTACGAGCGGCCTGTCTCAGGGCCACGGAAACTCGAGCGCGTCCGCTCGATGGATAATACGCGAACGGAACCAGAGCCGAAACCGCGAGACATAGAAGAGCCACAGGAAAGACCAAAGCCCCAGATTTCCCGCCGTGAGCGCCCCAAAGCCCCGCATGCCAAAGAACTCGAGGAAGAGACGATCAAGACCATCCGCGAGCTCATCAAGAAGCAGCGGGAAAGTGGCGCATCCGACCGCGATATCGACAGGGCATTGTCACACATCCGCAAGATCCTCCCAGACCTTGCAAAAGATAAGCAGCCGAGCCACTGATGAGAAAGGATGAAGAATCATGGAAGAAGAAAGAATCACCGAACAGGAGCGCATGGAAGCGACGCAGGAAGCCATCCGCAAAGCATTCAAGGCACTCAACCTGCCAGCAGACATCTGCATCGTCAGAGACGATGGGAAAACAAAACCATACTTCCAGATTGATTCTTACAAAGGATCCATCTGGGATGATTCACCAATCATAAGCAGGCTCCCAGTCGGATGCCAGCGCCTCGAGGACGTCGCATCGGAAACGAATCGCCATTTCCGCGATTACGATCTTGGCAATGCCATCCGCAACTTCACGCCTTACGTGGAGGAGATTGCACGAGACCCCCAGCATTTCGCCGAGGACTGCCTGTACCGCCACGACCTGTATTGCCATATCGCAGATGCCTGCCAGGCAGCAGACCGAATCCAGAAGGGTGAGAACCCAGAAGAGGTCTATCACGCCTATAAGGAACAGTGGAAAGAGAGCGCCCGCAAGAAAGCTCAGTTCGATTGTGGCGAGCACCTGCAGCGGATGAACCGTCTCTACGGCCAGTCGTATCATGCGACGAGAGAGGTTATAAATAGTCTCTCTGAAGAGAAAGAGCGTTTCCCAATTCCCGGTCAGGAGAACAAAGCATTCTATGTCTGGACGCCGGAAACGGAAACGCAGGAGTCCCGCTGCTATGAGTTCACGGAGCCGGAACTCGATGCGCTGGACTTTGATAAAGAATTCCCAGATGGCGCGGATATACATGCTATCTCCATCGATGCGAACGGCATCATCACATCGGATGATGCTGTGCCTGATAATGCTGGCATGAACTTCCATGATGCTTATCCGATGTTCCATGCAAAAGACTCCCGTTATCCTTCCCGTCAGGCACCACCCCGTGCCGAGACCGTGAAGGACACGATGCTCGACGAGATCAAGAAGATTGCCAAGCGTTACCAGGAAGCTGGGGTATCCGAGAAGGACATCGAGAAGGCTCTTCGCAACGTCCGCAAAGAAATCCCGAGCATCACGCAGGAAAAGCAGGCAAGCCGCTGAAGAAAGGATGAATCATCATGGCAGAAATGAAAGAGAATCAGGATGTATTCCCTGTTCCTGGTAAAGAGAACCGTGCCGTCACTGTCTGGGTCGAAGAAGCCAGAGACGGCAAACCACACTGGTATGACTTCACCGAAGCAGAGGCACTCAGGGTCGACTTCGACAAAGCCTTCCCGAATGGCTATGTTGACTACTACATCGACATCGACAAGGACGGCATCATCCAGTCGGATACCCTGTCGCCGGGTGCAAAAGGTACGCGTTTCACAGAGTCGTATCCAGGCTTCAAATGCAAGGATACTTTCTATAAAGAAAGTCAGGATACCATCAGCATTGAGGGCATGAAAGAAGAGATGCTCGCGGAGCTTCAGAAGATGGCCAAGAGCTATCAGGAGAAGTGTGGCGTATCCGAAAAGGATATCGAGAAAGCCCTGAACCGTGTTCGCAAAGAAATCCCGAACCTCTCACAGGAAAAGCAGCAGAGCCGCTGAAATCAAGCCACTCAGATAAGGAGACTTATCATGGAACCAAAACTCACCGAGAAAGAGCAGGCTATCGCGCATGCCATCACGTCGACGCTCAAGAAGAACGTCCTGGATTCTGGCACCATCCAGGACGTGCGACGCGGCCCAAACGGTGGCATCACGACCTTCGTCTACCACATCATCACACCAGAAGGCAAGGCCTTCTACCTTGCCGGCATCCCGCTTGACAAGGATGGTAGGGTACGCATGGAACGAGCCATCGTGGCTCCTGTCACGCCACATATCCTGCGCCTCACACCAGAAGAACGGGCTGCCGTCTCCGTCAAGCTCGAAGAATACATGGATATGGATAAAGGCCCCGTTCCTCCCATCTGGCAACGCGTCTCCGATCCAGAAATCCGCGAATCCCTGCGCACGACCTGCATCCCACGCGTGGACAAGGTCATCTTCGGCAGGAGACCGCATTACCTCGACCAATACGACTGCTACTATTGCGGCCTCATGGCCGAGCTCCTGCATCAGAAAGAAGGATTCGGCGTAGAGCGCGTCGCGTCCTCGATGGAACAGGCTGTATTCCTCTGTCACCCGACCATCCCAGCATCCATCCCGTCTGCCCGCAATCCGCTCTACGTCGTCAAGAGCCTTAGACAGGTCATGAAAGAATACGAGATGCCAGAGCGTTCCTTTGCCATCCTTCAGGCCTATCAGGATGCCTTCCATCAAGGGAATCACCATACCTTCTGTCACTGCGCGACGAAAGAGGAGCGGGAGAGGGGACTCAGTCTCCGCTTTCTCCCACAGGAACGGCCAAACTACACATTCCAGATCATCGCGCGGAATGAGGACCCAGAGCAGCCTGCCCATCAGGCTCAGGTTGTCCTCAAGCCCCAAGAACCAGATGAGCTGGAGAAGGACGCCAAGGCCATCCAGCTCGAAGCCCTGCAGGCCATCCAGGAAATCTTCCAGAAGCATCAGGCGGACAAGCAGACCATTGCCCTTGCCATGCGTCAGCTCCAGAAGAGCCTGTCGGGGCTTGCTTAAAACGAGTCGTCAATCCTACCTACAATCAACCCAATAACCTGCAAGCCATCAAGCCAATCTGCTTGGTGGCTTTTTCATGCCATCCTGCAGGGAACAGTCCCTCCGATTCGCAATTCCATGCGAATTTTCCTCTGAAAAAGTCGTCTAAACTAGAGGAAAATCCAGCAACTATGCACGAAAAGGAGGAATTTCTTTGGACGAAGAACGCGCCTACCGTATGCGGGTCGCCAAGTACGTCTGCTGCATTGTGGGCATCTGTTATTTCATCGGACTCTGGTACGCCACGCAGTCCGTTGCCGAGACATGCAACTACAACAAAGTCCTCGGCTGGCATCTGACAATTGGGGGCATGCACCTCTATCCGCCATTTGCCTATTTTTTCTGGGCCCGCGATGAGCTCCTCACGGCAGCCATACCGGGCATCATCGCGAGCAACGACAAGTGGACGACCATCGCCCTCTTTGCCGGCGCGCTCATCTCGTATGGCGTCACCAAGAACATGAAACGCGAGACTTCTCATGGTTCTGCGGAGTGGGCGAGTGCCAAGGATATCGACAAGTCCGACCTCGGCATGTACTGCTCCAAGAACGGCGGTCAGTACGAGTATAAGAAGACCAAGCACAAGATTCTTGGACTCATCCCGTACACGAGCAAGAAGAAGATTGTCAAGACTTCTGGTGTCGTCATCGGCGTCAACCCGTATACGCACAACCTCATGCTCCATGACGGCCCAGAACACATTCTCCTCATGGCTCCGACCCGTTCCGGTAAAGGTGTCAACACGATCATCCCGACCGGTCTCATCTGGTCCCACTCGATCATGTTCTTCGACCCGAAAGGCGAGCTCTGGGCTAACACAGCGATGTTCCGCAAGAAGTTCCTGCACCAAAAAGTCCTGAAGTTTGAGCCACTCTGCACGGACGGTTCCGCTGCCCGCTGGAACCCGCTCGCCGAGATTAACTTCCGCACGTTTGAAGAACTCTCCGACGTCTCGACCGTCGTATCCGTCATGGCAAAGCCGAACGGCGAGAAGAAAGGCGGCGGCGACCCGTTTTGGGATAACTCCGCGATTGCACTCCTCAACGGCGTCATCATGCACCTTCTCTACAAGCACTACAAAGAGAAACTCCCGCTCCCATGTCCGACCGACATCATGTCCTTCCTCTCGACGCCTGGCATGAGCACCAAGCAGCTCTTCAAGGCAATGGGCACGTATCCGCACATCACGCCAGATGAGTTCCTCGAAAAGCCCATCCTCAACGAGGATGGCTCACCAAAACTCGATCAGAACGGCATGCCCATGCACATCAAGAACCCCTTGAAAGAGATTTACGGCGAGTACATCAAGGACTACCAGCCGTTCAATGCCTACTTCGGGCGCAAGGACATCCATTGCCTCGAAGACATCCGCCTCGCCATCCTCGACCGCATCGACAAAGGGGAGGAGGTCGACTTCCAGGACGACCCGAGCGTCGATGTCGACGACAAGGACAAAGACGAGAACCCGCTCTACATGCTCCTCACGCACCCGAAAGTCGCCGAGGAAGCCGCCAATATGAGCAATGGTGCCGAGCAGACTGTCGCATCGATCATGCAGACCGCGCAGACCGCACTTGCCATCTACCAGGATCCGGTCGTGCAGAGCAACACGGCCGTATCAGACTTCGCCATCCGTGACCTCCTTGACCCGAAACAGGAAGTCTCCATGTATTTGGTCATGCAGGTCAAAGATATCCAGACGGTCAAGCCGATTGCAAGACTTTTCATCAACACGCTTTTAAATAAACTCATCCGCGACATGAAATTTGGCGACAATGCCCCGAAGAAGAAGCAGCGCCTCTTATTGATGCTCGATGAGTTCCCACAGCTCGGCAACATGCAGTCCGTCGAGCTTGCCCTTGCTATTTGCGCCGGCTACGGCATCAAGATGTGCATCGTCTGCCAGGATATCAATCAGCTCAATAAAGAGTACACAAAAGATAACTCCATCGCGAGTAACTGCCATGTCCACGTCTATTTCACGCCAAACCTCGAAGCTGGCGGCAGTGCCACGAGTGAGTCCATCTCCAAGAACCTCGGCAAGAAGACCATCCACACGACGTCTCACAGCGACGGTGGTGGCGGCTTCTTCAAAGGCTCCGATTCTACGTCGAGTACGGGTCGTGAACTCATGACTGCCGACGAAGTCTCGCATATGAGCTCCGAGAAGGAGATCGTCTTCGTTGCCGGCCATAAGCCGATTTTTGGCGACAAGCTCCGTTTCTACAAGCACAAGATGTTCACCGACCGCACGAAGCTCGGTGCGCCCGTGACGAGCGACATCGTCACGCAGGTCCAGAGCTACAAGGACCTCTTTGCCGTCCACGCTGCCGAACAGGCCGAGACGGAAGAGAAGAAACAGCATGTCCTTGCGACCAAGGCAAAGGCCGCAGGTCTTACCGTTGCCGAGTTCATCGAGGCTGAACAACGCGCCAAGTTAGGAGGCGGTATTGATGAAAAAACTCCAGAACCTCGCAAAGGCGAAACCCCAGACAATCCGGGACAAAAAGAACCCCAAGACGCTCCAGAGCCTCCAGGAGTCGCAACGCCTGATCCTCAAAGGACATGGCGTCCGGGTGCGCCAAAAGTAGGAGCACCCTCTCGTGGCGGGGCTGGCTCAAG
>OIWV01001049.1_pt1 | contig 25045 bp, 20 predicted proteins | sample 1587751 | NCBI WGS metagenome assembly OIWV01 (sample SAMEA3888913, study PRJEB22519) | human gut metagenome | biome: human gut; feature: human-associated habitat; material: faeces | place: Denmark | collected 2010
GAGCGCAGGGGCGTGGAATTCATCTTCGAGAACGACAAGCTCTTCAACCGGCAGTCTTTGGGAGGCGTCGAACTGACCAAGAAGCAGATTGACGACCTGAACGAGGGCAAGGCCATCTTCGTGGAGGGCATGAAGCGCAAGGACGGGGAACTGTTCTCCTCCTACGTGAAACTCGACGAGGCGACAGGCCGCCCGTCCTACACCCGCTACAATCCCGACTCCCCGGAAGGCGCACGGGAAATCTACATCCCGAATGAAATCAATGGCGTGAAAATCACTCCCGAGGAACAGAAAGAGTTGCGCGAAGGGAAGCCCATCTTCCTCAACGACATGGTGAACCGCAAGGGAGAGGAATTCTCCTCGTTCATCAAGGCAGACCTCGAAACGGGCAGGCTGAGCTACTCGCGCACCCGGGACGGCTTCGACCAGCGCGAGGAGTTCAAGATACCGGCCAAGGTATGGGACGTAGAGCTTACCCGCAAGCAGCGTGCCGACCTCCAGAGCGGCAAGGCGGTGCTGGTCGAGGGCATCAAGGGGTATGACGGCAAGACCATCTCGCAGTACGTCAAGGCGAACTTCAACCAGGGCAGACTGGACTTCTACAACGAGAATCCCGACCGCAGACGCGACGCCTCGCAGCGCAACGTGGTGTCCGCCACACAAAGACAGGGAGAGGAAAACCGCCAATCCAGGGGGGCGAGCATAGCCTGACGGTCAAAGCAAAACGAATGTTGAACCCAAAAGAATCAGAACATGGAAATGAACAAGGAAAACAACACGCCTTTCAAGGCGGAAGACGTGAACTGGGACGAGCTGGCAGCCATCGGCATCCTGAAGGATGAACTGGAAATGGCCGGGGAACTCGATACGCTGCTCAGCGGTGAGAAGACAAACGTGGTATCGCTCAGCCTGGTGCTGCTCGGCGTGGACGTGGTGATGGACGCCACACTCCAGTTGGTACGCAAGGACGGCGACCCGCTGCTCGAAATCCTCGGTATCAAGCCCGTGGAACAGTAACCCCGCCTTCTTATAATATGTAAACCGAATGTATAACCGCCGTTTCCCGTCTTCGCGTACCGGCAAGCGGGAAACGGCTTAAATTTTATCCGAATCATGATAGCAATCATAGCAGAGAAACCGAGTGTCGGTCAGGACATAGCCCGCGTAGTCGGGGCTACAGAAAAAATGGACGGCTACATAACAGGAAACGGCTACATGGTGACATGGGCGCTGGGACATTTAGTGTCGCTGGCATTGCCGGGAACATACGGCTACACGAGGACCACCGCCGAAGACCTCCCGATGATTCCCGAACCGTTCCGCCTTGTGCCACGGCAGATACGCACGGACAGGGGGATGGTGACGGACATCGCCGCCGGCAAACAGCTCAAAATCATTGATGAAGTATTCTCCAAATGCGACAGCATCATCGTGGCAACGGACGCGGGCCGCGAGGGGGAACTTATCTTCCGGTGGATATATTCTTATCTGGGCTATACCAAGCCCTTCAGACGGCTGTGGATCTCCTCGCTTACCGACGAGGCCATCCGCGAGGGCATGGCGAACCTCAGGGAGGGAAGCGGATACGACAGCCTCTATGCCGCCGCCGACAGCCGTGCGAAGGCCGACTGGCTGGTGGGCATGAACGCGAGCCGCGCCCTGGCGACAGCCTCCGGATCGGCGAACAACTCCATAGGCCGTGTGCAGACTCCCACGCTCGCCATGATATGCGCACGCTTCAAGGAAAACCGGAACTTCGTCTCCACTCCATACTGGCAGCTGCATATCGCGCTGAAAAAAGACGACGTGCACCGGCAGTTCTTCCACCCGGAGGACTTCAGGGACAAGAATGGGGCGGAGGCCGCGTACAGGCGCATTACTTCCGACTCTGTGGTGACCATAAATAAGGTAGAACGAAAGACGGTATTTCAGCAGGCTCCGCTTCTGTATGACCTTACCGCACTACAGAAGGACTGCAACATCCACCACGACCTTTCGGCGGACAAGACCCTTTCCATCGCCCAGTCCCTGTACGAAAAGAAACTGGTCTCCTACCCGAGAACGGGCAGCCGTTATATCCCGGAGGATGTCATGGCACATGTCCCGGCCTTGCTGGAAAAGGTCATCACCATGCCCTGGTTCAGGGAATACGGACGGACTTTCGACCTTTCCGGCCTGAACACCCGGAGCGTGGACGCCACGAAAGTGACCGACCACCATGCACTGATCGTCACGGGCGTCGTTCCCGAAGGGCTGTCCGAGGCGGAAGCGGTTGTTTATGAGATGATAGCCGGAAGGATGCTGGAAGCCTTCTCTCCACGCTGCGAGAAAGAGTCACTGAAGATGGAGTGCGTGTGCGAGGGTATGGATTTCCGCTCACAATCCGCCGTCATCGTCAATCCCGGCTGGCGTGCCGTGTTCTCCCGGAAGGAAGACCGTGAAAAGGACGAGCCGGAAGGTAACGGGGGAACGGCGGTGTTTGCCGAAGGCGAGGAAATCCCGGTCATGGGATACGGGCTGGCACAGAAAAAGACCCTGCCCAGACCCCTTTACACGGAAGCGACCTTGCTCACCGCCATGGAGAACTGCGGTAAGGAAATCGCTGACGGACAGGCACGGGAAGCGGTGAAGGAGCTGGGCATCGGCACGCCCGCTACCCGTGCCGCCATCATCACGACCCTTTTCAAGCGTGACTATATCGAGCGTTCCGGCAAGAGCATCCGCCCGACGGAAAAGGGGCTTTACCTCTACGAGTCGGTCAAGGGCATGATGGTGGCCGATGCCGAACTGACCGGTACATGGGAGAAGGCACTGGCACAGATAGAGGGGCACACCCTCGATCCGGAAAGCTTCATGCTCTCCATCCGGGAATACACCGGGAAAGTGACCGGTGAGATACTGCGTCTCAAATTCCCCGAACCGTCGTCACGCGCCTTTACCTGCCCCAAGTGCAAGACCGGCAATGTGATAGTGAAGGCAAAAGTCGCCAAGTGCGACCATGAGGGGTGCGGACTGCTGGTGTTCCGCCGTTTCCTGAACAAGGAGCTGACCGACCAGCATCTGGAACAGCTTTTCTCTTCCGGCTCCACCAGGCTGATCAAGGGGGTCAAGGGCAAGAAAGGGGCCTCTTTCGACGCCGCGGTAGCCTTTGACGCGGACTTCAACCTGAAACTCTCGTTCCCCAAGCCCAAGGGAGGGAAGGGGAAATAATGCACTGCCATTCCAATTCAAGGGCAAAGGTAGCGGAACCGCCCGTTTCCACCCGCAAGGTCGGGCCTTGCAGGTTTCGGGGAAAATCATCCTCACTCGCGTTCCGGTATTTTCCCCGAAAACCTTGCCGGTGGAGGCGGTCCGCTTTCCGGCCCCTGAAATTGGAAATGACATGTTTCACCCATTAACCATATACGGTCATGAAAACAAGGGAATGTATCGAAAAACTCAGGACAGCCAAATGGATAAGGATTATGGCATTGGCCATTGTCGCCTTCATCGTGTTCAGCTATCTCCACTCAAGAGGAATATCGCCCGTATGGGCGGCAGTCGCCATCGTGTGTTTCAAGGGATTCTTCAGGTTTTTATATAAAATAGCCTGCCTGCTGGTAGCGGCGGCTATACTTTTCTGCATTCTCAGCTATCTGGTTTTCTAAAGATACAGACATATGAAGCGGATATACCATACAGGTCCAAATATCACCTCGCGGAACAGGGCTGTCCTTTCGGGCGGCTCTTTTTGTTTCCCATGCCTTATGGAAATGAGAATGACGAGGACACGCATGGAAAAGACAGGGAAGCGCATACAGCCATTGACAGACCGTGAACTACAGGGCAAAGTTGGCAAACGCTTCTTTTCGGACGGCAAGGCCGGGCCCTTCGGGTTTCGCGGAAAAATCATCCTCGCTGCGCTCCGGTATTTTTCCCGAAAGCCTTGCCTTTCCGGAAGCGTTTACCGTAAAGCCCTTGTAGTTCAACGGGCTGCCAAAGCCCGGATATTCACAATTAAAATTATAAAGTCATGAACCAAGCAATCATCTCAAGACCGCCGATGGCACCGGTGCAGATGCCGATGCCCGCAACAAGAAGAAAAAGGACAGTGGAGCCGAATCCCGTAGTCAAGTTCCCGCCAAGAGGCACAGGACCGGTACACATCTCCACGCTGCTGAACCCCATCCTGGAAATATGCCACCATCCCGACAGGGACAGGCTGCTGGCGGAGTTCTTCAACCGATAAAAAATACGATTATTCACACTTTAAATTATTACAGTTATGTTTTTTACAGCAATCAACCAGATGATGACCGAGGGCGTGGACCTCACGATAGTCATCCGCAAAGCGAACGGACAAATGGCGGTATCCACACTGCCGAAGTCGAACGGGCTGAAGGACGAGGCCCAGAACCACATCGTGCCCCTGACGGTCAGCGGACTGCCGGAGGAACTGGACGCGGGATTCCTGCAAACCGTCGCCCGGCCGATACAGAAGGTGGCGGGACTGATCACCAACATGGCGCAGTTCGAGGCGCAGGCTGACAAGGCCGCTGCCGACAGCAAGGCGGCGAAGGAAGAAAAAGCCAAAGAGACGAAGGAGGAGAAGGAGAAACGCGAGAAGTACGAGAAGCATCTCAAGAAGGCGGAGGAACTGATTGCCGCCGGGAAGCACAGCGAGGCTGTCTCCGCACTCGGCCAGGCACGCCTCCATGCCAAGCCGCAAGACCTGAAGAAGATTGACAGCATGGTGGAGGAACAGAAGAAGGCGATGAACAAGGGCAGCCTGTTCGAGCTGATGGATGAACCGGCACCGCAACCGCAGCCACAGCCACAGCAGCAACCGCAACCTATGGCGGCAACGGCACAACAGCCACAGCCACGACCAATGGCAGTTCCCATGCAGCAACCGCCCTATCCGCCGCAGCCCCAGGCTCCGAGACCGATAGCAGGACAACCGCAGCGGCCTATGACGGCACAACCGCTGCAACAGCCTTCGATGTGGCCACCGCAACAACCGCCGCAAAGACCGCTTCCGCCACAGCCGCAATATGCCGGACAACAGCCTACGGCTCCGCAGCCTCCATACGGGGCACAGTCTGACACGCACTGGCAGGAACAGGCATTCTCTCCCGAAGACTACCCTGCGCAATATCCCGCGGACGGAGAAATCAATTACAATCCCAAGGATTACGAGGAATATCCCGATTTTCCCCAATCCATGTTAGAACCCAAGTATTCACCTTATCAGACAGTTTAAGATTATGGCACTCGAAATCACAGGAATGACACGCTCGTTCACGTTCAAGAAAGGCAGCGGAATGATTACGCTCGACGATCCCAACCCGTCGGACAGCCCCGAAATGGTCATGAGTTACTACTCCAACTTCTACCCGGAGCTGACCACGGCGACGGTACACGGACCGGTCATCAAGAATGACAAGGCGGTGTACGAGTTCAAGACCACCATCGGGACAAAAGGATAGGAAACCATGAAGAAGGACAATAAAAAGAAGAAATCATGTGTACCATTGGACGAACATCAGTCGGCACTGCTCGCAAGGCTCATCATCGGCCAGACAGAACGGAATGTACGACACGGTGTGAACAGGACAGAACGGATTACGGCTCCAAGCGGGGCCGTAATTCTTTTCTGAATACGGCACTTGCCCCGATAGCACAGAAAAGTATTGTCGTGGATTCATACGGCAGTAATGGCATCAACGTGATTACGCAGGAAAACTACGAGTTCCTGCGTGACTCGTTTTTCAACTATGCCCTTTTGTTGAAACAGGAAGCGGTGCATACTCCGGGCAAAAGTATCGGGGCAAGCATAGCCAATCTGTACGACGAGATGGACAAACTTGTCGGGGAAGGGATGAATGTGAATATCGAACAGGATAACGGCAGGCTCTATTTCAATCTGTGGAAGTGTCACAAATGGGGCGAACTGACCTTGTACTATTTCCCGATGAAATTCGTTGAATCTCTCAATTCTACGCTCAGGAGGATTTCCATTACATTCATTAACAAGCTGATGTGGGCAAACGGAATCTCTACCATTTTGGACGAAGAGGACACGGATTATATATTCATGTGGCTGAAAGAGGATGATTCGCAGGAGGAGGAAGAGGAAACTGTCAAAAGACTGGAACTGGTACGGTCATACGAGAAAGGGAAAATCGGCAGGCTGCTAAAGCATGTTGAAAAAAAGTCCTATTACAAGGATTTGCCGAAGGCACTTGAAAAATACACCCCGCAAAACGACTTCGAGCGTTCCATTGTCGGAGCGATGAAAAAGGGATTGCCCTTCCTTAACCCGGAACACGGTATCATGCAATACGGCTATGATGCCTTTTACGAGGAGGAACCGGATTTTCAGCCGATGCGTCTGGATCAGCAGATAAGGGTGGTCTATGACTGCGACGACATGGTGTCCGAATATCTGGTGGACTATTACAATAATAACAGCCAGGAGACATACGATATCATCCCGATTACCACCTGTGCCCTGTCACCGGAAACCGACCGCCTGTTTATCATGGATGACTATCCGGAACGGTTCTTCAAGTGGGCGGATGAATTTATTAACATTGTATATTGAAAGATTATGGTAGAAACGAATGAACTTACAAGAAAACTGAGGACGCTGCTTCATCCGAGGGCGGCGTTGATTGTCTATGCGGAAGAGAATGACAACCACAGCACGGATGACGACGGTTATTTTATCGAAGTCAGGGACATAGACGAAAATGGGACAATGGGCGAAGGCCGTCCGGTGACGGTGGAGTTCATGAACGAACTGGTACGGGGCTATTCCGAAAGCCACAGTGTGACACCATACGGCAGGATACCGTCCAACCTGCTGTGGTTTGACCCGCGCAAGGGCAGTGAGAAATACATCTGGTACAACCCGCCCCAAAAGCGCATGATGTTCTTCCATGACATCCTGAAGATTGAAAGCGCGGAATACAACCTGCCGGGCGTGATCTATGAGGCCGGAGAAAACCGTCTGAATGTCTATGCCTATACAGATGTTGAACTGACAGACAATTCGGACCTTTTTGCGGCTCCGTTCTTCAATGTGACGGGAGCGAGCGTCTGTCTGGGCTCCGCAAAAATTGAGAAGCCGAAAGACCTGACCTACACGAACCTGCTGGAGTATTGGGAAAAGAGGTTCTGGCTGACGGAGTTCTCCCATCTGGGTGGAGGTGGGAACCCCACGAAATCCAATCTGGTACTGGTAACGAAAGCGGCAAAGGACAAGCCTTTTGACCTTGACGAACTGCAACCTTTAAAAAAACTGAAACTAAAAGACATATTGCGATGAAAAGAGTACATTATACAGACAGTTACCTGATGAACCCGCAACATCCGGTGACGGTAAACATCATAGGCGCGGGCGGTACAGGCTCGCAAGTGCTGACCGGTATGGCAAGACTGGATGTCACGCTCCGTGCACTCGGACATCCGGGATTGTTCGTAACGGTCTACGATCCAGACATCGTGACGGACGCAAACATTGGGCGGCAGCTCTTCGGACCGTCGGACCTGGGACTGAACAAGTCACAATGTCTGGTCACAAGGATAAACAATTTTTTCGGAAACGACTGGAAAGCGGAGGCGAGTTTCTATCCGTCGGTATTGAAGGAGGTAAAGCGGACCGAAATTGCGAACATCACCATTACCTGTACGGATAATATAAAATCCAGACTCGATTTGTGGAACGTGCTTGCGAAAGTTCCTTCATCCTCCTATACGGACAATAACACGCCGCTCTACTGGATGGATTTCGGGAATACAAAGACCGCCGGGCAGGTTGTACTGGGAACCGTGCCGAAGAAAATCAAACAGCCGGTTTCCACGATGTATGAAACGGTCGGCTCACTGAAAGTCATTACCCGTTTTGTGAAATATGCGAGAGTGAAAGAAGTGGATTCCGGACCGAGTTGCTCACTGGCAGAGGCATTGGAAAAACAGGATCTGTTTATCAACTCCACGCTGGCGCAACTCGGCTGCAATATCCTCTGGAAAATGTTCCGCCACGGGATGATTGAGCATCACGGGCTGTTCCTGAACTTAGAAACGATGAAAGTCAATCCGATAGGGGTATAAGACAGGCAAAAGCAAATATGAAAAAGTGGAACCGCCTTGCCGGAAAAGTTTCTGCAAAATAATATCATTCAATTCATTGCGGAATGAGAAATTATTTGTACTTTTGCTATTGTATTTCGAGAATGTTTTGTTAACGATGTATGAACGGCAATAAAAGCACATATAAATACCACCCGTATATAACAAATATTTTTTGTTCAGGCGGTGCTTCGTCCTATAAGACGGAGGCTTTTTTCGTGTCATTACCGTTTCGTAAAGTTGTTTCCATATCCGGAAAATATTTGTCCGATGCGCTTAAAATGTGTGCCGATTATTTGGATATTCAGATAATTCGGTTACTCTCTCTCTCTCTCTCTCTCTCTCTCTCTCTCTCTCTCATGGCTACGCGCGTCAATATACAAAATATTCCTTAAATACCAATCACTTACGGAGAGTCCGTTTTCCGGAATATCTCTCCTTTCCACGTTATTATCCGAACCTTTACATGCCGCCCTCACCAATCGGGGGCGCGTATCGTCATATCCGTCGGCGGTGTATGCCGGAGCATGGAACAACAATGCCCGCATACGCCGCCGATATGCTTTTTTATTAACCCGTAACAACAAATCTTATCAAATATGACAGTGATAAAACGAATATTATTGACGGTCTTTCTTGCCGTTACAGGATTGTCGCTTTCGGCACAGGAGAAGCCGGACTCCACTGCCTACCGTTTCCGGTTCGTGGCAGAGAACGATATGTTCTTCTCCCCGTGGAGCGGCAACGGACAGGAACTTGAGCGGTTGCTTGCAGCCATCGACGAACACCGCCCCGCCATCGAAGCCGGACAAATGTATCTTTTAGTGACAAGCTACGCTACGGACGGCAACGAAGAACAGACTGCGGCGCAAGTGGCAAAGACACGCCGCAATCGTGTGAAGTCGGAACTGATTGTGCGCGGCAAGATAAAAGAGTCGAACTTCGTCACCGACCAGTTGTTTGACGAAGCCTATACGGACGGGAACGGAAAATCCCTGCACAACATGGTCATCGTCACCCTCCCTGCCTCTGTTGAGAAAGTGGCGGAGATAGCCGGTGCGGAAGCCGCCGCCAGAGTGGAAGCCTATAACAAAGAGGTGTCTGGCGAGGCGGAGCGCGAACGTATGGCAGCGAAAGAGCAGGCAAAAGCGGAACAGACTGCCAAGGAAAAGGCAGAACAGGAGCGTATCGCTGCAGAGCAGGCAGCCCGAGAGAAAGCCGAGGCGGAACGGATGGAGCGTGAACGCATGGCAGCGGAACAAGTCGAAAAAGAGCGTCTGGAAGCGGAGGAACAAGCCCGCCTGCAAGCTGAAGAAACGGCAATAGCCACCCCGTATCATTTTGCCTTGCGTGCCAACCTCCTGCGTTGGGCAACCCTCACTCCCGATTTGGGTATCGAGTGGCGCATCAACCGCCATGTGGGTATTGCCGTGAACGGTACGTGGGCTTCATGGAGCTGGGACGACAAGAACCGCCGCTATGCCCTTTGGGAAGTGGCCCCCGAAGTGCGATGGTATCTCGGCAAGGAGAAACGGGGCTATATCGGTGCGATGTACAAGGCCGGGCAGTTCAACTACAAGCTGTCCGAAACAGGCCGTCAGGGCGACCTCATGGGCGGTGGTATCGTCGGAGGTTATCAGCTGAAACTCAACAATGCCCTTTCTCTTGATTTCAACCTCGGCATCGGCTATATCCATGCCGACTATGACAAGTATGTGGTCATCAACGGCGTGAGGGTAAGGCGCGGCAGCGGAACAAAGAACTGGTGGGGTCCTGTTTCGGCGGGTGTCACCCTGGTGTGGAACATCTTTTAGCGGAAAGGAGGAACAATGAATACAACGATAATCATACGACAGATAAAGGAATATACGGGAGCATACGGAAAGGCTTATACCTTATTATATCTAATAGGTGCGGTGGCCATACTGACCTCGTGCGTGAAGGACGACCTCTATGACACGCCGCACCCCGACCGTGGGGCGGTGGTCGTAACCACAGACTGGAGCGGAAAGAGCACCGAGGCGGACATACCGCAGGCATACACACTGCGCATCGGCGGGAGGGAACAGAACGTGAGTGCGGCGACCAACGTGTTCGACGCGCTGCTCGCGCCCGGTGGCTACGGCCTGACGGTGTACAACTCCCCGGAGGGGATTAGTATCGACGGAAACAAGGCAACGGTGAATCCGGTGGATCTGACGGGTGCAATAGAGCCGCACCCCGGCTACCTCTTCGCCTCGCACCAGGACATCAGCGTCGTGGCGGATGACACCCTGCACGTCACCGCCCCGATGAGACAATACGTGCGCAGGCTCGACATCGAACTGACCGCCACGGAAGGCGACTACAGCCGTGTACAGTCGGCTACGGCAACGCTCTCCGGCGTGGCTTCGGCAGCGGATATGGCAACAGGCGACCGGAGTGCAGCGGCACAAGTAACAAACGCTTTCAGGCAGGACGGCAACAAGTTCACAATCTTTTTCCGACTGCTCGGCATCGTCCCGACGGAAACGCATACGCTGACGGTGGACATCACTTTCAACAACGGTGACACGCAGCGGGTAGTGAGCGACCTTACCGAGGCCATAAGGGACTTCAATAACGGCACCAAACCGGTTAAACTCACGGGTAATCTGCTTTTGCCCGTAGAGGCCGGGGTAACGGGCGCAACCATCACGGGCTGGAACGAGGTAGAAAGCGGCAATGGGGATGCTAACTGACGATAAATATTTTAATCAAAAAAACAAGATTATGACAATGAACATGAGGTTTTTCATTATTGCAGCAGCAGCAACGCTATTGGCTGCGTGTACACAAGAGAACGAGGTACAGAACAATCCGGTGGAAGCACGAATCACGGCAGGCGTGAGCGGGCCGAAGACCCGTGCTGTGGACAACGGGTGGAACGCCGACCGAATCGGCGTGATGGTGGTGGATGCCCCTGGCACGACCACGACCATGGGCGGCAAGTACAAGAACGTGGGATACGCGACCACGAGTACCGGCACCAACGCGGACTTCACCCCGATGACGGCGGGTGGCGGCATCTTCTTCGAGGATGCTTTCCTCGAGTTTACTTTTGCCGCCTACGCGCCTTACGCATCGGGCGCAAACGCCTCCACCCTGCCTGGTACAGACGGGAAGATTACGGTAAATACAAGCAACCAGCCCACGACCACGGAACAGGAGAAGGTGGACTACATCCATGCCACGGGAGCCAAGGCCGATAAAGACAGCCCGACCGTCAGCTTCACGGACAACACCGCCGCGGGCGGCAGCGACTGCTCCTTCAAGCACAAGATGGCCCGTCTTATCCTCAAGGTGCAGGTGTCGAACACCGACGGTTTCGACGACACTGCCGTGCTGGAATTCGCCGACTACAAGCTGGGCGGCCTGGTTCACGAGGGAACGTTCGATGTGAAGACCGGTACCGCCGCGACCGCGGGCAGCGTTGTGAGCGACTGGATGTTACGCCAGTGCACCGGTGCCCCGAAGACGGCCACGGACAAGTGCGTGGCAACCTTTGACGCCGCCACGGGCGTGATGACTTTCACCATGATCCTGCTCCCGCAGACACTCGCCAACGCTTTGGTGCTTGAGATATCTCCCGATGACGAGGAATACCAGAGCTACTCCAACAAGGACATGATCAAACCCGCGTTGGAGGCCGGTTATTCTTATACCTACACCATCACGGTGAAGAAGACGGGGCTGACCCTTAGCGGAAGCACCATCGAAAACTGGAACGACGGTGGTAGCCATGCGGGTGATGCAAAAATGTAGTGTGTCTGAAAGCCACTGCCGTGCATCAGGCGTAAGACGGAGGCACGCCATATATAATAAATGGTGCGGCAGCCCGCGTCGCAACGGGCAGTGGCACAAAACGAAATAAATAAAGACAATATGAAAATAATAAGGAACATAGCGAGAAGGCCGTGGCCGCGCATCGGCGGCTGGTTGCCGGTTATGATGCTCATCTGTGGGGTGCTCGCTTCCTGTAGCAGTGAGGATGAAAGCACCGCGCCCCTGCCCGACGGCAAGTACCCGCTGCAACTGACGGCGGAGGTGGCGCAGCCGCAGACCCGCGCCGGAGGTAAGGATGCGTGGACGGGCGGCGAGGAGATTAGAGTGTCACTGGAAGGCGTGTTTGGTAACAAAACATACGTGATGGACGCATCGGGCAATGCAAGCCCGAAGGATGCCGATAATGCCTTCTATTGGAAGAACACCGATGAAGCCCGCGTCAGTGCATGGACCCCGGACATAGAATCGGAAACGGATATTTCCGACCAAAGTGGCGGGTACGCCGCTTTCGATGTCCTGTACGCCAGTGCCATAGGGCGTTATGACCAAGCCATAAATCTCCGTTTCATCCACCGCATGGCGAAAATCGAAGTAATTCTCAAAGCTGGCGAAGGCATTACGGAAGAGGAGTTGGAGGGTGCGACCGTCACCATTTTCGGAGACCCGCTAACGCACTCAACCGCCGGCTTGGTATCACCGGGTGACCAATCGGACGGCGAGATAAAGCCCTATTACGATGCCGCAACGAAGAAATACGAGGCGTTAGTGCCGCCGCAGGATATGACGGGCAAGCCGCTCATCCGAATCAGCATAGGCAGCAATGACTTTACCTACACTCCCGAAACAGAAGCTGCCGGCAAATTTGGGTTTTTCGGTGGCAAGCGGTATGCCTACACCATCACCGTGAAAGCAAGCGGAATAGACGTGCAGGCGGTGACCGGTGGCACGTGGGTTGCATGTGGCGAGGAGAACGTCACCTCCAAAAAGGTAAAGCAAAGTTTCACAGCTGACGAACTTAAAATCGGCGACTACTTCTATTCCGACGGGACTTGGAGCGACGGCGGCCTGCGCAAAATCTATACTGACGGCAGTATGAAGATAGCAAGCCCCAAGCCTGCTCCCGTACTCCAAACAAAAAGTGAAATAGAAAGAAGAGTCATCGGTATCGTTTTCCAGACGGACCCGAGCCGTATCGGCACTGCCGAAAAGTCCAAATTGGGCGAAGGGAATGTGCATGGCCTTGTAATGGCCTTAAAGAACACCGCAACAGATATCCAATGGAGCCATGAAGAGAATAATTTGGAAGACGTGAAAGACTGCTGGTCCAAGTCTGAAATCTACTCTGACATCAGCGGTCTGCACAATTACACCAAGATTCTTGACCATGCAAATAGTATCGGTGGAATTGAGGCATATCCGGCCTTCGAAGCCGTCGAGAAATGGAATGATATGTACAGTATAAATGAATACCGCCCACCTCGTAATACCACAGGCTGGTTTATTCCTTCCTCCGGTCAGTGGTGGGACATCCTTCAGAATCTGGGCGGTTGTCCGGCTATGGCGGATAAAGGTCAGCAAACCTCGTCGGATTCCGGTGATTTCCGTTGGCTAGGTCAAGGCGATGTTCCAGCTGCCTTGAATGCTTGGATGAATAAAATTGCAGCCGACAGCAAGAATGATTTTACCACCGGTGACCGTTTTTGGTCGTCATCGGAGTTAAATCAGTTCCGCGCACGGAACTGGAACGTGTACTCCTCTGATTACGTGTGCTGCGACTTTGTCTATAAGAAATGGAGTAACGCTGTCCGTCCCGTCCTTGCTTTCTGAACTATTTGCCTATTTAGTCCTTTAAGAATATGAAGATACAAAACATATACCACCTCTTGCAAGCTGCGTTGCTCCTGCTGCTTGTATCCTGCACGCAAGAAGAGTTCCCTGCCGTGCAAGACAAGGCGCAGCAACTGACAATCTCCGTTACCGATGGCGGATATACATCGGCTGTTGAGAATATGAAAACCCGTGTCGAGACCCGTGCCGTGGAGAACGGCTACACCACCGAGTTCACCGAAGGCGATGCCTGCGGATTCTACATGGTGCGCGGCGGAAAGCCGGTTTATTCAAACGTGAAGCTGACAGCCGAAAAGGATGCCGCCACGGGCGGCATCATGTGGAAAACCGACGGTACGACGCTTGCCGCCGGAATGGATGGAGAGAGCTACTACCTCTACTATCCTTATCAGGCGGACATGGCGGGCAAGACTGCCACACCTGCGGAGGGGGCGGTCATGACCGATGCCGAGTTCTTCAAGCCGCTCATTGATGGCTGGCAACCCGGGGACGACCAGAGCACCCATGCCGCTTACACCGCCTCCGACCTGATGACAGCCGGAGGCTCAACGACAGGGACGGGCAACACCATCCACCTCTCTTTCGCCATGAAACACCGCATGGCGTTGGCCGTCATCGAGATGCCGAAGACCGTTTACAAGTTTATCGACGCGAATGTTCCCGACTACACCGTGGGGGCAGAAGCTACGTTCACAGGCACCGCCAAGCCGCTGCGCATGGCTGACGGCACTTACCGCTACTTGGTGCACTCGTCCATGCCGACTATCGAGGGATGTTATGACGGGGGGAACAGGGAGTTTACCATCACCACGTCCGCGTCCCATCCTGTCGTAGGGGAATACAAGAGATACAAGGTGGACGGCGCGGCGGAAACCATAAAGAACGTCACCTATGCCGAATCGGGCATTGCCCGCATCGGAGACTTCTACTGCACGAAAAATAACGGTACGACGGGGTATCTGATTCCGAAAGAGGCGGACGAAACGACGGTGCAGGCGGCTAAAGTCGTCGGCATCGTTTTCCAGACGGACAAGAGCCGTATCGGTGCAAAGGAAAAAGAGAAGTTAGGCGGAGAAGGTAATGTCCATGGCCTTGTCATGGCTGTGAAGAATATCGCGACAAGACAAGCGTGGGGCCTTTTCGGTATGGATGAGGGGCTTACAACATGCAGGACGAAAGCCGATAACTACAACGACATCAGCGGTTACGGAAATTGCGAGCATATCCGCACCAATCGCGGCAACTTCGACAGTTATCCCGCATTCAAGGCCGCCTATGATTATAACACGACCTGTCCGGTTCCTGCGACCACGACCGGCTGGTATCTTCCAGCCTCCGGCCAATGGTGGGACATCCTGCAAAATCTGGGCGGTTGTCCGGCTTTGGCGGACGTTACCCAGCAAACCTCGCCAGACACTGGAGAATTCCTCTGGAAGAGCCAAGGAGATGTTCCCGCCGCTTTGAACAAATGGATGGAGAATATCGCCGTTGGGGACAAGGATACATTCAACAACCTCGTCTCGTTTTGTTCGTCTTCGGAGCACTCGAAGTACCACACATGGTACTGGATTTTGAACAACTTCCAAGGCATGGTGCGCTGCATCTGGGCAAGTAAATTCGACGGCAGTGACAATGTGCGTCCCGTCCTTGCTTTCTGAGAAACCGGTGTACTGACGACTGTTTCCAAAAGCTGTTAGGACAGTATCCGGATAAAGAAAGGAGGAAGTGTTGTATGCTCTTCTTTCTGTTGGGAGAAGAAGAATAGAAAGATATTGTTGAGTTTTGTTGCAGGTCGAGCTTGCAAGGTCTGCCGTGGTGAGAATTTGCTTTTTTAAAGGATAAGAAGTGATACGTATGGAAAAGAAACGAATGCCATTGCAGCATAAAATCATTTTCGGATATATCATCTTAGTGGCGGTCATAGGCAGTATGATCGCCATTTTGATATATGAGCGGCGGCAGATGCGGGAGGTGGAAGGCGGCGTGGCACGGCTGTGGAGGATGTACGAGGACATATACACCACCCATCGCCACGTCACCGGGCTTGCCCTGCAAGGCGAGGCTGCGGCAGGATGGAGTGATGCAGAAAGAAGGTGACGGACAATAAGGAAAACAGGATATGGAAACGGGAATGACAGACAAGAGGCAAGGGAGGCATACTGAACATCTCCGCACGAAGATAGCCGCAGGATATATATTGATATTCCTGCTGGTGGGCGGTATCGTGCATTTATGGGTCGACGAGTGGCGGAAGCTGGAGACATTCGAGACGGAGAATCATCGGATAAACGCCCTGCGTATGGAGGTGCATGACGTGTATGTACGTGTGGTGGAACTCTCCCTGCTCGGCGAGACCGTACTGGAATGGGAGGTGGCGGACGTGGAGGAATACCGGGACAAGCGGCAGGCGGTGGACAGCCTACTCTGCCGCTTCAAAAACATCTACCCTGCGGAGCGTATCGACAGCGTGCGGCGGCTGTTGGAAGACAAGGAGAAGCAACTGTGCGGCATCATGCGTGTGCTTGACGAGCAGGAGGACATCAATGAAAGGATTGCCGAGCGTGTGCCTGTCATCGCATGGAAGAGTACGCAGGAAGAGCCGAAGAAAACGAAGCGCAAGGGACTGTTCGGGATATTCGGCAAGAGGGAAAAGCCGGAACCGACCGCCACAACCACCATGCTCTACACGCTCAACCGTGACATGATAACGCAGCAGAAGGCGCAGAGCCGCCGCCTTTCCGATCACGCCGACAGCCTCGCCGCACGGAACGCGGAACTGAACCACCAACTGCAAACCTTAATCAAGCAGATGGACAAAAAAGTGCAGACCGACCTTTTGAGGAGGGAAGCGGAGATAACCTTCATGCGTGAACGCTCGTTCATGCAGATAGGCGGTCTGACAGGATTTATACTCACGTGAGTTCGAAATAAAATTAGAAAATAGACAGTTGCCCGTCATTGAACAACTTGACATCAATGGCGGGCTTCTTTTCAAAAAAGCAGTATGCTGCGATAGCTGACAAAGAATTGGCTATAAAGTTACTGAATGAACGGTGTCTGGAATGTTCAATCTGCGCAATGTTCTTCAATTCGTCATTGACCGTCTCAATCAAGGCCCTTTTTCTGAGTAGAATCTTGTCAGCAATGCTCATCAGCGAGTTCTTCATATTGTTTTTAACTTTAGTGACAAGCTGAATACCATTAAGGAAAAGATTCTCGAACAGAGCCTGACCAATATATCCCTTGTCCGCACATAGTTTTCCTTTGATGTTTTCCAGAAACGTCCCCTGCTTCAACGGTTCCCGATCATCCACGTTCCCAGGCGTGAACATAAAATTGAGAATCTCACCTTTATCATTGATTATCAGATGCAATTTGAATCCGAAGAACCATCCCATAGAACATTTTCCACGCTCGGCAAGTCCTTCAAATGTCTTATGGATAAGGATTCTTTGGTTACGGCAGACACGTAAAGGAGTGGAGTCGACGAAACTGATGCCGGTACATGTTCCCAGCAGGACTTTCTTGATGAAGATGGTCATGGGAAGCAGCACTTCCTTCTCCAATTCCACAAAACGGTTATAAGAAACCTGACGCGGAAAAAGGTGTTTCAGATGTTTACAGACATATTCCTTGTAGTAATGCTTGAAACAACGGAAACCACCAGAGTGAAATAGGATTAGAATAACCATAATCTCAGCATCGCTCATACGGTTAGGCTTGTTACGATGCCTGATCTTCTTATCCTCAATCATATATTTTTCTTGTTGCAATACAAATTCCTTGCAAAAATCATCGGCCATACAATAAATCTCTGTAACTTTAGACTCAGGAAACATAGCGGTAATCATTTAAATGTTATAATTGGATACTATAAATTTAATGATTTTATCGTTATGTTTCTAATTATCAGAAAAATATATTTGCTCTTATATCGAACTCACGTTAAAATAAGTAAAAAACAGGGCTGAATGGTAAAAGGATGTATCCAAAAAGCCTTCCCGACCTCCCTAAAACAGATGTAGAACACGAAGATTCCGGCCTGCCCAACCGGGATTTTACTGTCATTTTGATAGCAAAACGGCAAAAACGGCAGAAGAAACCATCCTGAAAGGCAAACGGAAAGGGGCCGCCTGCGGCAATACCGCCGGACGGCCCCACGCTGTTTCATGCCACAGCTTGCCTGCTGCTCCTTACGGAAGGTACAGCATCACCTGGTCCAAGACTACGCCTTCGTCCAATGCACGGACAGCAAGCCGGTGCTTCCGCTTCCCCCCGAGCGGCAACACGACGCAGCGGACGGCCTGGTTCCGCAGCACATTCTCTTTCCACTCCTCGCTACGCCCCAGGGTCTCATAGCCAACCGGAGCGGAATCCGTCCCGTCCAACGACAAGAGGAAACGCAGGCGGTTCCCCTCCACCGGATGGTTGGGCAGCAGACGGACCTCCACCTCCACGGAATCCTGTCCGGAAAGGTTGAAATCGAACGACAGCTCAGTGCCTTTCTTCACATGGACGGCCTTCCCTTCATAGCCCAGGCCCTCGCATGCCACGTAACAACTACGGCTACACTCATTCCCGTTCCAACGGAACAGGACCTCACGTCCTTCCGGCAAAGCATCTTGCACAGCCTCACGCTTCACAGGCTCGAACACCGGCAAACGGCGCGGACGATAGTCCATCATCCCGTTCCACTTCCCGCCATTGGCTATGCCTTCATTGTACCGCCGCGTCAAGGCCACGATGCTGTCGTAGGCCATGTCGCTCAAATTCCAACCGGCCTCACCGTGGCGTGCCAGTTGGGCGTAAAGCATTTTTTTGTTCATTTCCGCAGCCGCCTGCACAGGGTACTGCACCAACTGGTAGTAAGCATCCCGGCGACCGGCATCCACACGTGAAGCCCACCGCCCGGCCTCGTCGGAAATCTCCCGATAGTCCGTCAAGCGTTCCTGTATCTCCCTGCGGCTCCAAGGCAAATCCTTCACCACGCGGTAAGCCCGGTCACGCTCTTCCTCGCGCGTATTGCCCATAAACTCCGGTTTGCGGACGTATGCCAGACGGTAATGCTCCTCCATGACCGGACGCAGGGCTTTCCCGGCCTTCCGGCCAAACTCCCGGCACAGGAATCCCTCCAAATGGGCAGACACGCCTTCTGCGGCCACCTTGTCCATGTCCCACGCCATATCGAGGAACAATTCCGTCTGGTATTCAGCCGGTTTGATGTCGCCCACGTTGAGCACCCACACTTTCCGGATGCCACGGTCGTACGCCAGTTTCATCTGTTGGTAAAGCAAGGCCGGGCTGAAAGTGCCCAACCAAAGGTAGTCGTGCGGACGCCCCCAATACGACACATGGTAATAAATCCCGTTGCCGCCCTTCCGGGCACGTTCCTCAGGCGTGGGGAAGTGCCGGATATAACCGTAATTGTCATCACACCACATCAGGGTGACATCCTCCGGCACCTGAAGCCCTGCACGGTAGACCTCCAACACCTCTTTGTAGGAAATGAACACTTGTGGCACCGCCGTCACGTCGGAATCCACGTGCTGCCGCAGCAAATCCCTCTGGTCGCGGATGACCCGCTCCAACACGGCCTTCTGTTCGTCCACGGTCTTGGCTCCCTGCATCTGCCCGTCGTGCACGCCACGCATCCCGATAGTATAGAAGATTTCCTGCCCGGCCACTTCTTTCACACGCTCTTCCCAGAAATCGCGCACTGCCGCATGGTTGCGTACATAGTCATAATCTCCTTTCCCTCGCCTACGCCATTCCCCGGCCGTACTGGATGCCATCGGTTCACAGTGCGAACCACCGATATAAATTCCGAACCGCCGGGCCACCTCGCGGTTCCCGTCCGTCAGGAAGAATGGCTCGGTGCATTCGTGCATGGCAGGCCAATAGAGGTTGGCCCGCAAGCGCAGGAGCAACTCAAAAATGCGCTCGTTCGTGCGCGGCCCGATACGCCCTTCTTATGCCAAGGTTCGTAACAGGTGCTGCTCCACGGCATCAGTCCCCAATCCTCGTCATTGATGAAGATGCCCCGATATTCCACGGAAGGGAATTGCAAATCACGGTAGCCCGCAGGCAATTCAAAGTGCGTACGAGTCTCGGGAGTGGCATCCGCCCACCATTCCCACGGCGAGACACCCAACAGCCGCGACACTTCCATCAGGCCGTATGCCGTGCCGTGGCTGTCGCTTCCGGCCACAAGCAGCCGCCCGTCGGGGAGTACCGACAAAAGGAAAGCCTGTTTCCGCCCCTCCAAGGCATCAAGGTCAGCCCCCGTTTTCTCGACAAGACCACCCTCGCCGACCGTACCGGCCACGATGTCTCCCCCTGCCGGCAAAATCCGCAGGGAATCGCCCAAGACCGCCCGTACGTCGCGCTGCAAAATCGACAACGCCGTATGCACCACGGGCTTCTCGGACGGGGACAGTTCCACACCGGCAGCCCTCCCGGCCTGCAAGACGAAAGCCATGCCACGCGCCGACAACCGGCCGGGCCACACACAACACAACAGTCCACAAAAACTCACTATAAACTTCTTCATATCCTTAATTGATTTACCATACATCCATACTCCGGCCCGCTATGCCATATCATTTATTCACGTCTAAACCCTCAAGCCAATTTTCCAGTTCGTACATCCACCGGCCCTTATAAGCAAAAGAGTCCTTCATCCCCCATCCATGGCCGCCATTGGGGTATATGAACATGGACACGGGGACATGATTCTCCCTAAGGGCATTGAAATAGCGCAAACTGTTCTCGGGACTGACGGCAGGGTCATCTGCCGAAAGTATGATGATGGCGGGAGGCGTCTTCCCGTCCACTTGCCTTTCAAGCGAATAGCGTTCTGCCAATAAAGACGGGGCATCCATGCCTATCAAATGGTTGCGTGTGCCCCAATGCGTTATTTCCGGCGACATCGATATGACCGGATACATCAGGATTTGAAAATCCGGCCTGCCCAAGCTGTCGCCCAACGTGGCCACGCTTGCGGCCAAATGTCCCCCGGCAGAAAATCCCATGATACCGATACGGTCAGGACTTATACACAACTCATCGGACTTGCCGCGTAACAGGCGTATGGCATCCCGGGCATCGTCAAGGGGAATGTTGCTTTGCCCGCCGGGCAAACGGTATTTGAGGACAACACACAAGTAACCTTTTCCGGCAAGCCATTCGGCCACTTCGTTCCCTTCATGCCCCATGGCATGATGCCCATATCCACCCCCGGGACATATTACAACCGCCTTGCCATTTGGGATTTGGGGATAGTGCCATGCCAAAAGACTGTCCACCCCATTGGCAACCGGCGGACGGGACGCACCTGCCGGAGGAGCATCTACAAGCCCTAACCCGACTAGCTTATCAAACATGAGCTTACCGGCATATTCCGTCCATGCCCCGTCGAAGTGCAACCCGTCGGCCTGTAGCCCGGCATCGCTCAAGTCAATGACATGGACATTGGGCAACTCCCGGGCCACCTGAAGTTGGGCCGCCTCCACAAGCGGGTCATATTGGCGGGAAGCATGGGGTACAGTCCCGAATATGAACGGCAATGTCTTATCCTTTTCCTTACCGGTCACGGCATATATCCGTTCGCGCATGAACGTTATCATTTCCTTGAAATTCCGATAATAATCCCCGGCCTTAGTACGGTCGCTCTCCCCCTGATGCCACATGATGGCCTTCACATCATAACCGCCAGGCAATTTCGACAGGGTCGTCCCTGCACACTTGGCAAAACCTTCGGTAAGCGAAAGAGCCAACGACATTCCCCCATGGGCATCACTGTGGGCCTTGTTCTTCCTGAGCCATTCCCTACCGGCATACCATACAGGTTTGCCAGGCTCAGTCGCGCCGGGAGCAATGGATGTCCCTCCGTAGGTACATTTGATGGCATAGAAATCGGCATCCATGGCCCGGTCTATGAAATAGTTCGTCACATCGCAAAAGGCGAAAGTATCCCCAAACCTGAAATCACCGAACTTGCCCGTCTGCGCGGAACGTACATAAGCGTAACGGAGATGGCCGTAAGAGAAATCCTTAAGGTATACGGGAAGGTCTTCCACTGTCGCCCTCCCCTCTGCATTGGACTGCCCGGCCGTGATGAAAACACTTGCCGGGTTCTGCGGCAAGACCGTAACCGTACACATCGCCAACGCCAATGAAAAAATAAGCTTACATCTATAACCTCCCATAATTGCATGCAAATGCCCCAACCTGAAATCCATATATGTTGTCATGTATTATAAAAAGCCAACGTGCATTGTTTCCCGATGCCATAAGCTATTCAAACGCTCCACGACATGAAAGAAAGAAGCACGTTGGCACTCAACAAAACTAATTACCTATTCACGAAACATTATTTTAGTATTACTTGCTTTGCCTTTCACTATATAGACACCTCGCGGCAACCCTTCAACGGCTTCTTCCGGCATGCCGTTCCCCGATTTCACACGGATGCCTTGAAGGGTGTACACCTCAAAGTCCTGCGGGGCCGCGCCGGAATCCGTCAAGCCGAAAATCCCCGAACCCACCGGAACAAGTTTCACATGGTCAAACTCAATGGTGGTCTGTCCTCCGTCTGTCTTGATGTCCAACCCTATGGGCAGGCTACCGTCTCCATTCACCTCAGCTTCCACTTCATAAAAGGCAGAAGCCCCGTTACGCACGGGCACCTCCGCATCCCCGGCAAAAAGCCGGATGCTTCCGCCACCAAAGGAACATACCAGACCGGCAGACAAGCGGTAGCGCCCCTCAGGCAAACCCGTGACCACCTGCATTATCTTGCCGTCAAGGCCACCACCGTGCCACAACTGCCAATGATTCTCGTTACCTTTTATCACAGTCCCGTCGCCTTTGGCTTCCACACTGATCTTAGAGGTCGACGCATGGGTCGTATTCGTCCAACCATAAGGTGCCCCGTCCACCATGTAACTGTTGTTGAACTCGGGGTTCACCACGTATGATTCCTCCCCCGTGCCTTCTTCACCTATCTCCAAACGCACGCAAGCCGTTCCGTCCAACGTGACTTTCCTGTTTACGACTTCCCCGTCGGTTTCGCGTACCCACCGTCCTTCTTCATCCATATAGCCGAAAGAGACATCCGTAACTTTCATGGTGGCCGGCAACACGAAAGTCCCCCGGGCCGTGGAAAGGAGCAATATCTCACGGGCACTATGCCGCACAGCCACAGCCTGGACCCGCGATGAAGACGGAAGGAAAGAAATGCCTTCAAGACCGGTTTCCGCAGACACTGAGTTTCCTGCATAATTATAGACGTACAAACCTTTCCCGTGCGATTTGACGGCAATGTCCTGGTTGGCCAAGTTCAGCATTTTGTTCCTTTGGCGCACTTCTCCGATGTGCCCGCGTTCTACCAGTTTATGGCCATCCGCCCCATAAAGGGCATTACCGTCCACCACACAATAATTATAGTAATCGAACGACTTGTCACCGGCCAAGGCCGCCATCTGGTAAACAGGCGAGTTGGCATCCTTGGCATCTATCTCCATAATCATACGGAAATTCTTCCCGTTCGTCCCCAACTGCCCGTCCATGTTTCCTTTTACCTTTGAGGCATTCGTGCCATAAATGTCAATACCTACAAAGTCTATGTTCGTCCCTCCGCTATTGCGTTTTCTTTCGTTGGCCGAAGTCCGTCCACTCGTTTCGTAACTCACGCAATTCAAACGTGTCCAGACTTTGTACTTGGATTCCTTCACGGCAGCCCCCACGTGATGGTAATAATTGATGATTTCATCCGGTGTGGCCGGATTGCCGCCATGCCCGCGGGCCTCGTTGCCTAACTGTACTCCCACCACGACATGGGGTGCTCCATTGTTGGCATCCCAAAGGGCCACATGCTCCATCACTTGGGACAGCACGTAACGTTCACGGTCGCGCAGGTCCGTGTCGCGCCAATCCAACGAATATTCAAAAGTTTTTTGGAGCATATTAAACTCGGATGTGCCATCGATGGAACATACATAATCCGGCGTACGCAGTTCCTTCCGTCCATTGCAGTTCCAAAGGTATTGCACACGGCCGCCACTGCTCCAACTGAACCACAGAAGCTCCATCTTCATGCCATATTTCTTGCACCACCCCATATACTTGTCCAAAATCCGCCAGTCGAAAAGGTCCTTCTCTGGTTCCACCTCCCGCCAGAAAACCGGAATGGACACCGTATTGAAGCCATCCGATGCCGCCTGTTCCATCACGGCTTCAAGCTCACTGTCGTTCCACCCTTCATAACCGTAAAGCTTGTCCAAACGGACCTGCACATTGGTCATGTAGAAAGGACGCCCATCCACACGGAGCACATATTTCTCCACTCCATTCCCCAAGCCATAGTCCACCTCACTTACCGTCTGTGCCATCGCCGGACGGGTGTACTGGGAATCATAATACCGTGCCTGTGCCATGCGGAGTTCCTTCATCACGACCGACATGTCTTTCCCTACCGGCGAATCGTAGGCAGCCTGTGCCCCGGCTATGGCATCCGCAAAATCCTGCCTGCCCGGATAGTCGGATTTGTCCAACATGGCTTGGGCTTTCTTTATCGCGGCTTTCAAATCGGCATGAGCCACCAATTCCTTCTGGTCTGCCGTTATCCGATCCAACATGGGAGCTATTTCCTCCCGCCGGTCTTCCTTGCTTTCATATAAAGCATGTGCTTCCGCCAACGTCTGCAAGAAACGGTCTTTGACGGCATAATCCGATGTTTCCACAATTTGTTCCAAACGATTGAAAGCATCCTTTAAGACCTTATATTCGGCCACAATGCCATCATATTCCTTCATCGCAGCGTCCAACAAGCCGACAACTTCGATTAACCTCCCGGCAGAAGCGTCTTCTTCAAGCGACTCGGCCGCATCGATAGCCCGGCGATATGCGCCAAGATTATTAAATCCGGGCAAGTCATCCGCACCGGAAACCATGACGAGCGTATCGGCTTTCGCTTCCTCGAGCATGCCTTTCATTATCTTCATATATCCTTCCCGGTCGTTTCCGCAATAGGTCAGCTCGAAATTATCCATGTCTATTGTCGGGCTTCCGCTTGCATCCACTTCCAATCCCAATTCAAGCGTACCGTTGAACACGATTCCCGAAGTTTCATATATTTTAGGATTGCCAGACAGGACGGAAGTCCTGCCCTCGTTTGCAAAAAGTTGCACTTTGCCATTAAAGGATGAAGACACTGCGGCCTTTACACTGTATTTCCCGTTTGGAAGACCGCTTACGGCCTGACTGGCCTTTCCGTCCA
>OIWV01001063.1_pt1 | contig 24829 bp, 18 predicted proteins | sample 1587751 | NCBI WGS metagenome assembly OIWV01 (sample SAMEA3888913, study PRJEB22519) | human gut metagenome | biome: human gut; feature: human-associated habitat; material: faeces | place: Denmark | collected 2010
GGGTAGGCGTACAAATGAATACCTTTTGTAAAACTCCGCGCCGCCGAAGGCGAAATAAAGCTGGGCATAGTTTGTGTCGGCAATCCCTCCGGTTCGCTCCGCTCACCACCTCCCTTTACACAAGGGAGGCTTTAGGGACATGCGTGCAGTTTATGCCTTTGCAAAAGGCTCCGCGCCGCCTAAGGCGACTACAATCTTGATCCAAAAATTCTTTTACTCACTTTTCATCTCAGAAAAGCCACCCCACCGCGGGCGGCCCAAGTTCCCCCCCGGTATAGTCCCGCCTGCCGCCGAATATAGATAAAGCAATAGGCAAAACAGGAGGGTAAAGCATGGGATATTACTGGCCGGAGGGCATGCTGCTGGAAACTGAGGAAAACCGATATTATCTGCAAAATGAGGAAACACTGCAAAGCGCCATGCGCATCGGTCAAATCCTGGAGGGACGGGCGCTGCTGTGTGATTATGACCACAACCTGGTGGTGGATATGGGCTGCTGCCGCGGGATCATCCCCCGGGAGGAGGGCGCCCTGGGAATAAAAGAGCAGACGGTGCGGGATATCGCCATCATCTCCCGGGTGAATAAGTCGGTCTGCTTTCTCATCACGGCGATAGAGCACGATGAGGCCGGAGCACCGCGGCCCATTTTATCCCGGCGGGCAGCCCAGCTGCGCTGCCGTTCCGAATACATAGACCATCTGACCCCTGGGGAGATCATCCCCGCGCGGGTAACGCACCTGGAAAGCTTCGGCTGCTTTGTGGATATCGGCTGCGGGCTGCCCTCCCTCATCAGCATCGATCAGATCTCGGTCTCCCGCATCAGCCACCCGCGGGACCGCTTTGCTGTGGGAGAGAGCATCTACGCCGTGGTAAAGGCGGTGGAGCCGGAGGGCCGGGTGCAGCTTTCTCACAAGGAGTTGCTGGGCACCTGGGCCCAAAACGCCGCACTGTACCTGCCGGGAGAAACGGTGGCGGGCGTCATCCGCAGCGTGGAGGACTATGGCGTCTTTGTGGAGCTGACCCCCAACCTGGCCGGCCTGGCGGAGCCCTGCGAGGGCGTGCGCGCCGGCCAGCACGCGGGCGTGTATATTAAGAGCATCCTGCCGGAAAAAATGAAGATCAAGCTCATCATCGTGGATGCCTTTGACGCGCCCTACGCCCCGCAGCCGGTGCAGTATTTCCTCACCGAGGGGGTGCTGCGGCGCTGGCGGTATTCCCCGCCGGAATGCAGCCGGGTGGTGGAAACCGTCTTTGGCGAATGATGCCGTCTCTACACCAATAGCCGTTTATTTCGTTGTGCTTTTATACAATTATTGTCGCATATTGAAATGATAATTTAGTCAGTTAAACAAGAATCTCAAAAATCCCTGCCGGGAAGCAGGGATTTTTGCCGTGTTTTGCGTACTAAAATTTATGGAGGGAGTTTTGCAGGTCTTGTGGTGTCTGGCACGCCGTTCAGACCGGGGAAAGGCCGATACGGGCGCTGCCGGAGACGAGATAGTAGGTGGTATCTTTCTCCAGGGCATCGCTGATGAGAGTAACATAACCGACCGAGGTTTCCGGGGTGAAGGAGAGCATGGGGGTACTCTCTTCCGCCGCCGTGACGGTCAGGGGCCGGCCGCCGGTCAGCCACAGCTCCACGCTGATGCGGGGCAGGCTGGTATACAGCTGCGGCTCCTCCGGGAGGGGGCCGGCCGCCAGCAGGGTGCCGCCGCTAATATGGGCCGTGGCAGCCCGCAGAGGGTTCTGCTCCCGGCCGGAGCCGAGCAGCAGACTGCCGCCCGACTGGAACAGTGATCCGCCGATATCCAAAGCATGGGTCCCGGCGCAGATGGAAAGGCTGCCGCCGGTCACGGTCATTTTGCGCAGGTCAGCGGCGGGGTCGCTCTCGGATTTATCATACCCGCCGGAGAGGGCCAGACCCTCCTCCACGGCGGTAATGGACAGGCTGCCGCCGGAAAGGGTCATATCCTCCGCCACAGCGCCGCGGCGGGCGGTGAGAATGGAAACATCTCCGGCGGAAAGGGTGAGCTGCTGGGTGGTGATGGCAGTATCGCCGCCGGAAATGGTGACACGGCTGCCGGACAGCTTGGTGCTTCCCACGGAATAGAGGGCGGCATCGCTGCAATCCAGCGTAAAGGTACCGCCGGAAAGCGCCAGGGATTTGCCGGCGGAAAGGCCCCGCGCGCTATCGCTCACGATCTGCTCCCGGTTGACGATGGGCTGTTTTTCGGTGGGCTGCTGCTGGGGCAGACCGCCCCACAGGCCCCATTTTTCGGCGGTCTCGCCATAACTAGCGTTGCCGCTGCCGCCGCCGGTGGTGATGTGGTACTCCCCTGCCGTGGCCGAAAGGCTCCCGGCCGCCGTGATGCCGTCCCCGCCGCAGATGAGGGCCACTGTGCCCCCTGCCAGCGTCACGCTGCCCTGCCCGGATTTGGCGGAACTGGCCGAAAGGCCGGTGCGGCCGCAGGCGATGGAAAGCTGTCCGCCGCTGATCTGCAGCTCCTGCCCGGCAACCAGTCCGTCCCGCCAGGCGGTGATCTCCAAAGTGCCTTCCGCCACGGCCAGGGTGCTTTCGCTGCGCAGGGCATCATTGTGGATGGCCTCCACTGAAAGGCTGCCCCCGCCGGTGATGAGCAGGTCGCCCTCCACGCTGATGGCGGCTTCCCGCACCTTGCTGCCGGAATAGAGATAGCTTTTGCCATCGGAGAGGGTATTTTCGGTGCCGTTCTCCAGCAGCAGCACCACGGTGCCGCCGCCATTGGAGTAGATGACCGGGCCCCGTTCACAGTGCATATCCACCCCGCACAGCACCAGCCGGGCCGTTTCCCCCGCGGGGATCTCCACGGTGAGCTGGGCATCCTGCAAAGTACCGCTGAGCAGGTAGGTGCCCCCCTGGGAGATGATGACCCGGGAAGCGGTGGCGGTGACATTGGGGGCATTGCTGATGACGGAATCGACATTGAACTGCAGGATATAGTACGGCTCCTGCTGCCACTGGGAATGATCCGCCGTCATGGGTGCGGTCATGGATTCCAGCGATTCGTTTTCCTGCGGGGCATGGCCGCAGCCCGCCAGCAGCAAAATTACCGGCAGCAGAAGCATTAGACAGCGTTTCATCGGGGGCGTCCTCCCTTCTCTTTTTGGGGGCTTGGGGTTCACATGCTTATTCTGGCCCTATCATACCGCAAAATGAGAAAGAGTGCAAATCTCTTTGCGGGTGGGGCGCCTAAGGCGGTACGGGCCGCAGGCGGGCGGGGCGCAGCCCCGGCGATGCAAAGCATCGCCGCAGCGGACATTTGTCCGCTGGACCCATCCGCAGGATGGGTCGGACTGCGCCCCGAGCCGGCCCCCTGCAGAAACCAAAATCACTGCAGGGCGGCAATATAGAGCTTGCAGGTATCGGCCAGAGCCGCGGCTATTTCCTCCTGCCGGCCCTCCGAGAGGGCACAGCGCAGCAGAAAGCCGGAAATACAGCCCTCTCCGACCATGGAAAGGTATTCCGGCTCCGGCATACGGGGGGCCAGGCCCTCCTCCACCGCGGCAGTGGTCAGGCAGTTCATGATCTCCCCGATCATGCGGCGGGTATCGGCACGCTCCTGCGGACCGCCGCAGATATCATACAGGGCGGCCTGCGGAAACCCCATGGAGGGCACCTGTGAAAAGAAAACGGAGCTGCACTCCAGCAGCTGGCGGGCGGTGATCTCGATGACCTTCCAGCGGGCTTCAAAGCCCTCGGCGCCGGAAATGGCGGCGTACAGTTCCTGGAAGCCCTGGGCCCTGCTGTACTGCATGGCATCCCGCAGCAGCTCCTCCCGGGAGGGGAAATACTCGTACACAGTGCCTTTGCCGATGCCAGCGGCTTCGGCGATCTCAGAAACCTTCAAATCTCCCAGCGGACGGCCCTGCCGCAGCAGCTTTAATACCGCACGGAACACCGCGGCCTTTTTCTCCGGCAAGTTCATACCTCTTCTACCTCCTCGATGACAACTTTCTTGGGGTCTTTCTTTAGGAAAATATCGTAAATGGCGGGGACAATGAACAGAGTAAGCAGGGTGGCGTAGGCCAGGCCGCCGATGGTAACGATGGCCAAGGGCTGCAGCATATCGCCGCCGGCGCCCAGGCCCAGCGCCATGGTAGCCAGGCCGAAAATGGTGGTCATGGCAGTCATGAGGATGGGGCGGATGCGGTCGCGGCCGGTCTGTACCAGCGCTTCGGCGCGTTCCATCCCCTCCAGCCGCAGCCCGTTGGCGTAATCCACAAAGACGATGCCGTTATTCACAACGACACCCGCGAGCATAAGGAAGCCCAGCATGGCAATGACTGAGAGCTCCTTGCCGGTGATCCACAGGGCCAAAAGGCCGCCGGTGAAGGCCAACGGAATGGTGAACAGCACGATAAACGGCGAGAGCAGCGACTGGAACTGCGCCACCATGATGAGGTAGATGAAGGCGATGGCCAGGGCGATCATCAGGATGAGGTCGCTCATGGTGGATTGGATCATCTCATTTTCGCCCTCAATGGCATAGGAGCAGCCCTCCGGCATCTCATAATCGGCCAGCAGCTTTTCCACCTCACGGCTCACCAGGCCGATGTTGTAGCCATCGGCGATCTGGGCGGTGACGGTGACGGTACGGGCCTGATTTTCACGGTGGATGGCGGAAGCGGACGCGGCCTCGGTCACTGCGGCGATCTCGGAAAGGCGGACCTCGCATTCCTCCTGGTTTTTGGTACCGGTCAGGCGGAGCTCCTCCAGCGTTTCCCGGGTGGTGATACCGGCGCTATCGGGGACGACCACAACCGGCAGGTCACTGCCGTTTACGGTGATATTGGTGGCGGTGGTTTGGGAGAGAACGGCGGCGGCCACCTGCTGGTAGACCTGCGCGACCGTCAGGTTGTACTCGGCGGCTTTGGCTTTATCCACGGTGATGCGCACCTCGGTGCTGCTGTCCTCCTGCCCATCACTGACCGAAGCGACCCCTTCCACGGCGGAAAGGGTTTTGGCCAGGTCGGTGGCGGCGGCCCGCAGGGCATCCATATCATCGCCGGTGACGGCCAGCTGAATACCGCTGCCGCCGGTCATCATACTCATATCCATGGTGGAGCCGTTGGCGGAAACGGTGCAGTCCAGATCGGCGCAGGCTTCCTCGATCTTTTTGGCGATCTCCTGGCTGGAATCGCTGCGGTCATCACCCAGCAGCACATAGATGGACAGGCTGCTGCCGCCCATGCTCATCATGCTCTGGCCCTCCATGGCGCCGACGGTATCCACCCCATCCACGGTAAGGATCCGCTCCAGGACGGTATCGCACATGGCCCATGTTTCGCTTTGGGTGGCGTCCTCCGGCATCTCGATGGAGACCGACACCTGTGGGCTATCCATTTCCGGCATAAAGGCGGTGCCCATGCTGACCGCCAGCACCGCGCTGGCAATAAGCAGCGCCACCGCGCCCAGCAGAACAGGAGCCTTGTGCCGCAGTACTTTCCGCAGAAGGTTTTCGTAGCCCGCTATCATGCGGTTCAGGAGACGGTTGGGCTTTTCCCCTGCGGTATCGCGGGTCAATATTTTGCCCGAAAGGGCGGGCACCAAGGTAAGGGCGACCAGCAGACTGGCACCCAGTGAATAGGCGATGGTCAGGCCCATATCGGCGAAGATCTGCCGGGTAAGGCCGCTGGTGAACAGGATGGGCACAAATACGCAGACAGTGGTAAGGGTGCTGGCGGTGATAGCCCCGGCAATCTGGCGGCAGCCGTGAACCGCCGCCGTGGCGGCATTGTAGCCCAGCTGGCGCAGACGGTAGATATTCTCGATGGCAACGATGCTGTTATCCACCAGCATGCCGACGCCAAGGGCAAGGCCTGAAAGAGAGATGATATTGAGAGTGACGCCGGTGAAGTGCATAATCACCACCGCCAAAAGCAGACTGATGGGGATACTGAGCGCCACAATGATAGTGGGGCGGAAGTCCCGCAGGAACAGCATGAGGACAATGACGGCCAGCAGCGCGCCGAACAGCAGGTTTTCCAGCACCGAGCTGATGACCAGATCGATGTACTGGCCCTGATCGCTGAGGGCGGTGAGGTGCAGACCCTCGTATTTTTCCTCCAGCTGGGCCATGGCGGCATAGAGATTATCGCAGGCACCGGAGGTGGAAGCGATGGAGGACTTTTGTACCGTGAGCAGCACACCGTCATTGCCGTTTATTTTGGCGTACAGCTCCTCGGCGTTATCCGCCAGGCGGACAGTGGCGATATCGGTCAGGCGGATCTCCCCCACATCGCCGACATCGTATTGGAAGAGCACCCAGTTCTGCAGCTCCTCCAGACTGGTAAATTTATCGCCGACCTTGAGGGCATTCTGCCCCTCGGCGCTTTGGATATAGCCGGCGGGCATCGAGAAGTTCTGCGCCATGAGCAGCTGCGAAACGGCGGACTGGGTGAGAATGCCGTCCAGCCCGGCGGCCTTGTAGGCGGCATCCCGCTGCTGGCGGAACTGCTCCTCGGCTTCATCCAGGGCCTGTTCGGCCTGCTGTAATTGCAGGGTGGCCAGAATGAGCTGCTGAGAAAGCTCCAGCTTGCCGGTCTCCAGCTGGCTCTGCGCCTTATCCAGCTGCGAAAGAGCGGCGTCCAGCTCCTTTTGGCTGGACTGAGCGGTTTCCAGTTCCTTTTTTAGCTGCGGGATGCGGGGCGCCAGCGCATCGATGGCGGCGTTCAGCTCGGTAATGGTGCCGTAGTCATCCTGCACCTTATCGTGGCTTTCGATCCACTTCTTGCCCTCGGCCTCGCCCAGCAGCGCAATGATCTCTGCGGTGTTTTCCTCGATGGCTTTGGTGGCGTCGGCGATGGCCTTCTCGGCCTCCGCCTTCGCCTCGGTGGCCTGCCGGAAGGTCTCCAGCCGGGCGTTGGCGCGGGTCACCTCCTCCTCGGCAGCCGAGAGCTTTTCCGCGGCGGCAACGGTTTGCGGGTCATTGCGGGTAAGGTAGGCGGTCTGCGCCGCCTGGATGGCGGCAAGCTCGGCTTCGGCGGTATTGAGCTGGGCTTGCAGCCCGGTATTATCGGGGTCCTTCTCCAGCTGTGCCTGGAGGTCGTCCACCTCCGCCTGCTTTTCCTGCTCCTGCCGCAGCAGGTCCTGCCAGCCGGGATCGTCCTTGAGACGCTCCGGTGCGCCGTCCCGCGCTTCTTTGTAGGCGGTTTGCGCGGCTTCCTGCGCATCCTTGGCATTGGTCACATCCTGCTGCAGGGCGGCTTCACTGCTGCCGATCTCCTTGAGGGCGGCTTCGGCGGTCTCCAGCGAGGCTTGGGCGGCTCTCAGCTGGGCACGCAGCTGGGTGCGGGTAAGCTGCAGAGATTGCAGCTCGGCATATTTTACAGCGGAAAGATGAGTACGGGCGTAATCTTCACTGGCATTGTAGCTATCGCGCAGATTTACCATGTTATCGTACTGGGCCAGCACGGCCTGAATGGCCTTGACCTCCGCCGAGGTGAGGGTGGAGCCGAGGGAGGCCTGATCCTTGGCATCGGCCAGCTGCTGGGCAGCGGCCACCAGCTGGGCATAGGCGGTGCCGCTTTGCTCCTCCAGCTTCTTTTTGGCGTCGTTAATCTGCCTGCGAGAATCCTTGAGCTGCTTTTCGGCATCGGCCAGGGAGCTATCAATGGCCGCCAGTACCTTGTCATTCAGCTCATCGATTTTGGCTTGATCCAGCTCCACACGGATCTGGCTTTCCACCAGACCGCTGCCGGAAACGGACGCCACGCCATCCACCCGCTCCAGTGCCGGGATGACGGTGGAGGAGGTAAACTGAGAAAGCTCCTCCCGGGCCATATTATCGCTATCCACCGCCAATACCATGATGGGCAGCATATCGGGATTGATCTTCATGAGCACCGGGCTGCCGGCGGCCTCGGGCAGGGAGTCGGCGATCTGATCAAGGCTGGCGTTCATTTCGATCATGGCGGAATCCATGCCGGTGCCTTCCTCAAATTCCAGCACCACGATACTGACATTTTCCTGCGAGATACTGGTGATATTCTTGACGCCGCTGGTGGTAGCCAGGGCGCTTTCCAGCGTTTTGGTCACGCTTTGCTCCACCTGCTCCGGACTGGCGCCGATGTAGGTGGTATAGGCGATGGCATAGGGCAGATCCATATTCGGCAGGAGGTCGGTGGTCATATTGATGAAGGACATGACACCGAGGATAAGCACCAGCATCACGCAGACGAATACGGTCATGGGCTTTTTGACACTGAGACGAGACAGCATAGAGGATTCTCCATTTCCGGGGGATAGATGTTCCGACCGACCGGTCGGTCGGGGATTTCTAATCTTATTTTAGCGCAAAACGGGACGAACGCAAGAGGAAAGATATTAACATTTCGTAAAGGTTATAGCATCGGCGCGGGAGAGTATGCTATAATAACCATGGACATTGCAGGAAGCCGGGTTCGGGCGGCCCCGCGCGGGAGCCGAAGGCTCCCGAAGGGCGCCCCCCACAGGGGGGCGCCCCAGCCCGGCGGAGCCAGGCACGGGGCCGCCCGAATGCCAGCCTGCACCCCCAAAGGAGGTAACCGCCATGTATCACATCCTGGTCGTGGATGACGAAGCCAAGATCCGCGAGATCATTAAAAAATACGCAGTATTCGAGGGCTATCGGGTCACCGAGGCCGCCAATGGCATGGAGGCCATCGACCTGTGCCGCACCGAGCCGTTCGATCTCATCATCATGGATGTGATGATGCCAGAGCTGGACGGCTTTTCCGCCTGCCGCGAAATCCGCAAATACAACCGCACGCCCATCATCATGCTTTCCGCCCGCGGCGAAGAATATGACCGCATCCACGGCTTCGAGCTGGGGATCGATGACTATGTGGTCAAGCCCTTTTCCCCCAAGGAGCTGATGATGCGGGTGGCCGCCATCATCAAGCGCAGCGGCGGCGAGGAAAACAACCGTTTTGTTTTTGAGGGGCTGACGGTGGATTTTACCGCGCGGCTGGTTTTCATTGACGAGCAGCGCATAGAGATGTCTCCCAAGGAGTACGACCTGTTTTTCTATATGGTGCGCAACCGCGGCGTGGCCCTGACCCGCGAGCGGCTGATCCACGATGTGTGGGGCTATGATTTTTACGGCGACGACCGCACGCTGGATACCCATGTAAAGCTGCTGCGCAAGAGCCTGGGCCGGTACAGCCGGTGCATTATCACGCTAAGAGGAGTTGGGTACCGCTTTGAAACTGTGGCAGAGCCGGAAAGCGATGCAGACGGAGACGCCAACTGAGTCCTCCCCTGCCCCGCAGCATAAGCAAAGCCGTTTTTCCCACCTGGGCATCCGCTGGAGACTGGTGGGCAGCTTTGCTATGTTTGTGGCGCTGCTGCTGATGCTGCTGTGGCTTTTGCAGATCGTCTTTTTGGAGAGCTTCTACAAATCCATCAAGACCAGCTCCATTAAAAATACCGCCGAGGAAGTAGCCGCCAGCATCAATGATGAGAACTTCTACACCGAGGTGAACCGCCTGACCCGCCAGGATCTCATCTGTGTCCACATCGTGCGGGAGGACGGCACCCCGGTACTGACCTCCGGCAACCAGCCCTCCTGCATCCTGCACATGCTGCTTACCGATCAGGCGGCGCTGCTGTTCCGGCGGGCGCAGGAAAACGGCGGCACCGTGCTGGAAAACTATCAGCTCCTGGAGCTTTCCCCCGCCATGCAGAGCAAAGCAACCGCCCAGGCCGCCTCCACCGAGCAGCTGCTGTACGGCATTCTGACCACGCGCGGAGAGGACGAGGGCGCCGAGCCGGTCATGGTCATGGTGGATGCCACCATCACGCCCATCAATACCACGGTGGAAACACTGCGGGCCCAGCTGGTCATCATCACGGTCATCATGACGGCGTTTTCCATCCTGCTGGTGCTGCTGCTTTCCTCCATGATCTCCCGTCCCATCACCCGCATTACCAAAAGCGCCAAGCAGCTGGCCACCGGCGATTACGGCACGCAGTTTACCGGCGGCACCTACCGGGAGGTCACCGAGCTGGCCGACACCCTAAACTATGCCAGCCGGGAGCTGAGCAAGGTGGAACATCTGCGGCAGGAGTTCATCGCCAATGTGAGCCACGACCTGCGCACCCCGCTGACCATGATCACCGGCTATGCCGAGGTAATGCGCGATCTGCCGGGTGAAAATACCCCGGAAAATGTGCAGATCATCATAGATGAGGCCCGCCGGCTGACTGATTTGGTCAATGATTTGCTGAATCTTTCCCGGCTACAAAGTGGCGCGCAGACCCCCGAACCGGAGCCGCTCAATCTCACCAAGATGATCCGCGGCATTATGGGGCGGTACGCCAAGCTGGTGCTGCATGACGGCTACGCCATCACGCTGGAAGCGGACGGCGACGCCATGGTGATGGCCGACCGGCTGCGCATGACCCAAGTGCTGTATAATCTCATCAATAACGCCATCAACTATGCCGGGGCCGACCGGGCCGTACTGGTGCGCCAGACCATCGAGAATGGGACTGTGAAGGTGGAGGTCATCGACCACGGCGAAGGCATTCCGGCCGAGAGCCTGCCCTATGTGTGGGACCGCTACTACAAGGTGGATAAAAACCACCGCCGCTCCACCGTGGGGGCCGGGCTGGGACTTTCCATTGTAAAGGGCGTGCTGGAGGCCCACGGCGCCGAATACGGCGTAGCCAGCACCCTGGGCGAGGGCAGCGATTTCTGGTTCCGGCTGCCGCTGCTGCCGCCCGATGCCGCTTTAACCGCCGAAAGTGAAGAAAATCATTCCGATTTTTCCTGATTTCTTCACACAGCCATCACATTGGCCGTATATGATAAAGGTGTGGAATAAATAAGGGCGCACAGCCCGGCCGAAGGTTTTTCTTTCTCCTCCTTATCTTCATCCTTCTTTATACTTTTTCGTTTTGTCCTCATTTTCTTTTCCCTTCGGCTCATTCCCCAAGCTCCTGCGCCGGCTGCAAACGGCCGCAGGAAACAGTTTTACCAGGAGCTCCCGCACTGTAACAGGTGCGGGAGCTTTTTTGTGTTCTTTAATATTTTATGAATTCACCGTGAACTGCGTTGACTATATAGGGGCAAAATGGTATGCTGACTGTATTAGCTCCAGTAGTACAGTTTGCTGCAAAGTTTTTTTGCATTTTTTGTTTTTGGATGCAATAAAATCCATCAAACTGTACACTTATTTTAGTGAAATATGATTTTTCTGCGAGAGGGGGAAAAAATGTGCAATACATGGTGGAGACCAAAAATCTCCGCAAGGTGTACCGGACCGGCGATGAAAAGGTAGTCGCTCTGGATAATATCGACCTGACCATCGAGCAGGGGCAGGTGTGCTGTATACTGGGTACCTCCGGCAGTGGTAAATCCACCCTGCTGAACCAGCTGGCCGGGCTGGAAAAGCCCACCCGCGGCACGGTAAAAATCAAGGGAGAGCTGATCTCCAAGATGAGCGAAAAGCAGCTGGCGGTGTTCCGGCAGAAGCACATCGGATTTGTGTTCCAGTCCTACAATCTCATTCAGGGGATGACCGCTGTGGAAAATGTGGCCATGCCGCTGATGTTCCGCCGGGTGTCCCGCAAAAAGCGTGAGGAAGCCGCCCGTGAAATGCTAAAGCAGGTGGGACTGGGCGAGCGCATGGACCACCGTCCCAATGAAATGAGCGGCGGCCAGCAGCAGCGCGTGGGCATTGCCCGCGCCTTTGTTACCAATCCTGAGGTGGTATTTGCCGATGAACCCACCGGCAACCTGGATACCAAAACGACCAAAGAGGTCATGGAGATGTTCCTGCGGTTTGCCCGGGAAAAGGGCACCACGATCATACTGGTGACACATGACCGCAGCCTGGCGGAATACTGCGACCGCATCGTGACCATCTCCGACGGACGCATTATCTCCAATGAGGACCACCGCCATGCCAAGGCGATCCAAGACCCTCCTGCCGCCCCTGCCGAGGAGCTGCCGGAGACCCTGCAATTTACCGATAACACACTGGCCGCCGGCCAAGGAGGAGTATGACTGTGAAAAAGATGAGCAAGATCCTGATATTCATTCTGGTGCTGGCCATGGTGCTGGGCACCGTAGCGATGGCGGAGGTTCCTACGCCGGCCGCCAAAACCCCTGCCACGCAGGAAGAAACTGTTACATACACCATTACGGCCGGTATTTTTACCAATGGTCAAATGACGATTAAATATGGTACTACCCAAAGTCCTCTGGCCTCCGGTGCCTCTTTAACCGTCGAAAAAGATACCGAAATTACTGTTGAATTTTCCGCCACCGCTGGCTATGAATTTGTAAAAGCCACCTACAAAATCGGCGAAAAAGAGACTTCCCTTTCCGATGGCGGCAAATTCACCCTGACCGGTGATGCAACCATCACCCCCGTATTCCAGGCCAAGAGCACCCTGGGCGGCGAAAAGACCGCTGACAGTTTCCGGCTGGATGCTATTTGCAGCGGCAGCTACTACTGGCAGATGTATCACAAGGACATGGCCAATAACAAAAAGTACACCAAATATCCCGGTTCCCCTGCGGATAAGGTCAATCCCAGCTCTGAGATCGTAAAGGGCAACTATGTTGATTTGACCCTGTATGTTACTGATACCGACTATGTCACCTTTATTAACGGCGATACCAAAAAAAATGAGCTTTTCTCGGTTACCACCCCCGGCGACAGCAGCTTCCTGGCTGGCTCCGGCGCCGGTGCTGAAATTGAAAAATGGACAGTAGGCAGCACCGATAAAGGTATGGTAATCCAGCTGACCGGCGTATACTATGTGGGCGGCAGCGATAACACCCTAAAGCTTATCATTACCCAGGGCAACTACAATGCTATTGTAACCTGCAAGATCGATAACGCCACCATCGTGCCAGAAAAGGAAAACGACAAAAAGCCGGATGAGGAGACTACCGCAGCGCAGCCCTATGTCATCATCAGCAGCTACAGCTACGGCAAGGGCGACCTGGTGGCCGGTGAGACCCGCAATGTCACCATGACCTTCCGCAATACCAGCAAGACCATGGCCGTGGAAAACATGATGGTGACCATGACCCTGCCCGATGCCATGATGCTGACCAGCAGCTCCAATTCCTTCTACATCGAATCGCTGGCAGCCGAGGGCACCATCACCAAGACCGTGAATGTGACCGTGAAGCCCACTGCGGCGGCCCAGTCCCATTCCATGACCGTTGATTTTACCTATGACTACCTGGATAACGGCGTGCGCCGCAATGCCAAGACCACTGAGACCATCAGCATGCCGGTGCTGCAGGTGGACCGCTTTACCGTGACCGGCATCGACCTGCCCCAACAGATCTTCATTGGCGAGGAAAATAACCTCTCCGTCAACTTCGTCAATAAGAGCCGTACCGATATCTACAATCTTTCCGCCAAGCTGAACTGCGAGGGGCTTTCCAATAACGGCGAGGAGCAGTATCTGGGCAATCTTGCCTCCGGCACCACCTCCAGCGCCGATTTCTACATCACCGGGAATGAAAAGGGCGAGCTGGTGGGTGAGGTCATCATCACCTACGAGGATACCAACATGAACCAGCGCACCGTTTCGGTGCCCTTTACCACGCAGGTGACCAGCTACGAGGATGTATGGGGTCCCAGCAATCCCAGCGTCGACCCCGGTATGGATCCCGGCACTGACCCCGGCATGGAAGAGCCTGCGGGTTTCCCGTGGTTCTGGGTCATCGGTGGTGTGGCGGTAGTGGCTGCCGGCGTATTCGTGTACCTGAAGCTGCGTAAAAATAAAAAGGAGAGCGTAGACGAAGATGAGGATATCTGACCTTCTGAGCGTCTGCCTGCGAAACCTGACCCGCCGCCGGGTGCGTACCGCCCTGACCGTTATCGGCGTTGTCATCGGCGTGTGCGCCATCATCTTGATGGTCTCACTCGGCATCGGTGCGCGGGAATCCATGATGCAGATGCTGCAAGAGTGGGGCGATCTTACCATCATCAATGTCTACAATTACGGTGGAGGCGAGACCAAGCTGGACGATAAAGCCCTCTCCAAAATACAGGCGATGGATAATGTACAGATCGCGACCCCGTTTTACAGCAGCCGGGTCAGTTTCCGGCTGAAATCCCGCAACGGGCGCTATGCGGCCTATACCAATATCATCGGCATCTACCCCGAGGCGTTTGACGCTCTCGGCTATAAATTGAGCGACGGCACCTCCTTCGCAGACAGCAAAAAGGATTACAGCATGGTGGCGGGCGCCAATGTGGCGTATTCCTTCCGGGATACCAAGAAAAAGCGCAATAACTATGTGGATCGCAACCAGACCGACGCCATGGGCAACCCCAAAAAGCCCTTTGTGGATATCATGAAGGATAAGCTGGTTTTGTACAGTGAAAGCTATGACAACAACGGCAACCTGAAAAAAGGCCTGGAGGTCACCCCCAATGTGACCGGCGTGATGGTGGAGGACTGGAACAAGGGCTGGGAGACCAGCGAATGCATCCTGATGGACATCAACCAGCTGAAGGCGCTGGAGCAGAAATACTATAAGATCAGCGGTGAAAAGGCTCCAGATACCACCAACTATGATGAGGTACGGGTCAAGTGCGTAGACGCTGCATCGGTTGCCGCAGTGCAGCAGTCCATCACCGATATGGGCTTCCAGTGCTCCTCGATGGAGGACACCCGTAAGATGTTCGATGAACAACTCACCATGATCCAGACCATGCTGGGCGGTCTGGCGGCTATCTCTCTGTTTGTCGCCGCCATCGGCATTGCCAATACCATGGTCATGTCCATCTATGAGCGCACCAAGGAGATCGGCGTCATGAAGGTGCTGGGCGCCGAGCTGGGCGCCATTCGCGCCATGTTCCTCACCGAATCCGCTATGATCGGTCTGATCGGCGGCGTGGTGGGCGTTGGGCTCAGCTTCCTGATCAGCTATCTGTTAAACAATGTGCCGATCGTAGCAAACCTTCTGGCATCACTGGGGCTCAGCTTCGGCAACGGCGGGGCGGTTTCCATCATTCCGTGGTGGCTGGTGCTGGTGGCAATGGTCTTTTCGATGATGGTCGGCGTTGTTTTCGGTTTTATCCCTGCCAACCGCGCTGTTAAGATCTCCGCTTTGGAGGCCATTCGGCACGACTAAACCTACTGCAATGAAAAAGCCCCTTCGGGGGCTTTTCTCTTTGTGCCGCCCGTGGTATAATTTGAGACAGAACCGGACTGGGCGGCACAGGGCGCGGGGCGCTCCGGACGGAGGCCGGAGCCACGGCCCGTAGGGCCGTGTAAGGCCGCCCGCAGGGCGGCCTGCCCCGCGCTCCCCATACCTGCCCGCTGCATCCACTCTGCCAAGGAGGGAAACACCATGCCACACGATCTGCAAGCCAGCCTTGCCGCCTATCGGCCCTACAATGAGCAGGAGCAGCACGATCTGCCGCTGCTGCTGGCCGCGCTAAAGCAGCCGGATAGCTTTACCCGGCAGAATGAAACCGCCCATTTTACTGCATCGGCCTGGGTGGTGAACCCCGCGCGGAATAAGGTGCTGATGATCTATCACAACATCTACAATAGCTGGAGCTGGACCGGCGGCCATGCCGATGGAGAGACCGACCTTTTGGCGGTCGCACTGCGGGAGGTAGCCGAGGAAACCGGACTGCAAACGCTCCGCCCCGTCAGTCGTGAACTGTTCTCGGTCGAGATCCTTACCGTGGATGGACACGAAAAACGAGGGCGGTATGTCCCCTCCCACCTGCATCTCAACTGCACCTATCTCATCGAAGCCGATGATACCGAGCCGCTGCGGGTAAAGCCCGATGAAAACAGCGGTGTGCGGTGGTTCGCCCCGCGAGAGGCGCTGGCCGCCTGCACCGAACCCTGGATGCGCGACCGTATCTACCAAAAGCTCATCGAAAAAAACACCCAGTATAAATAAAAGGAGGGACTGTCATGAAGCCGCATGAAACCACCGCCCAGTGCGTGGAGCGCAAGCTGGGGCGCAAGCTCCGCCTCATCCGCGTGGCGCGCGGGGAGGAACCTGCCGATATCGTATTCAAAAACGCCACCTATCTCAATGTGTTCAGCAATGACTTCTGCCATGGGGATATCGCTGTTTCCGATGGGCTCATCGCCGGCATCGGCAGCTACCACGGCAGCAAAGAGGTGGATGTCTCCGGCAGCTTTGTCTGCCCCGGCCTCATCGATGCCCACATCCACCTGGAAAGCAGCCTGGTTTCCCCTGCCGAGTTTGCCCGAGCGGTCATCCGCCACGGTACCACCACTGTCATCACCGATCCGCACGAGATCGCCAATGTCATGGGAGTGGATGGCATCCGCTATATGCTGGAGGCCACCGAGGGCCTGCCGGTGGATGTCCACTTTATGCTGCCCAGCTGCGTGCCCGCCACGCCGTTGGATGAAAGCGGCTGCACGCTGGATTATCAGGCCATCGATGACCTGTATGACCACTCTAGAGTTCTTGGCCTGGCGGAAATGATGAACTATGTCGGTGTCATCAATGGCGACCCAGCAGTCATCAGCAAAATCCTGGCCAGTCAGGCCCACCACAAAAAAATCGATGGCCACGCACCCGATCTCTCCGGCGCCGATCTCAACGCCTATATCGCCGCCGGCGTCTATTCCGATCACGAGTGCAGCACCTGCCAGAATGCGCTGGAAAAGCTGCAGCTCGGCCAGTTCATCATGATACGGGAGGGCACCGCCGCCCAGAATCTGCGGGCACTCCTGCCGCTGCTCAATCAGCAGTACTACTCCCGGTGCATGTTTGCCACCGATGATAAACACCCCCTGGATCTTTTGCAGGGCGGCCACATCGATTATATCATCAGGGAAGCCATTGCCTGCGGCGTTGATCCCATCATTGCCATCAAGGTGGCCAGCCATCAGGCAGCCCGCTATTTCCTGATGAACAACAAAGGCGCCATCGCCCCCGGCTACCTGGCCGACCTGGTGGTCTTCGATAACTTCCGTCACTTCAATATCCAGGAGGTGTATAAGCGCGGCCGCTGCGTCTTTGCGGATGGCGAGGTTCTACCCTTTGACGCGCCCGCGGTGGAGCCCAGCCTTTCCCGCCGCGCGCACGAGACCTTCCGCATTGCGCCGGTCACGCCGCAGCAGCTGGCCGCCGGAGATCTGCCGGTCATCGGCATCGTCCCGGGCGAAATCATCACCCAGAACCTTGGCCGGGCGGCTGCCCCCGATCCCACCCATGATATCCTAAAGATCGCCGTAGCGGAGCGCCACCATGGCACCGGGCACATTGGCCTGGGATACATTAAAGGTTACGGCCTGCGGCAGGGCGCTGTGGCCACCAGCTTTGCCCACGATTCCCATAATATCATCGCCGTGGGCGCCGATGACGCCGACCTGGCCTTTGCCATCAACCGCATTGCCGAAATGCAGGGCGGCACCGTAGTCGTGCACGAGGGCAAGGTCATCGCTGAGCTGCCGCTGCCGGTGGCTGGCCTAATGAGTGACGCCCCGCTGGAGGAGGTAAACGACCTGCTGGAGCAGGCCAAGGCCGCCGCCCACCGCATGGGTGTTTCCCCGGGCATCGATCCCTTTATGACCCTTTCCTTTATGAGCCTGCCGGTCATTCCCGCCCTCAAGATCACCACCCATGGGGTCTTTGATGTGGAACAGTGGAAATACATCTGATTTTTCTTGCAGAGCCGTGTCCTTCCCCCCTGTGGGGCGGGCACGGCTTTTCCATTTAGGGCTTTTTGCAGGGGGCATGGCGGGCGCCCGCGCCCTATCTCGCCTCCATTTGTGTACCTCCTCCAAAAACAAATGCCAATCCCCTGTAAACATTGTCTTTCCTTTCGCCCTTTTATGTGCTAAAATATTGCATTATAAGGAGCGTTCCACCGATACGGTCGGGCCAGCCCTTCCGGGCAGCCCTCCCCCGCTCCGGTACGCCCCTGCCAAATCTCTGCAAAAGGAGTGACAGTGTGTGAATTTTTCCGTCAATAGCCCCATCCTGTTCGTGCTGGCCGGTGTTATCATCCTGGCCGTGCTGGCGCAGTCGGTGTTCTTCCTGGTGCGGGCCATCCGCCGCAGTAAGGAGATCGGCATGGACCAGCAAAAGCTGCGCAAGACCATGGTCACCGCCGGCGTTTTCACCATCGCCCCGGCCGTCGCCATCGTCATCAGCGTCATCACCCTCTCCAAGGACCTCGGCCTGCCGCTGCCCTGGCTGCGCCTTTCGGTGGTCGGCTCCCTCTCCTACGAGACCATTGCCGCCACCAATGCCGAAAGCGCCATGGGCCTCACCTTCGGGCAGGTTTCCGCCCTTACCGCTTCCCAGTATGTCACCATCGCCTGGGTCATGACCATCAGCATCATGCTGGGCATCTGGCTGGTACCGCTCATCGGTAAAAAGCTGCAGGGCGGCATGACCAAAATAGAAAACCGTGATAAGCGCTGGGGCGATATCCTCTCCTCCGCCCTGTTCATCGGTATGATCGCCGCTTTCCTCGGCTATGTGTTCTGCGATTTCGGCACCATCTTCCACGGCGATCCCTCCGGCCTTATCCCGGTATGCGTTATGATCGTTTCCGCCGTTATTATGGCGCTGTGCGGCCTTATCATGAAAAAAACCGGCTGGCACTGGGTGGGCGATTACGCCCTGCCGATGAGTCTTATTCTCGGCATGGCCTCCGCCATTCCCATCACCGGCTGGCTGTCCTAAGGGAAAGGAGGATCACACCATGAAAAAGGCAAATATGACTTATATGGATTCCGTCCATCACTACGGCCGCGTCTGGAACCTTTCGATGATGGTTCTGCTGCTGATGTTCCCCGCCGCCGTCTCCATCATCTTCCACGCCCCTGCCGATGGCAAGGGCCTCCTGATGGGCCTCATCGCCACCGCCCCCATGTACTGGGCGGTCGGATTTATTGAAACGCTGACCTATGTGCCCATGCTGGGCGCAGGCGGCAGCTACCTCTCCTTCGTCACCGGCAATATCAGTAATCTCAAGCTCCCCTGTGCCCTCAACGCCCTGGAGCAGGCCGATGTGAAAGCCAACAGCGAGGAAGGCGAGATCGTTTCCACCGTGGCCATTGCCGTTTCCAGCATCGTCACCACCGTCATCATCATTCTGGGCGTCATTCTCATCATCCCGCTCACCCCGGTGCTGGAAAGCCCCGCCCTAGCCCCCGCCTTCGCGCAGATCCTGCCCGCCCTGTTCGGCGGCCTGGGTGTGGTGTTCATCTCAAAGAACGCCAAGCTCTCCATCGCCCCCATCTGCCTGATGCTGGTTCTCTTCATCTTCGTTCCCGCCCTCAATTCCAGCACCGTCGGCATTATGGTGCCGGTCAGCGTGCTGTTTACCGTGGGGGTGGCCCGCATCCTGTATAAAAAGGGGATCCTGTGATCCCATAAAATACTGCAAGGAGGTTTTCTGTCATGATCGTTCTGTATATCATATTGGCCGTTCTCGTCCTGCTGCTGGCTGTGGTGCTGCTGCGCACCGCGGCGTTCCACCCCAAGGCCGAAGCCTTCAGGACCTATGCCCCCGTTGAGTTTGACCGCGAAGCCGCTGTAACCAATCTTCAGCGGCTCATCCGCTGCCGCACCGTCAGCTACACCGATGCCTCCAAGGAGGACCCGGCGGAATTCGAAAAGCTCATCGCCCTTTTGCCGGAGCTGTACCCCCATGTCTACGAAAAATGCACCCTCACCCGCCTGCCGGACCGCGGCCTGCTGTTCTACTGGGCGGGCAAGGCCCACGATGAGGCTTCGGTCATGATGGCGCACTTTGATGTTGTCCCGGTGGAGGAGGAGAACTGGAAAAAGCCCCCCTTCGAGGGCATCATTGAGGACGGCGTGCTGTGGGGACGCGGCACCCTTGATACCAAGGTCACCTTTAACGGCGTGCTGACTGCCGCCGATCATCTGATTGCGCAAGGCTTCCAGCCGGAGCAGGACATTTACTTTGCCTTCTCCGGTCAGGAGGAGATCAACGGCCCCGGCGCCGTCAATATCGTCCACTGGTTCCAGGAGCACAATATCAATATCCAGCTGGTGGTGGATGAAGGCGGCGCGGTGGTCGAAGATGTCTTCCCCGGCGTCAAGCAGCCCTGCGCCCTCATCGGTATTGCCGAAAAGGGCATGATGAACCTGGAATACAGCGTTTCCTCCGCCGGCGGTCACGCCTCCGCGCCCAAGCCCCACACCCCCGTGGGCGTACTGGCGGATGCCTGCTGCAAGGTGGAAAATCACCCCTTTACCATGCACATCACCGCCCCGGCCGCCAAGATGTTTGATACCCTCGGCCGCCACTCCACCTTCCTTTACCGCGTGATCTTCGCCAACCTGTGGCTGTTCGGCGGTATTCTGGATAACCTGTGCAAAAAGCAGGGCGGCGAGCTGAACGCCCTGATGCGCACCACCGTCGCCTTTACCCAGATGCAGGGCAGCAAGGCCAGCAATGTCATCCCGCCCAGCGCCTCCATGGTCAGCAACATGCGGCTCAATCCCGCCGATACCATGGAGAGCGCCATGGAATACATCCGCGGGGTCATCGGCAATGACGCCGTAACGCTGCGCTGCGTCGAGGGCATGAATCCCAGCCCCATCAGCGAGACCGACTGCCCCGCATGGGATAAGGTCGCCTCCGCCGTAGCGGGCACCTGGCAGGGCTCTCTTGTTTCCCCCTACCTGATGGTACAGTGCAGCGACAGCCGTCATTACGGCCCCGTCAGCAACCATGTTTACCGCTTCTCCGCCATGGATCTCACCGCCGAGGAGCGCAGCACCATCCACGGCAACAATGAGCGCATCCGCACCGAAGTCATCGGCCGTGCGGTGGAGTTCTACATCCGCCTGATGAGCCAGTGCTGACCCCCATAACGCCATAAAATCACCCCCGGCCGTTTTGGCCGGGGGTATTTTCCACGCTTTTATTTATTTTGCGGTAGAAGCAGAGTAATATATCACACCGACCCCTGCTACCCATGTATCGCCGCTGTCGCTGCACTCACCAAGCTTTTCCCCCTGCTTTACCGTATCGCCGGGCTTCAGTGTCACATTTTTCAGGTGTCCGTACAGGATCGCGCTGCCGTCCTCATGCCGGATCAATACCGGCTGCCTGCCCATAAGACCGATCCATCGCTCCTTGTACTCCGGCGGAGTCTGTTCCACCACGCCGTCCCGCATGGCCACCGCCGCAGTCCCGGCCGGCGCTTCAAAAAGGCGGTAGGTAGGACAGCTTGTCCCTATTACTCCTTGGGTCATTGTTCTGTTTTTCACCGGGGCAATATATGCGCTGTCCTCTGTCCATTCCTCGGTTTCCATGGGCAGAATGGGGGTATCGTATGCGTTGCGGCCTACCGTAAAGCCCGTCACGGTTCCGTCCCGGGCGGTCTTCAGCGTTATATCCTCCTCCCGCACCAGACTGAACTCAATGCCGAAAACTCCCGAAGAACCGTTTCCGAAATTTCCGCTGTCTCCCGTTGTTCCCAGCTGCGTATAAGCGATCACTTCATCGCCCGCCTGCACATAAATCTCCTCGCAATGGGCATATACCGCATACAGTCCGTTTTCCTGCCGTATTAGGATGCACCGGCCCATTCCCTGGTTCCAGCCCTTCTCCGCAGTATATACGACCGTTCCGGCCTGCAGTGCAGTAAACGGGGTCCCTTTCTGTCGGCTGTAGAATGCCGTCACACCCTGAACCGGTTCCTCAAGTCTGTATCCGGCAAACGGCTCCCTGTAATAATATCGGTCAAATATCTCCTCAAAAGCCGGTTCGTCCTCCGCTGCGGGGGATTGCCGCAAAAGGTTGACTCCGCCGCAGTAGATCGCCTCGATCTCCTCCGGCGCTATGGCCCTGCAGAATATCATCTTCATTTCTGTTTTTCTTGCCGTTTGATTCCCGTCTCTGCTTCTCAACTCGACCTCCGTACCGTCTTTCAAATACACAGCCCAGCCCTGCGACAGGTCTATCAGTCGGTCTACCGTAATCTCCATCGAGACCGGAGAGCATTTCACCGTTACGCCCTCCGCTGCATCCAGCCCCACACTCTCCACCGTCTGCGGGATATCAAAGCTGACCTCCCATTCGGCGTCGTAGTCCGGCACCCGCTGCCATCTTCCCGGCTGGATAAATTGCAGGTTTGGCAGCTCCTCCTCCGCCACATCATAATAAATCACATGGTAGTAAATACCACCAGACCCACCGACATTCTCCACACTCTCCCCTGTGCTGTCGCATAGGACTCCATGGGGCGGGCTGTTTGGTTCATAACGGTCCTCCCTGTAGCGCGAAAAAACATACAGCCTGCCATCTTCATAGTACGCCATATCAATGGTTTGCACCACTTCACCATCGGTGTTGCACACCTCATAGCTGCCCTCACCGTCACCTATCATCTGCGGGTAGTTTGAGATCCACTCGTCAAGATCTACCCCCTTGCGCACGGCGCTGTCGCACAGCGCTTTCATATCCACCTTCGCAATAAAGGTATCTCCCGTCCGTTCCAGATGTCCCAGCCCGCTTACCCGCAGGTGGGCGGTGCTGCCCCGCATGGCGTCGTTCCAGTCCGCCACCAGATAGCCGCACAGAATATTGCTCTTTTCCTTGGGGGGCTGCGCCGAGAAGATCACCCCGCCGCCTGCATCCACACTCGCCTCCCCGAAGTCCAGCCAGCCATCCACGGTGCTCCTCTCCCCGAAGATCGCCGCGGGTGCCTGCATCTCCCACAGCAGGTACAGCACCCGTTCATCCGCCAGCGCCTCCGTCACCGTAAAGGTGATGTCCCCGGCATCCACCTGCACCGCCAGCGGCTCGGTGTTTTCCTCCACTCCCTTGGTCGGGGTACCCAGTATGTCTTTCCAGCCAAAGTATTTCCCCGCCGCCACCGCCGTAGCGGTCAGCAGCACCACAGCGGCCGCCAGAGGCAGTACCCGCCGCAGCCACAGCACCCTGTTTCCCTTGCGGGGAATGCTCGCTTCCTCTATCATATCTGCCGGGACCTCGCCCAGCAGCTCCCACAGTTCCTTTCGCATCATAGCGTGATCTCCTCCTTTTCCAGCTCGTTGCGCAGGTCGCGCCGCAGCCGCTCCAGTATGCTCCTGGCCCGCCGCGGGGAAATGCCGCTGTGTGCAGCCGCCGTTTTTACCGGCTCCGCCCACCAGTACCGCCGGAGGAACAGTATCCGTTCCTCCGGGGTCAGTCCCCGCAAAAAGCGCTCCAGCGCTGCCGCTATGGCCCTGCGCTCCCAATGCTGCTCCGGGGTGTCCCGGTCGGGCAGCATCTCGCCCAGCTCCTCCCAGATCAGCGTCATTTCTCCGCCGCCCCGTTTCAAGCGGTTCTGTTTTTGCAGCCGGTTCAGCGCCAAATTGCGGGTAATGCGTCCCAGATAAGCCGCCAAACTTCTCGGCTCCTCCGGCGGGATACTGTTCCATGCGCGGTGCCATGTATCGTTCACACATTCTTCGGCGTCCTGCCTGTTCCGCAGGATATTTCGGGCGATGGTGCCGCACAGGGCGCCGTACTGCCGCTCGGTTTCGGTTAAAGCTGTTTCGCTTCGTTCCCTGTACAGCCGCAGAATTTCCTCGTCCTTCATGCTCCTGCCTCCTTTCGTTTGGGTTGAAGTACTTCACCCTTATTGACCGCGTTTTTTCTCCCCCGGCCGGCTCTTTTCAGAGTCTTTCTATCCGCGCACCACGGTGGGCGCCCCTCCGCTTTTGTCGTGCTGACCCTGACGGGCAGCCCTCCCCGCTGCGGCGCGCCCGCCTTCCCACTGTCCCCATCTTTCGGGTTATTAAAAAAGCCCGCCAAGCGGCAGGCTTTCTTTTTTCTCAATAAAACTTCAGTAAATTGGTGTAATGCTCCGGCAGCACAATACCCTCGGTGGTGTGCACCCGCATTCCATCGCGGAACACCAGCATAGTGGGCAGGTCCTTCACATGGAAGCGCTCCCCCAGCGCGATATCATCGGTCACATTGATGCGGCACACCTTCACATCGTATTGCTCCGCCTCCATCAAAAATTTCTGATAGACCGGCTCCATGGCCGCCGCAAAGGGGCTGAACCCCGCCGTAAAGTACAGGTAGGTCTTGCCCTCCCGGGTGATGCTATCCACATTTTTGCTGTTTATCTCCACCATCTGCATGGTCAGTCACTCCTTTTCGCTGTGAATTCCGTCCCTATTTTACCACGATTCTGCCCAAAAGAAAACCTTTTCCCGGCGAATTTCGCTCATTTGCTTGCATTCCTACCCAAAACAATGTAACATAGAAGTACCAAGAAACTTCTTTTAGGAGGTCTGTCACATGGGCAAGTTTGTTATGAAGGAAACCAAAAACGGCGGCGTTAAGTTCGACCTGAAAGCCGGCAACGGCGAAGTCATCGCCACCTCCGAGGCATATTCCGGCGATGCCGCCTGCAAAAAGGGCATCGAGAGCGTGCGTAAAAATGCCGTAGAAGCCAAGCTGGAAGACCAGACCGTTGAGGGCTTCGAGACCGTCACCAACCCCAAGTTTGAGGTTTACACCGATAAAGCCGGTGAGTTCCGCTTCCGCCTCAAGGCCCGCAATGGCGAGATCATCGCCACCTCCGAGGGCTACAAGGCCAAGGCCAGCTGCCTCAATGGCATTGAGAGCGTCCGCAAGAATGCCCCTGACGCCCCCATTGTAGTAGCCGAATAAGTTTTTCCCGCCAAAAGAGCGGCCCCACCGCAGGGGTCGCTTTTTCTGCCTTCCGGCCGGTTTGCGCGGCCCGCAAGCTTACGGCCCGCAGGGCACCCCGGCTTCGCCGGGGTTAGGCGGCCTTCGGCCGCCAACGGCCGCCTGCGGCGGCCGGCCCTGCGGGCCT
>OIWV01001075.1_pt1 | contig 24582 bp, 22 predicted proteins | sample 1587751 | NCBI WGS metagenome assembly OIWV01 (sample SAMEA3888913, study PRJEB22519) | human gut metagenome | biome: human gut; feature: human-associated habitat; material: faeces | place: Denmark | collected 2010
GCATAGCTAAAGCTTTTTGGAACCACCGGCATTGCCGGTGGTTTTCTTTATACAATAAATAGAAGTGGAACGGAATGTCGTTCCACTTCTACTGGCTTTTTCTCCTACATCTATTGTTTTCGCTTCTTGCGAATCTTCATAAGGCGTTGCTTCAAAATAGCTTACCGTGTTTTGAGGGTTCTCTAATAATTCATTCAGAAGTTGTTCCTTTTTGCCTATTTCTTTTTCATGAGTATATGCTTCTATATCTGCAACAGGTGCCTTTATGGAAACCCCTTGCTCGTATAGCGTCAGCACACCATATTTCTCTTCTGCGCTTTCAGGATTACTCCGCAAACAAGCAGCGAAACTACCAATTATAGCAATCGCCAAAATCAAAACTATGCCAGCTTTTTTACAACTTCTCATTCGTAAATTTCAATGTAAGACGTTGGAAAAACAGTCATATCATCTGCGCTCCAATTCTTTACATACACATAATACTGCCCACTATCCATCTTTCCAAAATAATGCTCTACCGAGTAGTCCCAACTTTCCGGATCATAAAACTTATCAGGATAACTCGGTGAGCATGCCGCACTAATAACTCTAGTTCCCGCAAAAGCGAGATGCAGATGAACCGATTCATCATATGCTACATCAAATGCTTCTCCTCCAGCACGTGAGTGTTTTACTACGCCACCGGCCTTAACAACATGCTCCGAAATTGTCCATTTTCCGGGTCGTCTTTCCATTGATGGTGTCGCATAAACTTCATCGCACTCCCCAGCATCATCCACGCTATTCACCTTTACAAACGGATTATTTGTAATTGGTTCAATTTTATTGTTCGGATTTGATAGCAATTCTGCTTCTACGGTCGCTTTCTCATCATCAGACTTTGCATTCACCCATCTTTCGATGTCTGATACTCGTGCTGTGATGGAAATTCCATCTGAAACGAGGCTCAAAATTCCATATTTTTCTTTTTGTGCTACGGCAAAGCAGGCTGGGGTCATGCACAGTACAAGCATAAGCAAACTTAACGCCAACGTTGCCACCCTTTTAATCTTCATTTTCATTTGTCGTCTCCTTTCATAGCGTTTATATTTTGATTACTTCCAATCTCAAGCAAGAAAACTTCCTCGAAATTTTATTATAATTTTATCCAACAATCTTATATATCGTAAACCACATTTGGTTTACATCTCGGCAACCGGCAGTTGCCTTTTCTATATTTTCGCTTCACCCTTTAATTTTTCGCCCATTTTTGATATAATTTTCACGCTGCGACTCCTTCCAGCGGAAGGAGGTGAACGCCTTGTCGTACTTAACCGCCTTTGCTATCTCCGTACTGGCAGGCGTAGTTTCATACTACATCTGCAAGTGGCTGGATGGAGATAGTTGACTCCGCAGCACCCGGCCCAACGGTCTGGTCCACCGATAACGGACAAGAAGCCCTCCAGAAGCTGCAACTTCTGGAGGGCTTCGCTACGCCTTGTGTAGTTTTCTTAACCGCCTTTGCTCGGTCAACTGTAGTTTAGCAGATTCCGCTGATTTTGTCAACGGATGATCCTGTCGATTGGCTGTATTCCCGCATTATATTATATACCATATATATAGTATATAAATTATATATCATTTTCCTTTATTTCTTCAAAACAGATCACTATGCGTTCCTGTTCTGGTTAAGCATAGAACAAGCTCATCATTCTTGATCTCATAAATCAGGAGCCAGTCTGGGGTTATATGGCACTCTCGGCATCCGATATAGTCTCCGGACAGGTTATGATCCCGATAGATTTCTGGCAGCGGCCTCTGTTCAGCCAAAATAGTGATTACTTCCTCCAACAGCCGCACATCATAACCTCTCCGAACAATCCGCTTGTAGTCCTTCTTGAAGGCCGTCTGATACCTAATTGTCAGCATTCAGATCCTCCATCAGGTCTTTTACGGAGGAAAAAGACCTGCTCATTCCAATCCCATTCTCTGCATCCTCGATTGCTTTCCTTGTTACAGCGTTCGGCACTTCGCCGCCAATCTCAAAAGGAATGCGATATTCACGCACCGCCTTCTTCGCAAAAATATTAAATGCGGTCGTCATTGTCATTCCCATATCTGCACAAAATGCTTCAAACTGCATTTTTAAGTCGCTGTCCATCCGGATATTGATGTTTGTGCTTGCCATTATCGCAGTTCCTTTCTGCGCTTATCCTTCTCATGTTGTTTGTTGTTCAGCAGACTACGCTAATTTGTCAGCGGATGATTCCGTGATTGGCATCATTTCGAATTTATCTTATATAAATCATATACACTGTATATAGTATATAATTTATATAAGTTTTATGTGTTCAGTCCTCGTAATGCCCTCTACATGAAAGGATCACAAGCTGTTCCCCTTCCACCGTATAAACCAGCCTGTTTGTCTCGTCAATCCGTCTGCTCCATTCCTTAACGTGACGCAGCGGCTCTGGCTTTCCGATACCTTCAGAAAGACCATTCCTCTGGATGTCCGCAAGAAGCTGGTTGATCCGCTTTAATGTTTTTCGATCTTCCGTCTGCCAGTACAAATAATCTGCCCAGCCGTCCGGAGAGAACGTAATATTATTATTCATCCTGTGCCATTGCCTCCAGTTCGGCCATGGACTTCACGATACCATGCCCGGCGCGAACCTGAGCAAGCCCACGATCCAACTTCCGCAGATACATGGAGTTTCTTTCAGCCTTCTCCATTTCACCGTACCGTTCCTCGCTGATGATTACCACGTTCTTATCTTTCTTCCGCGTGTCAATTACAGTTTCGTCAATCATATTGTCTCACTCCTTGCATTGTTTCTTGTCCTTTTCATTGTGCCACTTATTATGAAGACGCCGCACAGCCTCATTTCCATTTTTTGGGCAAATATGCCCCGCAAAAGCAATCAATAATTGATATAAAGTATATAAATTAAATAATATATATACTTTATATCACATAAATCCGCTATTTCTTTTTGGCTCAGTACTTGTTATACTATTTCCGTGCAAAGAAGAAGGATTGCGCTCCATGAGGATGTAATAGGAGGGAATCTGCATTTATGATTACACGCAAAGAAATTGACTTGGCTGCACCGCTAACAACGCCACAAATAGAAATGCTAACGGCTCTCGCAGCCTCTCCATCGACCGCGGATGTAGACTGTCCGGAATTAATGGCAGCACAACAAAACAGCTTCCATCGGATCATCCGCAAAACGGAATCCCGCTTTGTCTCAGGTGACACAGATACATCGAAAAAGTAGCGTTATTTTCTGAGACAATCATCAGGCAACCTTGTCATAAATCTATATATCGTAAATATTTTATATAACGTATATACTTTACGCAAAGTATATACGTTATTTTGTTTCCCACCACTTTCGGATCGTCTTTGGATCCAGCCCAGTGTCTTTATGGCAATCAGCTTTTTTACCAGACGGATTTGCCTTTCTCCATTCGTAGACTTTCATCTGTGCCGTTGGGCGACCATCCGCAGCCTTCATTGGTATCCCTATTGCTTTCATATCCTCTTTTCGCCTCCGCGCCAAATAGAGATGCTTTTCCTGCGTTAGCCCGTTTCTTCTGTTCCGCTCTATATGAACGTCCGTCAGCGCCTCTATATCGGAAATCGTAAAGTTGTAATATTCCCGGTCATACGCCTCCAGCGCACTCTTAATATCATCCTCAGTCAACGCATTCTCATGTTGCACCATCTGGAGATCCTCAAATGCAATCTGCATATCCTTCCGAAGCTGCGCCTTCGGAACATCGCATTTATAGGCGTAAATTGCCATACACATCAAAAAGAAATACCGGTGTCCGCCCCGGATTGATAATATCTGCCGCAGCCACCAATGGTAAAGTGCATACGGATCGTCGCCATGTACCTTTCCTGCAATGTCCCATTTTTTCGGGTACTTTTCGCCCTTGACAATAACTCGCTCATACCACTCCGGATACGCTTCCCGCGCTGCCGCTCTCGTTATCTTCGACGGTCTAAACGGCTTATTGACATCCACCCGATTTTCCGGTCTGGCATAAGCGTTCAAATATTCCAACGTCACCGGTTCGCCGGTCCGAAACGCCACAATCTGATTGCCATGCTTTTCGTTGATGCTGCCAACCATGCGGAAGCTCTGGTTGATGGACTGATACTGAATCTCTTTGTTTTGCGACGTCGCCTTGTATTCCCACATCCGAAACGTAAGATCATACTTTAGGCTTTTCAACTGGATTTTAATATTCGGGTATAGATCGATCGGCTCCCGGAAAAAATAGCAAACGTGCAGACCGGTCCCTGACAGAACGAGATACGTCGGCATCGGCAAGCGGCGAAGCCGCGTCGGATCGCCGCCAAATCGCAAAAATAAATTTCGCAACTCTTTCAGACCAACACCATCCAAATCGAAGATCAGTGCGTTCATCCGCTGCGCGTGCTCCAGCTTATTGGATTTCCCGCGATAGGACAGTCCGCTGCACAGCGTCAGCGGATTTTGTTCGATAAATTCCATGTAATCATTTTCCCACTGATCGGAGAACATGATTCTTCGGCGCATTCGATTAAAACCATCGGACGTTTGCTCCCGATACAGATAAATTGCGTTGGGATGAGAATAATCCATATGCTGCTCGTCAGATCGCTCGTTATTCGGGAACATCTCTCTGTAAAAATCATAGCCGCTGACCTCCGGAAATTGAGAACTCAAATACTCATATCCTTCAGTGTAATTCTGTGTCATACACAAAGTCCTCCCAGTAAAAGAAAAAGAAGCAAAAAGAAAAGTCCGCTGCGGCGGGGATTCCAAACCATCCGGATTTGCCCACCGCCTTTCCCACAGGCTTACGCCTGCCGGTACGCCCACAGGATTCCCCACACCATAAAGGCGTGGAGAATCCTGATGGACGACCTTGGAAAAGACCGTGGACAAATCCTACCCTGCTATCGGATGGGCTGCGCCCCCCGATCCAGCACCCAGCAAATCGCTACAAACTGCTGACCCCTGCTCGCTTCCTAAAAAGAGAAATTTTTTATTTTTTCGCAACAAAAATCCAGCCCCTGTTCTAGCCTTAGACCCCTATAGGGGGGCTTAGATTATCAATAGCTTTTTCCCTATTTTTTGACCGTTATTATAGCCTGTCCAAAACGCGATTTCAAGGGTTGCGGACAGGCTATTTTGCTATCCATTTTTCGTTCCAGCCCGCATATCTGCGGGGACGATTCCAAGCGGTTTTGTGTGCTGAATGATATATTCCCAATAGCCAACTCTATAGTTTGCCCGAAGCTGCCGTGAGAATAGCGTATTGTGCGCTGCTTTGATTTCTTTCCAGTTTTCCGTTTCGATTAAATTCTCATAGCTGCTCCCGCTGCAAATCATCGTAATGCCCACGTCCGCAAGCAAGCCATTTTTTCTGGCCAGAAGATCTTCCTCGATCAGCTGCCTTGCCTGGCTCTCTGTAAAATCGACCGAGTAAGGACTCTGAAGTACCGTCTCCCATACCTTTGCCGTCAGCAGCTTATTCCTGCCGGTTTTGTACCGTATTTCTTTTTCGGAGGACATCACGACAACATACCCGGTATGTACCTTTTTCGGTCGCAGCCCTCTATCCGCATTTGCTCTTTCCCGCGAAATTCTGAGAAGGTTCGCGTTGAGGGCGCGCTGGTCGGCGATTTCAGCCGTTTTCCGCTCCACCTGCTGTAAAAGGTCGTCTATCTGCGCTTGCGCCCTCTGTGCAGCTCTGTCGGCCTCGTGTGCCGCCTCCTGTTTTACTCTGGATATCTCCCGCGCAGCGGCTCTTTCTGCTTCCTCTTTTTCGCGCTTGGCTCTATCGCGCTGATTTAGAAGCATCTCATATTCCTGCCTTGTTTGAATTACATGGGTACACTCACCATCAAGGCTATCCAATGTTTTATAGCCTCCCATTCGTTTCCTTACGTACTCGATGCCTCATTCGCCTCCCATCAAAGGCCGCGGATATAGTTGTCCGCTACAACACTGATTCTATTATGCCCCAGCGCCTTGCTGCAGACCAGCATAGCAGCCTTGTCCAGCTTCTTGCCCGCTTCATCCTTGCGGCAAGTGTAGACGTCACTCTGATATCTTTTTCCGGTTCCTTTATTCACCCGGTCAAACGGAATTTCACTGATCTTTCTTGCATGAGCTTTGTAGATAGCAACTGCGTAATCTGAGCGGTAACTATGAATATCCGCGCATTGGTGAATGAACTGCCAGACCTTTTCATCGGGCAGCGTGTTCTTCATCCGGTCGATGATCTGTGTCTGATTTTTCCCTATAATGGGGCTTACGCGCTCCCTACCGCCTTTTCCGTTTCGCACATGGATGAAATACTCACCGTCAAACATTCGCGTGTCCTGCAGCATCTGAAGCCGCTTCGTGTCACCCGGCGTCCGCTTCTGCTCTGGGATCTGTTCCAGCGCCGTGATCTGCGCTTCGATCTGTTCCCGTGTCACCAGATCCGTTCCCTTCAGATCCGCAAGCTCGCTGCGCCGCAGCCCGGTTCCCCGGCAGAATTTTATCAACTCATCGTTGTTAGCTTCCGAGAAGTGCCGATCCCGCTTGGCGTCTCCCCTGCTCCGTTTAATTTCTGATCGGTTCCGCTTCGGCGGCTTGAAGTAGTCTTCATCGTCTGGTTTTATGCCATACAACTTCCCCAAGGCTTTCGCCTCGGCCTGAATCGTCCATGCAGATAGATCCTGGTCAACTCGCACCTGCAGCCACTCGTTGACATACCTTTTTGCTTTCTTCAGCGTCGTACATTCCGGGTATTTTTCCTTGACATACTTCAAGAAGTACTTTATGTGCTTCCAGTAGGTCTTGTATGTGTTGACCGAGAAGATCTTATCATCGGCTGTCCCATTCAAAACTGCCTCGCGCTTGCTTTCGCCAAGCGCTAGCATAGATGTCAATTTCTCATACGCCTGCTGGTGCAGATCCTTCGAGTATGATTTGTTTTTTCGCCCCAAATAGTAGCCCCCTTTTCATTACGATATATAACTTACATAAGTTATATATCGTATATACTTTATTTCCATTATATCAATTATTTACATTATATAAACGTTCAAGCTAAGCCGCTTCACGTCAGTTTCCGAAGAAACCTCGACGATCAGCAAAGTACACTTTTTTAAGTCTTATGTGTGACTGTTTTGAAGATTTCTCTTCTACACTTTTTTCTTGCTTATGTGTGCAGCCTATTTATTAGCGTCTACGGCAGTTGAGGTTCTGTCGAATCCTTTTCCGAGGGATCAGCTCTCCAGTGCTTTCTACAGTACACTGGCAACGTTCAGTAGGTGGATGGTGAACAGATGCGTTCTGCTTACCTGTGCTTTCACAAAGATTACTCGCAGCAGGGTCCATGATGTGCTTTCCAATTCACAAAGGTTACTACGGCAAGCCCACACATCACAAAGGTGCATCATACCTTTTTAGCGGCTCTAAAATGAAAACTGCTAAACCCCCGGCAGCTACCGGGACGCTCTAGGCCTAATTACTATTTATACTCGCCCAGACGAGTTTTCTGTAAAATTCACTGAGCCTTTCCCGCCGCTCAGTATTTGCAGTAAATATCCGCTGCCTCATCAACGGAAGTTCCATCAAAAGCCGTATTGAACGCTTCCACGACCTTTCTAGTGTCTGCCTGATCCAGACCGACGATCTGTGCCACCCGGAGAAAATAGCCCACACAGGCATCGTTACTCCAGATTTCAGTGTTCTCCATCATCGCATCGGTGAAGCTGGCTCCAGCCGAATCTTTCGGCGTCATTTTTGCTGATTCAACCTTTCGCATATAGTCCTTAATTGTCATTTGTTTTCCCTCCCAGCCAGTTCTAATTTACCGTCCTTTTCTGTTCAAGCCCATCTTACCATACTATGCTGATAAAGTCAACATAAACCGAGTATATACAGATATAACGGTTTACCCGTTCACGCCATTGCGCAAACGGGTAAACCGTTATTAGGCATCCAAGATGCCAAGAGTTCCCCAGCGCACAGCGCTGGGCGGGGTAAACCCCGGGCGTCTGCGGACGCCTCCCCTGCTCGATGGCGACAACGAACCGCCCTTCCTGTCGGCTGTCCGTTGTCGTCACCGAGCAATGCGCTCATCGAGCATTCGCCGTGCCAGCGAGAAAACTCCGGTATCGCTGCTGCCTATACAACCGATCGTGCGGGTTTTGTATCGCCGTTTGGTTTCCTTGACAATAATTATTTAGTATGTATAATATAATTATGGACACACTAAGATTTGAGTGGGACCCTAACAAGAATGAGATCAACAAGAAGAAGCACGGCTTATCCTTCGAGGCAGCAAAGGAGGTCTTTTACGACGAGTTTGCCATTCTATTTGACGATCCGGATCACTCCATTGAAGAAGATCGCTTCCTCATTATCGGATCAATCAAATCGCAGAAAATTTGCATTGTGAGCCATTGCTACCGCGACAACGAAAACTGCATCCGTATTATCTCGGCAAGGCAGGCAACCAAAACCGAGCAACGTATTTATCTCGATGGAATTTGAGGTGATAGTATGAGAGATGAATATAACATCAGCGAGCTGAATCCAAGAAAAAATCCCTATGCGAACCGGCTGAAAAAGCAGATTACCATCAATATCGACGGCGGCACCATCGACTACTTCAAGTCTCTGGCCGACGCCAAAGGCATCCCCTATCAGACCCTGATTAACCTCTATTTGAGAGACTGTGCCGATAACCACCGGCAACTCCAATTATCCTGGCAGTAATGCTTCTGCACGAATTTTTTCGGTCAATAAAACCACGCAGCATTGTACAACAGGATATGCTGATCGCCGCGCACGCTAGATTTGAAGATATGATTCTGGTCACAAACAACGTCCGAGAGTTCGAGCGCGTTCCTGATCTGGTCGTTGAAAATTGGATAGAGTAACTCCTCTACGTTTGCGGGCGTGCGCAACCGCAGAGCCGTATTTTTTCGTCAAAAATGTATATCTATCTATCATGTTGCGTCCCCACGCAATACGCACGAAAAGGCAAAAGAAGCAAAGAAACCGGCGGCCATTCAAAATGGTCGCCAGTTTTTTATGAAATTTGGAAGATCTCGTCTTTAATCTCTGTGAAGCATTCACTCCACTTTCTGCTCCATAAGATACAACGACACGCGAGACTGGATCCGTTCGGCCGTTGTCTTTTCGTCGATGGCTCCATCGAGATACGCCGCCATTTCCTCCAGAATGATTTGCTCGATGGGCTCGGTCGGATAATCCGGTTTCTGTGCATGATCGACTAGTGCATAAAACGTATCAATGTTTTCCTGAGTGATCTTTTCCTGCGCCAGAAGCTGTGCAAACTGCTCCTGTAGCACCGTATCACTGACCGGAAGATAATTCATGCTTTGCTGATAGGACTCCGATAGTAAATAGCTCAAAAATGCCCATGCGCCCGCCTTCTGTTCGCTTTTTGTGTTGATAGAAAGCAGACTGTTAAAATCGAGCTGGCATCCGCTATCATAGTCACTGGGATACGCATAATACACATATTGCTTCAGCTCAGGGTACACATAGCGTCCCGGCTGATAGACGATGCTGTCTGCGGATAAAATGACGTAGTAGTATAAAAGGCCGTCACAGGTGGCAGCAACGTCAAGATTTTTCGGCAGCGCGTCCAAGGCTTCCTGCTGCCGCCGCAGAAGTGCAAGCTGTGCATAGAACGAATCACACTCGAAATTGCACGTTTCCTGCGCCGCGTCCACATAGTCGATCGCGCAGCGCTTCGCCATCTGCGAGGAATAATCTGAGTTACGAGCAAATGGATACAATGTATCATCGCCCTGCTCACATGCCCGCAGAACCGTCTCCGGTCTGCAATCTGGAAGCTGCTCGGGGTCGGCAGCGTATGTCAAAATTGTATAGTCAACCGGCAGGCGGTAGACGCCACCATTTTTCTGCACCTGACGCAAAACGCTTGGTCGGATTCTCTCCAGCGGCTTTGTGCTGTCTGCTTCCATCCACCTGGTCAGGTCTTCAAAGAACACAGCGTCATCCAACTGCGCCCACTGTGTATCATAGAGCAGGTACATATCATAGCCCTTGCCCGCACCAAGCTCCGTCAGTGCCAACTCGGTTTGCTCGTCCGATTCCGCCGCAGTGATATCTATACGGTACTGCGGGTACAGTTTCTGGAAGTTTGCAGCCGCAATCTCGATGTCATACGAACCGGTGCCTGCAAAGAGAGTGATAACCGTTGGGTCTTCAAGCGTTTCTCCTTCTGGCAGTTTTTCGTAGAAGCACGCAGCCTCGACATCGCTGTTCCACGCAAAAAAGCCGGACTCCGTTTCCAAGACAGAGCGGTAATTGTTGACGGACGTGTTCGCGTTGTCTGCCCAGTGCAGAATCGCCGTCAGCTTCCCGGCATCAAAATCCGGGCGAAGCAGATACTCGCCGCTGATTAAGAGCAACGCCCCGTCTTCCGCCTTTCCCATACCCTGAATGTCCAGTCCGTCGCAGGAAAATTCCGTTTCTGTTGCCAGCGTCTGCGCGTTCAGGCGGACAATCTTCTCCGTCTGATAAATTGCATCGCCCTCCACGCGCACGAAGACCGCGCCGTCTACGCAGACGAGCTGCAAGAGCCGCCCACCTATATCGCCGCTTTTTGCAAGCTGTGTGCCGTCAGCGCCGACCCGAACGACCGCGTCACCGAACAGGATAAAATAGTCCGTTCCGTCGCTATCCAGCTCATACGGCGCATCTGCGCCGCACTCTGCCAGCGGGATACTACCGGTCAAATGCTCGGTTTCGTCGTAGAGATAAATCGCATAACCGCCATCGCTGGATGCCTGCACGGATTGTTCATCATCCGTCCCGGCAAAGAACAACGGATTGGCTCCTGCCATCAGAGCAAGCGTATCGTCGGTCTCGCACACGCTGTAGATATATTCTGCGTCCGGCAGCTCCAAGGCTTCGCTGTTTCCGTTCGCGTCCGTAACGCCCAGCTTCGCCGGTGCATTGGAAAAGGAATAGACCTTGCCATTCCAGACGCATTGCCCTTCCGGATACGAAATTCCGATTGGATTTAAGTAGGGCGTTTGGTTGTAGCACTGTCCCTCTGGGAGTCCGGAAACATCAACCTGCGCAGCAACGCTTTCCGCTTTGGGCTGAGTCGATTGCTGCACGTCCGATTCTGCACTGCGTGCGTTGCAGGCGGTCAGGAAAAGTAGGAGCAGAAGGAAGATAGAGAATACTGTTTTTTTCATATGTGTCACCCATATAGTCTGTTTGGGCGCACGGAAAACCGTGCGCCCTGTTGCAGGCGGTCTTGTATATCTAGCGGCGGCTTAATCCAGCGTGGCGTAGCCGGTAGAAACAGCGTCCAGCGTGACGCAGCCGGTAGAAACATAGCCCGTTTTATTTGCATTTGCCCCCGTAGCTACACGCACATAGTACCAGGAAATCCCATCACCGTTAACACCCTGAAGGATTCGGACACGATCTCCCTTCAGAAGCGTGCCAAGAACATTTTTTTCGTCTAATTCAGGTCTTGCTCGGAAATTCGCAGCCTCGACAGACACCGTTCCGTAGTTATAATACTGCGGTTCGGCAGCAGAAACGAAGCTGGCACTCGTGCATGCAATCAGCACACACACCAAAAGCAGGGCGATAATACGAGTTTTCTTTTTCATTTTGCTTCTCCTTTCGTTTCATATTCCCATAAGAATTGTTTTCGACTGTCTATCCTCATAAAGCGGCCGCTTTTATAAAGATCATATTGGTGCTGCGAACAGCCTTTTTAGTCGCTCCTTGCAAAATTACGCAGTAATGGCAAAACCTCTCCCTGCGGGTCTCATTGCGTCTGTCCCTATTAATAATTTACATATCCTGTAACTTCTATATCCACGTCCGAATTGTTTCTTATCGCAAACGTATATGTTCCATTTTGGGGAATTTCAATTTTCTCGTTAAACGCTCCATTCTCACCTTTCAAATAATGGAATCTCCCATTCTTATCTACCAAGCCAAAATCCACATCTGCTGAACTTGGAGAATATGTCGCATTAATCGTAACCGTTTCCCCTGCCGCCATTGGAAATCCCGTCTTTGCAGGCTTTAACTCTCCTGCCTTAACCGTTACATCAAATTTTCCCATTGCACGTTCTGCTGCATTAACCGTTCCAGCAAAGCAGCTAACAAGCAAAAGCACTGTCAGCAACGAACACAACATCTTTTTCATTTTATTTCTTCTCAGTCCTTCCATTCAAAATCAAACCCATTTGCAGCTTGATCTGGCATATCAACATCTTCGTCTCCCATATCTACAAATTGTTTTCCAGGCATCTCCTTATTCTCAGATCTCGTTGCGATCCATATGCACGTTAAAGTTATTACGCCAACCACTAATGCAATCGCAACGAATCGAATCTTTCGCTTCCTTTTATCTTTCGCACTTACAGTGGTATTTTTTGTTTCATTCTCTTCTAATGGCGACACCACTTCAATCGGTTTTTCATCAGCCATGTCACTGTCACTGCACAGCCAATCTAGGGATACACCGTAGATCTTCGCCAGCGCCTTCAGCTTGTCCATGGACGGCGTAGTATCTCCACTTTCCCAGCGGGAAACTGCCTGCCTGGACACATCAAGCTGATGTGCCAGCGACATTTGTGAGATTCCAGCTTTATCCCTTAATACGATCAGTTTTTCTCTAAGGGTCATGTGCTTTATACTCCTGATTCTATATTCAAACCCCATCAGATGTAAACCACTTGTGGTTTACATCCAGGCAACTCTGAGTTGCCTCTTTCATTTTCTGACCTTTTCATACTCCGAAAGTGCCGATTTCTGCTGCTCCCGATACTGCAGCATCAAATCACTAAGCAGCTCACTGACGCTGCGCCTTTCGACATAGGCAATTTTCTGAATATCTTCATACAGGCTCGGCAGCACAGACAAACTCACCCGCTTCCGCAGCTCCCGATCCTCTTTCGGCCGACCGCGGCTAGTACTACGCTGCATTGTTTCCCCTGACGGCTGCTGCTCAATGATGCTGCCAACAACAGACGCTCTGCGCCGGCTTTCACGATCTTTCAAATTACCCATTTTCAATATCCTCCCGGTCGAAATTTCCGTTTATGATCATCTTCGCAATTTCCGTGTATTCTTTCGCAATTTCGCTGCTCGGTGCCTGTTCCACAACTGCCAAGCCATCGTAAATTCCCTTCTTCGCCACCGCCAGCCGCTTCACAACGCCGACGAGATTATACTCTTCCTTCAGCAGCGCAAGAATATCTTTATCGTCCGATACCCGTGCATCGTAGAGTGTCGCAATCACGCCCAGCACCTTCAGATCCGGGTTAATCAACTCCTGGATCTCCCGGATGCTGTCCTGCAGCTGCGTCAGGCCACGGTATGCCAGGTAGTCTGTCTTGACAGGAATCAGAACGCCGTCCGCGCAGGAAAGCGCATTGATTGTGAGAATCGAAAGCTGCGGCGGGCAATCGATCAGAATATAATCATAGCTGTCCTTGATTGGCTTCAGCGCCCGGTCGAGGATTTTCTCCCGGCTCGCCCGCGAAAGCATCTCCATCTCCATTGGAGCCAGGTCAATGATCGACGTCACGATATGCAGCCGGTCATTGATTTTCTGTACGCACTCGCAGATCGGCGCACCGTCTTTCTTCAGAACGTCTACAATCGTCTTCGGAACCTCCAGCGGCTCCATGCCGACGCTGATTGTCAGGCTTGCCTGACTGTCCAGGTCGATCAGCAGCACGTTCTTTCCCGCAGCAGCCATTGCAGCGCCCAAATTGTGCGTCGTGGTCGTCTTCGCCACGCCGCCCTTTTGATTTGCTATTGCGATAACTTTCATTGCAGTCTCTCCTTTACGTTATATACTGTATTTATAGTATATAAATTATTGACTTTGTCAATAAAAAAAGGACGACAGACGTCGTCCTTTTTTATTAAGTTGCTTCTAAATTATTAAGATATATTACCGTTATATAGTTGCTATTAAAGGTCCAACTCCTTAAGCGTAGAAGCTACTCTGCACGCTGCACTCCCTACCATATCAGCTTTTCCGCTTGTGAAATTAGCATAGTATGTTGCAGCGCTCCATTTTCTCGTACTATATACGTTCGTCGAAGTACCCGCAGCAATAGTCACATCGCTTCCCTCTACAACACTCCCCGTCGGAGAGGTCTTTGTAATTGTGAATTGAATGGACTTTGTTCCATCATTTTTAATCCACACTTTTGCATATGGATAATCTTTCGTTACCTCGAAACTCTCGTTAATTGTGTCCCCTTCGAGTTCAATGTCCCAGCGCTTAGTACTTGCGCGTGTCTGCGGTCCTGAAATTGCTCGCTCTGCTTCTTCTGCTGAAACAATTTCAAAAATCAAATCACCTACAACAAATTTGTCGCCAACTTCTCCTTCGATTACAATTCCCTCAGAATCATTTGTTTCGTCTACGGCATCGACACACGATACAAAACCGTCATACCCGACCGATACTGCAGCCATAGGTCCTTCACTCGCAGCTTCATTTGGCGTAACTGCCGCCGCTGCAGGAATAATGCAACTTACTGTAACAACTGCAGCACAAGCTACGGCCATAACCCAGTTCATTTTTTTCTTCATAAAAATTATCATCCTTTCGTTTTTTCGTCCTGTGTGTCTTCAATCGTTTCCAAAAAGCCAAATTGTACCTTGGCCTTTGTGTTTATATTTTAGATCTGTAATTAAAAAAGTGAAACCACACCCACTTTACATCTAGGCAACAGACAGTTGCTTTTTCTATATTTGCGCTTCAGCCTTTAATTTCTCGCCTATTTTTGATATAATTCTCTCGCTGCGACTCCTTCCAGCGGAAGGAGGTGAACGCCTTGTCGTACTTAATCGCCTTTGCTATCTCCGTACTGGCAGGCGTAGTTTCATACTACATCTGCAAGTGGCTGGATGGAGATAGTTGACTCCGCAGCACCCGGCCCAACGGTCTGGTCCACCGATAACGGACAAGAAGCCCTCCAGAAGCTGCAACTTCTGGAGGGCTTCGCTACGCCTTGTGTAGTTTTCTTAACCGCCTTTGCTCGGTCAACTGTAGTTTAGCAGATTCCGCTGATTTTGTCAACGGATGATCCTGTCGATTGGCTGTATTCCCGCATTATATTATATACCATATATATAGTATATAAATTATATATCATTTTCCTTTATTTCTTCAAAACAGATCACTATGCGTTCCTGTTCTGGTTAAGCATAGAACAAGCTCATCATTCTTGATCTCATAAATCAGGAGCCAGTCTGGGGTTATATGGCACTCTCGGCATCCGATATAGTCTCCGGACAGGTTATGATCCCGATAGATTTCTGGCAGCGGCCTCTGTTCAGCCAAAATAGTGATTACTTCCTCCAACAGCCGCACATCATAACCTCTCCGAACAATCCGCTTGTAGTCCTTCTTGAAGGCCGTCTGATACCTAATTGTCAGCATTCAGATCCTCCATCAGGTCTTTTACGGAGGAAAAAGACCTGCTCATTCCAATCCCATTCTCTGCATCCTCGATTGCTTTCCTTGTTACAGCGTTCGGCACTTCGCCGCCAATCTCAAAAGGAATGCGATATTCACGCACCGCCTTCTTCGCAAAAATATTAAATGCGGTCGTCATTGTCATTCCCATATCTGCACAAAATGCTTCAAACTGCATTTTTAAGTCGCTGTCCATCCGGATATTGATGTTTGTGCTTGCCATTATCGCAGTTCCTTTCTGCGCTTATCCTTCTCATGTTGTTTGTTGTTCAGCAGACTACGCTAATTTGTCAGCGGATGATTCCGTGATTGGCATCATTTCGAATTTATCTTATATAAATCATATACACTGTATATAGTATATAATTTATATAAGTTTTATGTGTTCAGTCCTCGTAATGCCCTCTACATGAAAGGATCACAAGCTGTTCCCCTTCCACCGTATAAACCAGCCTGTTTGTCTCGTCAATCCGTCTGCTCCATTCCTTAACGTGACGCAGCGGCTCTGGCTTTCCGATACCTTCAGAAAGACCATTCCTCTGGATGTCCGCAAGAAGCTGGTTGATCCGCTTTAATGTTTTTCGATCTTCCGTCTGCCAGTACAAATAATCTGCCCAGCCGTCCGGAGAGAACGTAATATTATTATTCATCCTGTGCCATTGCCTCCAGTTCGGCCATGGACTTCACGATACCATGCCCGGCGCGAACCTGAGCAAGCCCACGATCCAACTTCCGCAGATACATGGAGTTTCTTTCAGCCTTCTCCATTTCACCGTACCGTTCCTCGCTGATGATTACCACGTTCTTATCTTTCTTCCGCGTGTCAATTACAGTTTCGTCAATCATATTGTCTCACTCCTTGCATTGTTTCTTGTCCTTTTCATTGTGCCACTTATTATGAAGACGCCGCACAGCCTCATTTCCATTTTTTGGGCAAATATGCCCCGCAAAAGCAATCAATAATTGATATAAAGTATATAAATTAAATAATATATATACTTTATATCACATAAATCCGCTATTTCTTTTTGGCTCAGTACTTGTTATACTATTTCCGTGCAAAGAAGAAGGATTGCGCTCCATGAGGATGTAATAGGAGGGAATCTGCATTTATGATTACACGCAAAGAAATTGACTTGGCTGCACCGCTAACAACGCCACAAATAGAAATGCTAACGGCTCTCGCAGCCTCTCCATCGACCGCGGATGTAGACTGTCCGGAATTAATGGCAGCACAACAAAACAGCTTCCATCGGATCATCCGCAAAACGGAATCCCGCTTTGTCTCAGGTGACACAGATACATCGAAAAAGTAGCGTTATTTTCTGAGACAATCATCAGGCAACCTTGTCATAAATCTATATATCGTAAATATTTTATATAACGTATATACTTTACGCAAAGTATATACGTTATTTTGTTTCCCACCACTTTCGGATCGTCTTTGGATCCAGCCCAGTGTCTTTATGGCAATCAGCTTTTTTACCAGACGGATTTGCCTTTCTCCATTCGTAGACTTTCATCTGTGCCGTTGGGCGACCATCCGCAGCCTTCATTGGTATCCCTATTGCTTTCATATCCTCTTTTCGCCTCCGCGCCAAATAGAGATGCTTTTCCTGCGTTAGCCCGTTTCTTCTGTTCCGCTCTATATGAACGTCCGTCAGCGCCTCTATATCGGAAATCGTAAAGTTGTAATATTCCCGGTCATACGCCTCCAGCGCACTCTTAATATCATCCTCAGTCAACGCATTCTCATGTTGCACCATCTGGAGATCCTCAAATGCAATCTGCATATCCTTCCGAAGCTGCGCCTTCGGAACATCGCATTTATAGGCGTAAATTGCCATACACATCAAAAAGAAATACCGGTGTCCGCCCCGGATTGATAATATCTGCCGCAGCCACCAATGGTAAAGTGCATACGGATCGTCGCCATGTACCTTTCCTGCAATGTCCCATTTTTTCGGGTACTTTTCGCCCTTGACAATAACTCGCTCATACCACTCCGGATACGCTTCCCGCGCTGCCGCTCTCGTTATCTTCGACGGTCTAAACGGCTTATTGACATCCACCCGATTTTCCGGTCTGGCATAAGCGTTCAAATATTCCAACGTCACCGGTTCGCCGGTCCGAAACGCCACAATCTGATTGCCATGCTTTTCGTTGATGCTGCCAACCATGCGGAAGCTCTGGTTGATGGACTGATACTGAATCTCTTTGTTTTGCGACGTCGCCTTGTATTCCCACATCCGAAACGTAAGATCATACTTTAGGCTTTTCAACTGGATTTTAATATTCGGGTATAGATCGATCGGCTCCCGGAAAAAATAGCAAACGTGCAGACCGGTCCCTGACAGAACGAGATACGTCGGCATCGGCAAGCGGCGAAGCCGCGTCGGATCGCCGCCAAATCGCAAAAATAAATTTCGCAACTCTTTCAGACCAACACCATCCAAATCGAAGATCAGTGCGTTCATCCGCTGCGCGTGCTCCAGCTTATTGGATTTCCCGCGATAGGACAGTCCGCTGCACAGCGTCAGCGGATTTTGTTCGATAAATTCCATGTAATCATTTTCCCACTGATCGGAGAACATGATTCTTCGGCGCATTCGATTAAAACCATCGGACGTTTGCTCCCGATACAGATAAATTGCGTTGGGATGAGAATAATCCATATGCTGCTCGTCAGATCGCTCGTTATTCGGGAACATCTCTCTGTAAAAATCATAGCCGCTGACCTCCGGAAATTGAGAACTCAAATACTCATATCCTTCAGTGTAATTCTGTGTCATACACAAAGTCCTCCCAGTAAAAGAAAAAGAAGCAAAAAGAAAAGTCCGCTGCGGCGGGGATTCCAAACCATCCGGATTTGCCCACCGCCTTTCCCACAGGCTTACGCCTGCCGGTACGCCCACAGGATTCCCCACACCATAAAGGCGTGGAGAATCCTGATGGACGACCTTGGAAAAGACCGTGGACAAATCCTACCCTGCTATCGGATGGGCTGCGCCCCCCGATCCAGCACCCAGCAAATCGCTACAAACTGCTGACCCCTGCTCGCTTCCTAAAAAGAGAAATTTTTTATTTTTTCGCAACAAAAATCCAGCCCCTGTTCTAGCCTTAGACCCCTATAGGGGGGCTTAGATTATCAATAGCTTTTTCCCTATTTTTTGACCGTTATTATAGCCTGTCCAAAACGCGATTTCAAGGGTTGCGGACAGGCTATTTTGCTATCCATTTTTCGTTCCAGCCCGCATATCTGCGGGGACGATTCCAAGCGGTTTTGTGTGCTGAATGATATATTCCCAATAGCCAACTCTATAGTTTGCCCGAAGCTGCCGTGAGAATAGCGTATTGTGCGCTGCTTTGATTTCTTTCCAGTTTTCCGTTTCGATTAAATTCTCATAGCTGCTCCCGCTGCAAATCATCGTAATGCCCACGTCCGCAAGCAAGCCATTTTTTCTGGCCAGAAGATCTTCCTCGATCAGCTGCCTTGCCTGGCTCTCTGTAAAATCGACCGAGTAAGGACTCTGAAGTACCGTCTCCCATACCTTTGCCGTCAGCAGCTTATTCCTGCCGGTTTTGTACCGTATTTCTTTTTCGGAGGACATCACGACAACATACCCGGTATGTACCTTTTTCGGTCGCAGCCCTCTATCCGCATTTGCTCTTTCCCGCGAAATTCTGAGAAGGTTCGCGTTGAGGGCGCGCTGGTCGGCGATTTCAGCCGTTTTCCGCTCCACCTGCTGTAAAAGGTCGTCTATCTGCGCTTGCGCCCTCTGTGCAGCTCTGTCGGCCTCGTGTGCCGCCTCCTGTTTTACTCTGGATATCTCCCGCGCAGCGGCTCTTTCTGCTTCCTCTTTTTCGCGCTTGGCTCTATCGCGCTGATTTAGAAGCATCTCATATTCCTGCCTTGTTTGAATTACATGGGTACACTCACCATCAAGGCTATCCAATGTTTTATAGCCTCCCATTCGTTTCCTTACGTACTCGATGCCTCATTCGCCTCCCATCAAAGGCCGCGGATATAGTTGTCCGCTACAACACTGATTCTATTATGCCCCAGCGCCTTGCTGCAGACCAGCATAGCAGCCTTGTCCAGCTTCTTGCCCGCTTCATCCTTGCGGCAAGTGTAGACGTCACTCTGATATCTTTTTCCGGTTCCTTTATTCACCCGGTCAAACGGAATTTCACTGATCTTTCTTGCATGAGCTTTGTAGATAGCAACTGCGTAATCTGAGCGGTAACTATGAATATCCGCGCATTGGTGAATGAACTGCCAGACCTTTTCATCGGGCAGCGTGTTCTTCATCCGGTCGATGATCTGTGTCTGATTTTTCCCTATAATGGGGCTTACGCGCTCCCTACCGCCTTTTCCGTTTCGCACATGGATGAAATACTCACCGTCAAACATTCGCGTGTCCTGCAGCATCTGAAGCCGCTTCGTGTCACCCGGCGTCCGCTTCTGCTCTGGGATCTGTTCCAGCGCCGTGATCTGCGCTTCGATCTGTTCCCGTGTCACCAGATCCGTTCCCTTCAGATCCGCAAGCTCGCTGCGCCGCAGCCCGGTTCCCCGGCAGAATTTTATCAACTCATCGTTGTTAGCTTCCGAGAAGTGCCGATCCCGCTTGGCGTCTCCCCTGCTCCGTTTAATTTCTGATCGGTTCCGCTTCGGCGGCTTGAAGTAGTCTTCATCGTCTGGTTTTATGCCATACAACTTCCCCAAGGCTTTCGCCTCGGCCTGAATCGTCCATGCAGATAGATCCTGGTCAACTCGCACCTGCAGCCACTCGTTGACATACCTTTTTGCTTTCTTCAGCGTCGTACATTCCGGGTATTTTTCCTTGACATACTTCAAGAAGTACTTTATGTGCTTCCAGTAGGTCTTGTATGTGTTGACCGAGAAGATCTTATCATCGGCTGTCCCATTCAAAACTGCCTCGCGCTTGCTTTCGCCAAGCGCTAGCATAGATGTCAATTTCTCATACGCCTGCTGGTGCAGATCCTTCGAGTATGATTTGTTTTTTCGCCCCAAATAGTAGCCCCCTTTTCATTACGATATATAACTTACATAAGTTATATATCGTATATACTTTATTTCCATTATATCAATTATTTACATTATATAAACGTTCAAGCTAAGCCGCTTCACGTCAGTTTCCGAAGAAACCTCGACGATCAGCAAAGTACACTTTTTTAAGTCTTATGTGTGACTGTTTTGAAGATTTCTCTTCTACACTTTTTTCTTGCTTATGTGTGCAGCCTATTTATTAGCGTCTACGGCAGTTGAGGTTCTGTCGAATCCTTTTCCGAGGGATCAGCTCTCCAGTGCTTTCTACAGTACACTGGCAACGTTCAGTAGGTGGATGGTGAACAGATGCGTTCTGCTTACCTGTGCTTTCACAAAGATTACTCGCAGCAGGGTCCATGATGTGCTTTCCAATTCACAAAGGTTACTACGGCAAGCCCACACATCACAAAGGTGCATCATACCTTTTTAGCGGCTCTAAAATGAAAACTGCTAAACCCCCGGCAGCTACCGGGACGCTCTAGGCCTAATTACTATTTATACTCGCCCAGACGAGTTTTCTGTAAAATTCACTGAGCCTTTCCCGCCGCTCAGTATTTGCAGTAAATATCCGCTGCCTCATCAACGGAAGTTCCATCAAAAGCCGTATTGAACGCTTCCACGACCTTTCTAGTGTCTGCCTGATCCAGACCGACGATCTGTGCCACCCGGAGAAAATAGCCCACACAGGCATCGTTACTCCAGATTTCAGTGTTCTCCATCATCGCATCGGTGAAGCTGGCTCCAGCCGAATCTTTCGGCGTCATTTTTGCTGATTCAACCTTTCGCATATAGTCCTTAATTGTCATTTGTTTTCCCTCCCAGCCAGTTCTAATTTACCGTCCTTTTCTGTTCAAGCCCATCTTACCATACTATGCTGATAAAGTCAACATAAACCGAGTATATACAGATATAACGGTTTACCCGTTCACGCCATTGCGCAAACGGGTAAACCGTTATTAGGCATCCAAGATGCCAAGAGTTCCCCAGCGCACAGCGCTGGGCGGGGTAAACCCCGGGCGTCTGCGGACGCCTCCCCTGCTCGATGGCGACAACGAACCGCCCTTCCTGTCGGCTGTCCGTTGTCGTCACCGAGCAATGCGCTCATCGAGCATTCGCCGTGCCAGCGAGAAAACTCCGGTATCGCTGCTGCCTATACAACCGATCGTGCGGGTTTTGTATCGCCGTTTGGTTTCCTTGACAATAATTATTTAGTATGTATAATATAATTATGGACACACTAAGATTTGAGTGGGACCCTAACAAGAATGAGATCAACAAGAAGAAGCACGGCTTATCCTTCGAGGCAGCAAAGGAGGTCTTTTACGACGAGTTTGCCATTCTATTTGACGATCCGGATCACTCCATTGAAGAAGATCGCTTCCTCATTATCGGATCAATCAAATCGCAGAAAATTTGCATTGTGAGCCATTGCTACCGCGACAACGAAAACTGCATCCGTATTATCTCGGCAAGGCAGGCAACCAAAACCGAGCAACGTATTTATCTCGATGGAATTTGAGGTGATAGTATGAGAGATGAATATAACATCAGCGAGCTGAATCCAAGAAAAAATCCCTATGCGAACCGGCTGAAAAAGCAGATTACCATCAATATCGACGGCGGCACCATCGACTACTTCAAGTCTCTGGCCGACGCCAAAGGCATCCCCTATCAGACCCTGATTAACCTCTATTTGAGAGACTGTGCCGATAACCACCGGCAACTCCAATTATCCTGGCAGTAATGCTTCTGCAAGGCTGTTTTTTCAGCCAGCAAAACTACGCAGCCTTGTACAACAGGATGGCTGTACTTTTCATTGCAAAAAGTACAGCCATCCTGAAATTTTATTATTTCCAACTAAGGCGCATTTCACGAATACGCAGCAGCCTATTGACGAATAATATATATCGTGATATATATTAAATTAGGAGGTGACAGTTATGGAGACTGCAAAGATTTTTGAAAATGGAAGAAGTCAGGCCGTGCGGCTTCCGAAGAAATTTCGGTTCAATACGGATGAAGTGATCGTCCAGCAGCTCGGTGACGCCGTGATCCTCGTGCCGATGGAGTCCATGTGGCAGACTTTTATGGACGGACTGAACAGCTTCACCGACGATATTTTTGAGGGTGGCCGGGATCAGGGCATCCAACAGGAGCGTGAAAATCTGTGACTTATATGCTGGACACAAATATCTGCATCTACGCAATGAAAAACAAACCCGAACACGTATTGCAGCGGCTGAAGAAAGAATTGAATAGCGGCGTCTGTATTTCATCCATCACGCTGGCCGAGCTGGAGTATGGGATGAAGCACAGCTCCAATCCCGCAAAAAACGAGCAGGCGCTGCTTCGTTTCCTGATTCCATTGAGCATCCTTCCTTTCGGAGCTGCAGCAGCTTCGGAATACGGCGAGATCCGATCCTATCTACAAGATAGAGGTACACCGATTGGTCCATTAGATATGCTGATCGCCGCGCACGCCAGATCTGAAGATATGATCCTGGTCACAAACAACGTCCGAGAGTTTGAGCGTGTGCCTAATTTAGTCGTTGAAAATTGGGTTGCGTACCTCGATCGGATTTGAGATGATGTTGTCCTGTTATTACAACATTGTATAATTTTCTATTCATACTGCTCTTTCATATACAAGCTTACCCGAGACTGTATGCGCTTTGCTGTTTCGCTCGCGCTTGCATTTCCTTGTATAAATGCAGAAGATTCATTCAAAATAATATTCATTACTTCTTCATCGTAGTATGTCAGCTGCTCACTTTCTTTGGCAAGATTTATCACTATTTCCATATCTTCTTCCGTTGTCTTAAATTTCGGCTCTCCAGAATTCAGCATTTTGAGGTCTTCGTTCACTAGTGGTGCATATGTCGGCATTCCAGATGCGTTATCTATCAGTATTGGATTTTTAAGTAAATACTTTACAAATTCCCAACACCCTTCAATGTTCTTTGTTGCTTTGTTAATTCCAACAGCTTGCGTCAACCTTATATCCGTTCCGTTGCTTCCATCAACTGTCGGCCATCCAATGTATGATAATGTTTGTCCGCACTCTTCTCGATCAAACGCTACGTCTTGCCCTGTCATTAGCCCAGAAAAGAAGCAAATAAGTTTTCCTCGTATCACCTTTTGCTGTCCCGTTTCATTTGGATCGTAAGTTGCTTCATAGCATCCAGCCTGTACGGCGCTCTCCAAAATGGAGATGAATTCCTCGTTATCGAAATCGCAAGAGGCATTCACAAGATCCAATGCCTTTTGCAAATACCTTCCCCCAATGCTTACGATGAAGTTTTCTGGATTCATATAGTAAATCATGCTCTGGTTTGAATCCAAACTTTTTTCTATTTCCAAATAATCATTTATTGTCCAGCCTTCATACTTCTGCATTGTTTCAGATGAACACGCAAGCGTTTCCGTCCAAAATGTAGGAGACATAAGATATAATCCATTGTACTCGTGCAAAGCATTCCAAATCAAAATATCATTTTCATTTATATCTGGATCTCCAGCTACCAGTCCATCCATATTGTATAACATTCCTGCCCCAATCCATTTAAGCGGTGATATACCTTCAAAGCTGATTATATCAGGACCATCTCCCGCCATTGCCTTTGTTTGCATAACTGTACGAGCCTGATCCAGAGATGCCGCCGCGTCGGCGTAGTCTTCTGTCACAATTTGATACTTTTCATTGGTCGCATTAAATTCGTTTATGCTGCCCATAGTCGAGCTTTCGTTTAGTCCAATACCGCCAACAGTCAATTTTATTTTTTCGTTTAATCTGTCTTGGGGCAACCCCTCATCTACATTTTTTCCAATATCCCATTGTTCCTTTTCTATTGCTTTCTGCTCCAGTTCGCGTTCATTTTTCTCTGTACATCCAGATAGGATTGCGCACATAACAATTAAGACGCTTGCCACTGAAAAAAATAGTTTCTTATTATTCATTTCAACACCTTTATATTCCCCACAATTATGATATCGTT
>OIWV01001076.1_pt1 | contig 24579 bp, 20 predicted proteins | sample 1587751 | NCBI WGS metagenome assembly OIWV01 (sample SAMEA3888913, study PRJEB22519) | human gut metagenome | biome: human gut; feature: human-associated habitat; material: faeces | place: Denmark | collected 2010
CAATCGCTTCCATAATCTCGGATATTAATCGTATCTGCCATCAAGGGGAGCAAACACCGTACCAGCCGGACCGTATCTCCTCCCCTCCCCGGACAGCGATACGGAAGAGCTCCGCCAGAGGCACGGGAAAAGGCACAGAGTTACTCGAACTGATTGCAGTAGAGCCGATAATAGTACCCCTTGCGGGCCATCAATTCGGCATGGTTTCCCTCCTCGATGATTTCTCCGTTTTCGAGGACGAGGATACGGTCGAGGGTACGCACGGTGGAGAGCCGGTGGGCTATCACGAAACTCGTCCGCCCCTCCATCAGTTTGTCCAACCCGCGCTGAATGAGCATTTCGCTCCGGGTATCAATGTTGCTGGTCGCCTCGTCGAGCAACAGTACGGAGGGATTCGCAACCGCGGCACGGGCAATGTTGAGCAACTGCCGCTGTCCCTGGCTCAGGTTCTCGCCGTCGTTCTCCAGCATGGTATCGTACCCGTGCGGCAGCCGCTTAATGAAGGAGTGGGCAGAGGTCAGCTTCGCCGCACGGACAATGTCGTCATCCGTCGCATCGAGGTTGCCGAACCGGATATTGTCGGCTACCGTTCCCGTAAAGAGATGGGTATCCTGCAGCACGATGCCCAGAGAGCGGCGGAGGTCGGCTTTCCTGATTTTATGGATGTTGATGCCGTCGTACCGGATCTTGCCGTCCTGGATGTCGTAGAAGCGGTTGATGAGGTTGGTGATGGTGGTCTTGCCGGCGCCGGTGGAGCCGACGAAGGCGATCTTCTGGCCCGGACGGCCATAGAGGTTGATGTCGTGCAGGACGGTCTTGCCCGGCACATAGCCGAAATCGACGTCCGTAAAGGTGATGTCGCCTTCCAGCTTGTGGTAGGTAGTGGTGCCGTCGTGGTGGGGGTGCTTCCAGGCCCAGATGCCGGTGCGCTCGTTGGCCTCCACGAGGTTGTCGTCCTTGTCGTACTTGGCGTTGATGAGGGTGACATAGCCCTCATCGGTCTCGCTGGGCTCATCCATCATCTTGAAGATGCGCTCTGCACCGGCCAGTGCCATGATGATGCTGTTGGCCTGCATGGACACCTGGCTGATGGGCATATTGAAGCTCTTGTTCAGGGACAGGAACGCCATGACAGTACCCAGCGTGACGCCGCCCATGCCGGTGACGGCCATGGCTGCACCCACCAGAGCGCAGATGGCGTAGCTGATATTGCCCAGCTGAGCGTTGACGGGCATCATGATGTTGGCGAAGCTGTTGGCCTGCTTGGCGCTGTCCTTGAGCTTGTCGTTCAGCTCGCGGAAGCCCTCGAGGGCTTTCTGCTCGTGGGTGAAGACCTTGACGACCTTCTGGCCTTCCATCATCTCTTCGATGTAGCCGTTCACTTTGCCGAGGTCGCGCTGCTGTGCGATGAAGTACTTGCCGCTCTGCTGGGTGATCTTCTTGGAGCAGAAGAGCATCAGGGCTACCATCAGCATGGTGACGATGGTGAGCTGCCAGCTCAGCATGCACATGCTGGCAAAGACGGAAACGATGGTGATGGCGCTGGACACCAGCTGCGGGATGCTCTGGCTGAGCATCTGGCGGAGGGTATCCACGTCGTTGGTGTAGACGGACATGATGTCGCCGTGCGGATGGGTGTCAAAGTAGCTGATGGGCAGGCTCTCCATGTGGGTAAAGAGCTGGGTGCGCAGGTTGCGCAGGGTACCCTGGGTGACGTTGACCATAATGCGGGCGTTGAGCCATGCAGCGAGGATGCCCACCACATAGATGCAGCCGACGCGCACCAGCGCACCGGCCAGCGGTGCAAAGCTGGGGTCCTGCTGCTGGGTCATGGGGATGATATAGTCGTCGATAAGGGTCTGCAGGAACAGGCTTGCCTGCACATTGGCCAGCGCGCTGACCACGATGCAGATGAGCACGAGGATGCAGTGAGGCAGATAATGCTGGAACACCTCTGCCATGATGCGCTTGAGCAGCTTGCCCGGGTTCTCGACCTTCGGACGCGGGCCTCCCATGCCGCGGGGGCCGGGGCCATGGACGACTTTTGCTTTCTGTTCTGCCATTACTGCTCACCTCCCTGCTTGTCGAAGTCGCCGCCGCCCTGAGTCTGGCTGTTGTAGACTTCCTGATAGATCGCGTTGTTCTTCAGCAGTTCCTCGTGGGTGCCGAGGCCGTTGATCTGGCCGTTGTCCAGCACGAGGATGCGGTCGGCATCCTGCACCGAGGAAATGCGCTGTGCAATGATGATCTTGGTGGTGCCGGGGATCTCCTCACGGAACGCCTTCCGGATCTTTGCGTCGGTGGCGGTATCCACGGCACTGGTGGAGTCGTCGAGGATGAGGACCTTCGGCTTGCGCAGCAGGGCGCGGGCGATGGTCAGACGCTGTTTCTGGCCGCCGGACACATTGGAGCCACCCTGCTCAATCCAGGTGTTGTACTTGTCCGGGAAGCGCTCGATGAACTCATCGGCGCAGGCCAGCTTTGCCACACGGATGCACTCTTCCTCGCTGGCGTTCTCATTGCCCCAGCGGAGGTTGTCGAGGATGGTGCCGGAGAACAGGACGTTCTTCTGGAGCACCATGGAGACCTCGTGGCGGAGGACGTCGAGATTGTAATCCCGGACATCCACGCCGCCCACGCTGACAGTGCCGGTCTCGGCGTCGTACAGGCGGGGGATGAGCTGCACCAGACTGGACTTTGCGCTGCCGGTGCCGCCGATGATGCCCAGTGTCTCGCCGGGCTTGATGTCAAAGGTGATGTCGTTCAGGACAGGCTGGCCGGAGCCGTGCTTGTACTTGAAGGTGACATGGTCGAAGCGGATGCTGCCGTCCTTGACTTCCTGCACGGGAGCCTTGGCGGGGGGAAGGTCGGTCGTCTCGTCCAGAACTTCCACGATACGCTTTGCGGAAGCGGCGGACATGGAGATCATGACGAAAGCCATGCTCAGCATCATCAGAGCCATCAGGATGTTCATGATGTAGCCGAACAGAGCGTTCAGCTGGCCGGTGGTCATCGCGCCGTGCAGGATGTACTTTGCGCCGAACCAGCTCAGGGCAATGTTGCAGCCGTAAATAGCCGTCAGCATGGCGGGGTTGTTGAAGCTCAGACGGCTCTCTGCGTTGACGAACTGCTGATACAGACCCTCGCAGGCTTTGGTGTACTTCTCGTTCTCGAAGCCCTCGCGGACGAAGCTCTTGACCACGCGGATAGCGGAGACGTTCTCCTGTACAGAGGAGTTCAGGTTGTCGTAATTCTTGAAAACACGGTCAAAAATTTTGAAGGTGGGGACCATGATGCTTGCCAGCACAGCCAGCAGGAAGGCGATGGCCACCACGAAGATGAGGGCCAGAGGACCGCCGATGCTGAACGCCATGATGAGTGCGAACACCAGATGGACCGGGGCGCGCACACACATGCGCTCCATCATCTGGAAAGCGTTCTGCAGGTTGGTCACGTCGGTGGTCATACGGGTGACGAGGCCGGCGGTGGAGAATTTGTCGATGTTGGAGAAGGAGTAATGCTGGATATTCTCATACATCGCATCGCGCAGGTTGCCGGCAAAGCCGGTGGACGCCTCGGCGGCGTACTTGCCGGCTAGAATGCCCAGCAGCAGGGCGATGGCCGCTACTGCGAAGGTGAGCAGGCCGTATTTGACGATGGCGTTCATATCGCCCTTTTCAATGCCAAGGTCGATGATGAACGCCATGATGGTGGGCAGCAGGATGTCCATGACTGCTTCCAGTGCGGAAAACATCGGCGTCAGGATAGCGGCGCGTTTGTATTCGCCCAGATGGGAAGCAAGCTTCTTTATCATACTTTGAGCCTCCTTTGATAAATTGTTTGGTACGGAACAATTTTATACAAAACAATATTAAAGTCAATGCTTTTTCCAAAGTTTCGGAAAAAGTTCATATTTGTTTCACTTTAGTCCCAGATACAGTTTATTCAGCAGCCGCAGCAGCTCGGTGTTTTCTTCTTCGGTGAGCAGGCCGGCCACATATTCATCGGTCTGGTGGAAGGCCCGCATGGTGTCCTCGTGGAACTGGCGGCCTTTTTCGGTGAGGACCAGCTGCTTGAGGCGGGCGTCCTGCTCCACGCTCCGGCGGGTGATGTAGCCTTTGCGCTCCATGAGCTGCAGGATGTTGGTGACAGTGGAACGGGTGATGGAGAACTCCCGCTCGATGTCCCGCTGGAACACCGGGGTCTCGGAGTGCCGGTAAAGATACTCCATGATCCAGCCGTGCATGGGGGTCACGGCCTCCACGCCATTGGTGCGGGCGATCTGGCCTATCTTGCGGAAAATAAGGTTGTTCACCCGGCGCAGCTGGGCCGGGATAACCTGCGGCGCCTCCCACGGCGGCGCGATGGGGGTGCAGGCGGGTTCAAAGGCTTGGTTCATAGTATCATCCTTCTGGTTTGACTTTTGATGTGAATGTTCGAACGCCGAACTGTTTCACATAAAACTGTTCGATACAGGACTATTATGCTCCAAAAAAAGAGGGCTGTCAACCCTCTTTGGATGATTCGTCCCACTGGCCCAGCCCGGTAAGGATGGAAACGGCCACCTCGGGCTTATTCGTGACCACAAGCTCCGGGTCCAGCCGGAACAGCTGGCGCAGGTCGTCCCGGCTCTCCACGCCCACCGGCCAGGGCGCGACCTTGAAGCCGCGGGCGTGGGCATTGGGGATAAGGTCTTTGTCCCGGAAAAAGGCGTGGTACTCCGGCCCGACGTAATCCACCGGGAAGCCGAACTGGGCCACATAGTTCACAAAATCCGTCTGATAATAATACTGCTGCAAAATTTCGGCCAGGTTCATGCCGGGGAAGATGGAGTAGAGAAAATCGAGACGGTCTTTCAGGTAGTAGATGAGGACGCTGTTCTCTTCGTCCAGACTGCTGGGGTCTTCCAGCAGAGCGGCCGCTTCGCTGAGGGCCTGGGGGCTGGAAAGCTTCTCCACGAGAGGGTCGGTCTTCTTGAGGCCCAGTTTCTCCCAGAAGGTGGCCGGCTGGCTGAGCTGGGATTCGGGGCTGAGGGTCATGGCGCAGGTGGCCATCTGGGGCATCCGCTCTTTCACCCGGCGGAGGGCGCCGTACTCGAAGGAGGTGAGCACGGCCTTTTCTTCCAGCCCGGCGTCAAGGACGGCGTCGATGATCCGGTCCACGATCTCTTCGTCCCGGTCAAAGTAGGGCTTTAACTCAATATGTATCATCCTGAAGTCCTGCGCGACTTCCAGAACCTCTTCGAGGGTGGGGATCTTTTCGCCCGCGAACTCCGGGCTTTTCCATTTTCCGAAATCCAGCTGACGCAGGTCGTCGAAGTCCATATCCGGGATGTTGCCGTGGACGCCGGTCTTGAGGTCGGTGAGGTAGTCGTGGGCCACCACGAGATGACGATCCCTGGTGATTTGAACGTCACACTCGAAGCCGTCCGCACCCAGCGTCTTTGCCAGACGGAACGCGGTCAGCGTGTTTTCGGGGGCCAGATGGGACGCGCCGCGATGGGCGATGATGAGAGGACGCATGGCATGGACCTCCTTAAAAGACAAAAGTTGAAAAATGCGATGCTGTTACCCATGATACACGTTTTCACAAATTTCGTCAATGACGGCGTTTCGGTCAGCAAGGCAGGCAAAAATGGGGCGAAAGTACGACTTTTACCGTCAAAACGACGAAAATTTAAGCTGGATTTTAGCACTTTTCACGAGAAAAAACCAAAAATCGGCTCATTTCTCTCCCATCTGTTTCTTCCCAACGGACAATTCCTGTGATAAGATTATAGTGTAAACGGTGAAACCTCTCCGTCACGCCTACGGCGTGCCGCCTCCCCTATCGAGGGGAGGCTTTGGCATTCCGTAAAGCTTTATCTCTTCGCCAGAGGCTCCCCTCGCTAGGGGAGCTGTCGAGCGATAGCGAGACTGAGAGGTTGTTCCTACGCTGAAAGGTACCTACGGAATAAGGGAAATGGAGAGTTTTGCTATGACTGAGTTCAAGCCCATCAAGGAAGGCAAGGTCCGCGAGATCTACGACAACGGCGACAGCCTCATCATGGTCGCCACCGACCGCATCTCTGCATTCGATGTTATCTTAAAGAATAAAGTCACCAACAAGGGCAAAGTGCTGACCCAGATGAGCAAGTTCTGGTTCGACTACACTCGCGACCTGCTGCCCAACCATATGCTGAGCGTGGACGTGAAGGAGATGCCCGAGTTCTTCCAGCAGCCCCAGTACGAGGGCCGCAGCATGATGTGCCGCAAGCTGACCATGCTGCCCGTCGAGTGCATCGTCCGCGGCTACATCACCGGAAGCGGCTGGGCCAGCTACCAGAAGACCGGCAAGGTCTGCGGCATCCAGCTGCCCGAGGGCCTGAAGGAGTCCGAGAAGCTGCCCGAGCCCATCTACACCCCCTCCACCAAGGCTGAGATCGGCGACCACGACGAGAACATCTCCTACGAGCAGAGCATCGACGTGCTGGAAAAGCTGTTCCCCGGCAAGGGTGAGGAGTACGCCACCAAGCTGCGTGACTACACCATCGCTCTGTATAAGAAGTGCGCTGAGTATGCCCTCTCCCGCGGCATCATCATCGCCGACACCAAGTTTGAGTTCGGTCTGGATGAGGAGGGCAACGTCATCCTCGGCGACGAGATGCTGACCCCCGATTCCTCCCGCTTCTGGCCGCTGGAGGGCTACGAGGCCGGCCACGGTCAGCCCTCTTTTGATAAGCAGTTCGTCCGCAACTGGCTGCTGGCCAACCCCGACAGTGACTATGACCTGCCGCAGGACGTCATCGACAAGACCATCGCCAAGTATGAGGAAGCCTACGAGATGCTGACCGGCAAGAAGCTGTAAGCACTTCCATAAATTCAACAGCTGCCGCCCGCTTTGTGGAAAACGAAGCGGGCGGTTTTTGTGCGGAAAAGTTTTTCCTCTTGAACGGCGCAGTGGGCAGTGTTACAATAACACAAGTAATGGGCAGAGAAACGGCCCTTTGTGTGAGAAGAGAGTGCCGCGCGGACGGCGAAAGGAAACAGTCAAATGGAGATCAGCACGCGGGAAAAGATCTTGCAGATCGTCAGTCGATACGTTATCATCACCCTGAGTATCAGCATCATGACCATCGGCGTATACTTCTTCAAATTCCCCAACAACTTCGTCTTCGGCGGCGTGACCGGCGGCGCGGCCCTTGTGGCAAAGCTCACGCCCCTGTCGGCCTCAGCTTTTTCATCCTGCGCCAATATCCTCCTGCTCATTCTGGGCTGGATATTCCTCGGCAGGGATTTTGCCATCAGCACCGGCTGGGCTACCGTCGTCATGACAGCAGAGCTGGCCCTTTTTGAAAAATATGTCCCCCTCAGCGGCCCCCTGTCCGACCAGCCCATGCTGGACCTGGTCTTCGCCATCGCCCTGCCCGCCATTGCGTCGGCTCTGCTCTTCAACGTGGGCGCGTCTTCCGGCGGCACCGATGTCGTCGCCTTCATCCTGAAAAAATACACCCATATGAAGAACACCGGCGAGGCGCTTTTTATCACCGACCTCGCCATGGTGCTGGCAGCCTGCTTCGTCTTCGACCTCTACACTGCTCTCTACTCTTTCGTGGGTCTGACGGTCAAGAGCCTCGTCGTCGATGCCGTTCTCGAGCAGATGAAGATGTGCAAAGCTATCCTCATCATCTGCGACGACAAAGACCCCATCTGTGACTTCGTCATGCGCAAGCTGGTGCGCGGCGCGACCTATACGCCCTGCTACGGTGCCTACACCGACAGGCCCCACTACATGATCTATACGACCCTCACCCACCGCGAGGCATTGCAGTTGCAGGCATTTATCCATAAGGAAAACCTCAACGCCTTTATCTCGATGCTCAGCACCACCGAGGTCTTCGGCAAGGGCTTCAACCACGCATAAAAAATAATCAGCAGCGCCCGTCAGCGTAGGCATCGCGGCAGTGCTCTCGACCTTGCAGTCTCGATGATGCTGTAAAACGGTCTGTGTAAAGCTCATACGAAAGCCCTCCTGCAAAGGAGGGCTTTCGTATGAGCTCAAATGTGCTATAATAAGAAAAATGTCGTTATTTGGTGAGGAGGCTGGAGTCGAATGGACTTGAAGGAGCAAAAGTATGTCTGCACCCTTGCGGAATGCAAGAGCCTGACCCGCGCCTCGGAGCGGTTGTATATCTCACAGCCCGCACTGAGTCTGTACATCAATAATGTGGAAAAGATTTTGGGGGCACGGCTGTTCGAGCGGAATGGCCGGAAATTCGAGCTGACGTGGCTGGGCAAGCAGTATGTGGAAAAGGCTTCTCAGATGCTGGAGCTGGAGCGACAGTTCGAGGCGGTGAGGTGGCAGACGGAGCGGGAGAATTCCGGGCAGGTGCATATCGGTATCGCACAGCGGCGCGGCATCTGGTTTCTGCCTGCGGTGCTGTCGGTGTACGAGCGGGAGTGGCCGCAGGTGGATGTGGTCATCCGGGAAGGAAATCTGGCCGATTTGACCATCATGCTGAAAAACCGGGAGCTTGACCTTGTGGTGCTGAGCCAGAGTGACGTAACGTCCGAGATGGAGGCTGTCCCGCTGGGCATGGAAGATTTTCTGCTGATACTGCCCGGAGACCACCCGCTGAACGAAAAGGCAGTCCCCGTCGAAGGCTCAAAGTTCGACTTCCTTGACCCGCACCTTCTGAGCGGTGAGACGATATTTCTGAACACCGAGATGCAGAGCGCCCGGCGGGTGGAAGAGAAGATTCTGAAAGATCACAAGGTCAAGCCGGGCCGCATCCGGGTAGTACGCAATATGGAGCTTGGCGCACAGCTGGTGGCCGAGGGTCTGGGCGTGGGCTTTATCCGGCAGGGCTATCAGAAGAACATCCACTATCCGAAGCCGGTGAAATACTACACCATCGATATTTCCAGGTACGGACAGGACGTTGTGGTGGCCTACCGCCGGGATGTGGAGCTGACCAAACCCATGCGAGCTATGATCATGCAGATGAAGGATGCGGCAGAGGAGTATTTGAAGCTTTAATAAACTGAATATAAGAATTCCAAAATGAAGATATAATTTTTTTAAAATGTACAAAGCACCTCCGGTTTGGTAAACTGAAAGTACCAAAAAACGGAGGTGCTTATTATGTTGGAGGAAAAACTGGAGCGAAGCGTTGAGCAGAGCGCAGTTGCCCTGACTGCAATGGCAGACGACTTCTTCGACCACCCGGAAGTGGGTCTGCAGGAGTTTCATGCATTTGAGACCCTGACCGGCTGGCTGGAAAAAGAAGGCTTCACTGTGGAGCGCGGCATTGCTGGTATGGATACCGCGTTCCGAGCTGTCTGGAAGCACGGCGAGGGCGGCCCGAACATCGGCCTGCTCTGCGAGTACGATGCTCTGGCCGGTCTGGGCCACGCCTGCGGCCACCACATGCAGGGACCGGCCATTCTGGGCGCAGCCAAGGCACTGAAAGATGCAGCCATCGACGCACCGTATACCATCACGGTCTACGGTACGCCTGCCGAAGAGAGCATCAGCGGCAAGGTCGTGATGCTGGAAAACGGCTGTACCTTTGAGGAGCTGGATGTGGCGCTTATGATGCACGGCGGCCCGGCCACGCAGGTGGACGTCAAGTCGCTGGCACTCAACAAGCTCAAGATCATCTACCACGGTGTCTGCTCTCACGCAGCGCTCAAGCCCGAAAAGGGCCGCAGCGCACTGGACGGCCTGATCATGGCCTGTCAGGGCGTCGAGTTTCTGCGGGAGCATGTTCCCTCGGATGTTCGGATGCACTATACCATCGTCAACTGCGGCGGCACGGCGGCAAATGTGGTGCCCGGCTATGCAGAAGCGAGTATGTATGTCCGCTCCTACAGCCGCACGGAGTTAGACGGCGTGGTGGCCCGCGTCAGGAAGGTACTTCAGGGCGCAGCCATGATGACCGAGACGGAAGTGGAGATCATCGAGGAAAAGAGCCTTGACAACAAGATCCCGGTGCTGGCTCTCAACGAGCTGGTGATGGAGCAGGCCGAGAAGGTCCATGCTCCCTGCATCCGTTCGGCCCGCCAGAAGACCGGTTCCACCGACTTCGGCAACGTGATGCGCCATGTACCCGGCACCTGCATCCGCGTGGCCTTTGTCCCGGAGGGCGCAGCGGCTCACTCGCAGGAATATCTGGACGCCGGCAAGACCGAAGCGGCCCACAATGCGGTGGTCTACGGCGCAAAGATCCTGGCTCTGACGGGCGCACAGCTCATTGAAGACCCGGAAAAGCTGGAAGCCATCAAGAAGGAATTCCATGAGAATCTGGCCAAAGAACTGAACGGCCAGAGCTGACGCTTTGGTGTGTCAAAAGAGAGGAAAAAATTATGGAAACGAAAAAGAAACAATTCAAGATGCCGCATACATTCGTCATCATCGGCATCATCATCCTGCTTGCGGTCCTGCTGACCTGGATCATCCCGGCAGGCTCCTACACCCGCTTCGAGAACGAAGCAGGCATCAAGGTCATCGACCCCAACGATTTCAACTACATTGATAAGACTCCCGTCAACCCGCTTGAAATTCCTCTGTACATCGTCAAGGCCTTCATCAAGCGCATTGATCTGATGCTGGTCATCATGTTCGCAGGCGGTGCTTTCCACATCCTGACCAAGACCGGCGCACTCCACGCCGTGGTGGCCAAGATGGCGAAGGCCTTCTCCACCCGCGTCTATCTATTCCTGCCCATCCTGACGCTGGTGTTCGGCCTCATCTGCACCACGCAGGGCGTCAACCTGTTCATTGCCTTTGCGCCCATCATGGTCATGATGGCCTTTGCGATGGGTCTGGACTCCATTACCGGTGCATCCATCATCCTGCTGGGCGGCGCGATCGGCTTCTCCACTGGCCCTCTGAACATCAACACCACCATCGTGGCTCAGAAAATCGCCGGTCTGCCGCTGTATTCCGGCGTGGGATACCGCTTTATCTGCTTTGCTGTGTTCTATGTTATCACGAACATCTACCTCATCCGCTACGCACTGAAGATCCAGAAACATCCCGAACTCAGCCCCATGTACGAGCTTGACAAGACCAGCGAGTTCCGCGATGCTGCGGACCTCGACTCCTTCGGCAATCTGGACGCCCGCAAGATCCTCATCATGCTGGTCTTCTTCGCATCCCTTATCCTCATCGTCTACGGCGGCATCAAGCTCGACTGGGATATGTCTGAGACTGCAGCTGTTTTCCTCGCACTGGCTGTCATCGAAGGCGTACTGGGCGGTTTCGGCCCCTCCGCAATCTCCAAGGAGTTCCTTGAGGGCTGCAAGAAGATGCTGGGCGCTGCCTTCATCATCGGCATGGCACAGGCCATCAGCAGCATCATGAACGCCGGTCACATCACCGATACCGTTGTCCATGCACTGGCAAACAGCCTGAACTTCGTCCCCACCATCCTGCTCGGACCCGCTATGCTGCTGGCAAACACCATTATCAACGTCTTCCTGACTTCCGGCAGCGGTCAGGCCGCAGCTGTCATTCCCATTCTGGCACCTCTGTCCGACCTCGTGGGCGTTACCCGTCAGACTTCGATCCTTTCCTTCAACTTCGGCGATGGCTTCTGCAACTACGTCCTGCCCACTTCCACCGCTCTGATGGGCATCATCAGCGCCGTGAACATCCCCTATGACCGTTGGATGAAGTTCATGTGGAAGCTGTTCCTCATCTGGCTGGCCGTCGGTTCTGTGTTGCTGATGATCGCACAGGCGATCCACCTCGGCCCTATGTAAACCGGAAGGCGGCAAAAAATCAGACTATGGAGTCAACAATAAAAGAAATCAAAAATCCTTGGCTCCGGACGCTGGTTGAGTATGGCCTCATCACCGTCAGCATCTGGATCATGGTCATCGGCATCTACTTTTTCAAATTCCCGAACCACTTCGCCTTCGGCGGCGTGACCGGCTTTTCCACCGTGTTCAGCCAGCTGCTCCACTGCTCGGCAAGTACCTTCACCACCGCTGCCAACTACGCGCTGCTGGTACTGGGCTTCATCTTTCTGGGCAAGAGCGTCGGCGTCCGCACCGTTTATGCGACCATCGTGATGTCGGTGAGCCTGCAGGCGCTGGACGCGCTGGTGCCGATGCATGGCACTCTGACCGACCAGCCGATGCTGGAGCTGGTATTTGCCATTATGCTCCCGGCGATCGGTTCGGCAATCCTGTTCAACATCGGCGCATCCTCGGGCGGAACGGATGTCATCGCCATGATTTTGAAAAAGTACACCAGCATGAACATCGGTTCTGCCCTGATGGCAGCGGATGTGGCGGCTGTGGGCCTCTCGTTTGTAATGTACGGCCCCTCCACCGGTCTGTTCTCCGTCATGGGTCTGGTGGCCAAGTCGATGGTGGTGGACAATGTCATCGAGAATATGAACCTCTGCAAGTGCTTCAACATCGTGTGTGAGCACCCGCAGCCCATCTGCAACTTCATCATCCACGAGTTGAACCGCAGTGCGACCACCTTTGAAGCGCGCGGCGCGTACTCTGACGCCCACAAGACGGTCATCATGACCACCATGCGGCGCAGTCAGGCCATCCGCCTGCGCAACTTCATCCGCCAGCAGGAGCCGACAGCCTTTATCATGATAGAAAATTCCAGCGAGATCATCGGTAAGGGCTTCAACCCCGTGTAAAAAAGGATCTTTCCGCAGCAGGCAAAACGCACAGCCAGTGGTTTTGCCTGCTTTGCACTACCCCTTCCCTTTTTGGATGGATAAGGATTCCATCTTTTCATTTCACAAATGCCGCTGGGTGCGGTAGGATAGAGCTGAGAAAAAGGCGAAAACAGCGCCGGATGGCATCTCGTGCAGGAAAGGAGGGAAAATGGAAGAGAAAATGCGCGAGCAGCATGACCAAATGGAATAAATCTTGTGTACAAGAGAAATTTTTGGCGATTCTTAACGAATATTAAGACTGACGCTATGCCTTTTGTAAGATTGTCCGATTATGATAGAACCATCAGGAGCGGCGCAGTGAGGCGCTGCCCCGCAAGTACGGTATAACGATTGAAGAAACCACCTGCCAAGGAGGAAAAAAGCATGGAGATCAAGAAAGCAGCCACGGCTGGCACTCTGGAATCCAGCGACTGCATGGTGACCGTCGAGCCGGGTGAGGGTAAGATCGATTTCTCCCTCGAAAGCTCTGTCATCCATCAGTACGGCAACCAGCTGCGCAAGGTCGCACTGGAGACCCTGAAGAATCTGGACATCGACAACGTCCGCATCACCATCGTGGACAAGGGCGCACTGGACTGTACCCTGAAGGCCCGCATCGAGGGCGCGGTGTTCCGCTCTGTTGACCAGTATGAGAATCTGCCTTGGGGAGGTGCCATTCGATGAATAATCCGAACAAGAAGCGCCTGCGCCGCACGATGATGTTCCTGAATGCGCAGAAGCCCGGCCTCATCAAAGACCCTTACATCTATAAGGCTGACTCCCTGATGCTGGACCTCGAGGACGCTGTCGCCGAGAACCAGAAGGATGTCGCCCGCTTCAGCCTGTATCACGCCCTGAAGACCGTGGATTACCGCGGTGCAGAGCGGGTCGTCCGTATCAACGGTCTGGACACTCCCTACTGGCGTGAAGACATCCGTGCCTGCGTGGCCGGCGGCTGCGATTCCATCCGCATCCCCAAGACCGAGCACGCCGAGGACGTCCGCCGCGTGGCTGCTGCCATCGCCGAGGACGAGAAGACCTATGGCCGTCCCGAGGGCGAAGTCCTCATCATCGCCGCTCTGGAGTCTGCCCGCGGCGTCATGAACGCTCTGGAGATCTGCGAGAGCGATGAGCGCCTGTTCGGCATCGCACTGTCCGGCGGCGACTACACCAAGGATCTGCAGACCCACATCACCGGCACCGGCATTGAGCTGATGGGTGCCCGCCAGCAGATGATCATTGCCGCCCGTGCAGCAGGTGTGCAGTGCTTCGACACCGTCTTCACCGACCTGAAGGATATGGACGGCTTCCGCAAGGACGTGGAGAACATCCACCTGATGGGCTTTGACGGCAAATCCATCATCAACCCCCGTCAGATCCCCATTGTGCATGAGATCTTTACTCCCACTCAGAAGGACATCATCTTCGCCGAGAAGGTCGTCAAGGAGATCGACTCCAAGAAGGCACTGGGCATCGGCGTCTTCACCGTTGACGGCAAGATGATCGACATCGCCTTCTACGACGGTGCAAAGCGCACCATCGATCTGGCAAAGGCATCCGGCGTGTATAAGGGGGATTTGTAATTATGTTGAACGCAGTCGGCAGAGAAATTCCCGAAGAGATCCTCGAGCGCACCGGCAAAGAGGTCTTCCAGGGCAACAATTATAAAGACGGCAAGGCCTTCCAGAAGGCCAGCCCGAAGGTCACCCCCGTGATGCGCAATGACCACGACAAGATGGTCAAGGACATCCACGAGGCTCTGGTCAAGTGCAATGCCCACGACGGCATGACCGTTTCCTTCCACCACCACTTCCGCGAGGGCGACCTCGTGGTCTGCATGGTGATGGAAGAGATCCACAAGATGGGCTTCAAGAACATCACCCTGAGCGCAAGCTCTCTGGGCAAGGCTCATGACGCCCTCGTCCCCATGATCGAGGACGGCACCATCGTCAACATCGAGTCTTCCGGCGTGCGCGGCAAGATCGGCGATGCCATCTCCCACGGCAAGCTGAAGGGCCTGGCTACCATGCGCAGCCACGGCGGCCGTGTCCGCGCCATTGAGACCGGCGAGACCCATGTGGACATCGCCTTCATTGGCGCACCCTCCTGCGACGAGTACGGCAACTGCTCCGGTATGGGCGGCAAGACCAACTGCGGCGTCCTGAGCTATGCTTACGTGGACGCTGAGATGGCTGACTATGTCGTCGCTGTCACCGATTGCCTCGTGGACTACCCCAACTACCCCGCAGAGATCAACCAGACCAAGGTGGACTATGTCTGCGTCGTGGACCAGATCGGCATCCCCGAGAAGATCGCTACCGGCGCTGCAAAACCCACCACCGACCAGCGCAAGATCCTGATGGCCGAGTACTGCACGCAGGTCGTTGCAAACACCCCCTACTTCAAGGACGGCTTCTCTTATCAGACCGGTGTCGGCGGCGCATCCATCGCCTCCACCATCTCTCTGTCCAAGATCATGGAAGAGAAGAACATCCATATGGGTCTGGGCGTCGGTGGTCTGACCAAGCCCATGTGCGAGCTGCTGGACCGCGGTCTGGCCCGCAAGCTGGTGGATACGCAGGACTTCGACCTGGACGCTGTCAACAACGTCACTTCCAATCCAAACCACTTCCCCATCTCTGCTGGCGAGTACGCAAGCCCGATGAACAAGGGCGCTTTCGTCAACAAGCTGGATTACGTCATCCTGGCCTCTCTGGAAGTTGATACCCACTTCAACTGCAACGTCGTCGTCGGCTCCGATGGCATCATCACCGGCGCACAGGGCGGCCATCCCGATACTGCACAGGGTGCAAAGTGTACCATCGTCATCGCTCCTCTGCTGCAGGGCCGCATCCCGGCCATCTGCACCGACGTGACCACCGTCACCACCCCGGGCGAGAGCGTGGACATCGTCGTTACCGACTACGGCGTGGCCGTCAACCCCAAGCGCCCCGACCTGCTGGAGGCTCTGAAGGCCGCTGACTGCGTGCCTCTGAAGACCATCGAGGAGCTGCGCGACATCGCCTACTCCATCGTCGGCGAGCCGGAGAAGGTCCAGTTCGGCGACCGCATCGTGGGCATCATCGAGGCCCGCGACGGCACTGTCATGGACGTCGTCCGCGAAGTCAAGCCTTTCTCTTTCCGCGAAGATTGAGTGATATAGCGTAAAAGCGGGAATGTGGCTTGCCAACCACGCTTCGGAATGGATTCACGGAGATTCCTTCGCTCTTCTCACCCCCGCTTTTGCGGCTAAATATGCACACAAACTTCATGCGATTCTCCTTTTTCAAGGTTTTGTGTTTTATACCGGCATAAAACCAGAGAGCAGCCAACTGCACCGCGCGCAGTTGGCTGCTCTTCTTTGTTTCTATGAAAAAATAAATGACGCGCTTACGGCACGAAACGATAGCCGACGCCCCGGATGGTGATGATGTGCTGGGGCGTGCGGGCGTTGTCCTCTATCTTGCTGCGCAGGCGGTTGATGTAGACCATGATGGCGTTGTCGTCCACAGCGATGAGATTGCCCCATATCTGCTCGTAGATCATGTCCTTGGTGAACACCTGCTGCGGGTGGCGCACAAAGAGCAGCAGCAGGCTGCGCTCTTTCTCGGAGAGGTTCAGCTCCACATTGTTTTTATAAAAGCGCATGGTGGTGGTGTCGCAGAGGAAAGGCCCGCAGCTGATCTGCTGGTTGTTCTCCTGCGAGAAGCTCTTGCTGCGGCGGATGAGGGCCTTGACCTTTGCGCCCAAAATCTGGGGACGGAAGGGCTTGGTGACATAGTCGTCGGCGCCCAGCGAGAGGCCGTACATGAAATCGTAGTCCTCGTTGCGGCCGCTGATGATGATGACCGGCGTGGTGACGCCGTTGCGCCGGATGGTCTGGATGACATCGAATCCCTCCATGTCGCCCAGCGTGATGTCCATCAGGATCATATCCAGCGTGCTGCTCTGCCGCGCGATGAGATCCAGCGCCGCCGCGCCGCTGTTGACGACGAGAGGGTCCATCTCATTGCTTATCATAACTTTCGATAAAAGTTTGCAAATCGCTGGATCATCGTCTACAATAAGAACATGATACGACATGATAACTCCCTGCACTTTTCTGACCGGAAAATTTGTTTCACTTGCGATAAATAAAATTATAACATTTTTAGACAGGAAGAGCAAGACCGCCCCAAAGGAGGACTCGATATGAAGGAGAACGCCCCGAAAAAGATACGCTTCCAGACGCTGCGCACCCTGTGGGTGCCGCTGGCCATCGGCGTCGTCACGGTAGCCGCACTGGCTGTCGTGGTGGGTGCCGTCTGGAAGGACTACCGCACCGCCATGATGGACAGCCAGACCCGGCAGATGGAGCTGGTGGTGCAGAGCACCGCCGACAGCATCCGCGTCCTGCTGGAAGAATACGCCGACCGGCTGGACTCCATCGCCGGAAAAGCGGAGGCCAGCAAAGCGTTCCGCCCCACGGTGGCCCGGAGCGATACCATCCGGGACGTCTGGCTGGAAAACAGCAACGGCGAGGTCATCTACAGCTGCTACGGCATCAGCGCCGTCTGCGATGTCCTCATCACCCGGACGGAGGACATCTCCTACTGGCAGTACCACAGCGGTGACGAGCACTATCTTGTGATGAAGAAGAAGGCCGGGGATGAGACAGCCTGCCTCGTGGTAGACTCCACGGTCATGTATCAGCAGCTCATCTCGGAGATCCATGTCGGCAGGAACGGCTACATCATGATAAAGAATGACGATAACCTTGTGGTCATGCACCCCGAAGCCGTTCAGTGGGGCATCAAGGTCGTGGAGGGCCGCCAGCGCATCTATCAGGGGAAGGAACTGGACATGAGCAGTCTGAGTGAGCTGCTGCGCGCTCAGCAGGAAGAGGAATCCGGCACACTGGACTACTACTCCTACTGGTGGGCCGACCCGGATCTGCCCCGGGTGCATAAGATAAGCGCCTTTCGTCATCTGGACGTGGGGGGCAGCTTCTGGATCGTCAGCGCCGTGGTGGACTACGACGATTTCTACGAGCCGGTACAGCAGAGCTTCGTGAAGGTGGTCCTCATCTTCGGCGGCGTGGCGCTGGTGCTGGTGCTCTTCATGTTCCAGATGTTCCGGCTGCAGGAGCGTGACCGCCGCAGCGCGACCGAGATCAGCAATCTGAAGACCCTGAACCAGACCCTCGAAGAGCTCCACCGCAGCGAAGAGTCGCTGGCCCACGGCCAGCGGCTGCAGATGATGGGGACCCTCACCGGCGGCATCGCCCATGAGTTCAATAACTTCCTGACCCCCATCACCGGCTATGCCGACCTCATCATGGCCGACGCCGACCCGGGCAGCGAGATCTATGACAACGCGATGGAGATCAGCGAGGCGGCGCAGAAAGCACAGGAGGTCGTGAAACAAATTTCCTCCATGAGCCGGAAAAACGTGGAGACGGTCTACGACGCCGTGTCGGTGGAGGGACTGCTCCATCGGACCCGGAAATTGGTGGAGACGAACTGCCCGAAGAACGTGGAGCTGAAGGAAGAAAATGAGCTCAGCGGCGAATGCGTTCTGGGCAATGCGACCCAGCTGCAGCAGGTACTGCTGAACATCAGCATCAACGCCATCCACGCCATCGGCACCGAGGGCGGAAAGCTGACCATCCGGGGCAGTGTTGTGCCGCGCAGTGAGCTGGCGGCGCTCTTCCCGGAAGAGAAGATTTCCGAGGAGTGGTCGAGCTACGTCTGCCTGAGCGTCACCGACACCGGCTGCGGCATGGACAAGGAGACGATGCAGCACATCTTCGAGCCCTTCTTCACCACAAAGAAGACCGGCGAAGGCACCGGCCTCGGCCTTGCTCTGGCGGACCAGATCATCCGCACCCACCGGGGCCGTATCCGGGCGGAGAGCACCATCGGCAGAGGCACGACCTTCTATGTCTATCTGCCGGTGCTGGAGCAGCAGCAGGAGCGCGAACAGCTGCAGTGGGGCGTGGACAGCAAGCTGCGCATCCTTGCGGCGGACGACAACAACAAGGTCCTCGACCTGCTGGACAAAGACCTCAGTGCGCTGGGCCTGAGCGTGTCCACCTGCTCCCGCCGGGGCGAGCTGCGCCAGCTGCTGGAGCAGCAGCCCTTCGACGTCCTTGCCGTCGACGAGAGCCTGATGAGCAGCAGCGGCGTGGATTTCTGCATGGCCATCCGGGGCCGCTACCCGGGCATGACCCGCATCGTGATGACCAATGCCCCTACAAGGGAGATCGTGGACGCCCGCAGCCACGGCGTCATCGACGGCTATGTGGTAAAACCGGTGTCGGCGTCTACGCTGCTGGCCCAGATACGGAACAGCCGGAAAGAATAAACAACGCAAAAGGCGTCCGAAAGGACGCCTTTTGTGTTGCACTCTATTGTATCCAACCTTCCATACACAATCTTACAGGATATTAAGGAATTTCTTAACAAACCGTAACGAGAAGGGCTTTGGGCTGTAAGTTTGAGTCTGTATACTGGAACCATAACGAACGGGAATGATTCCGGAGGATAAAACGGAATGCATCCCCGGCAAATGAAAAAAGGAAAGGAAGTACAAACCCATGAGTGATACGATCCTCGCTCTGCTCGGCTTTGCAACGGTGATTGCGGTCATCGTCCTGCTGCTGCGCAATGTCACGGTCCCTGCACTGGCATTCGTCAGCGTCTCGACCATCACCGCAGCCATTCTGGTGGCTACCGGTGCTTTCACCCTGGATGAAATGGCTGGCTTTATCAAGGAGGGCGTCAAGGGCGTCCACGGCACGGCTGTCCTGTTCATCTTCTCCGTCCTGTTCTTCGGCGTCATGACCGATGCAGGTATGTTCGACAAGATCATCGGTGCGCTGATGAAGAAGGTCGGCAACAACGTCGTCGGCGTTGCTCTGATGACCTGCCTCATCGCCATCATCGGCCATCTGGACGGCGGCGGCGCTTCCACCTTCCTCATCACCATCCCCGCCATGCTGCCCGTCTACAAGCGCCTGCACATGCGCCGTGAGACCCTGCTGCTCATCTGCGTCACCGCAATGGGCGTCATGAACCTGATGCCCTGGGGCGGCCCCACCATGCGTGCTGCAAGCGTCATCGAGATGGAGCCCAACGACCTGTGGTTCCAGCTCATGCCCATGCAGATCGTCGGCCTGGTGCTGGCTGTCGGCACCGCCATCTTCTGGGGCCTGCAGGAGAAGAAGCGCATCGCAAAGCTCGGCGATGCCATCGTTGCTGAGGACGCCGGCAAGTACGACGACTCCGACGACGGCAAGAAGGACGAGGCTCTGGCTCGTCCCCAGAACTTCATCTTCAACGTCATCCTGACTCTGGCCGTCATCATCGTGCTGGTCCTGGACATCTTCCCCTCTTACTACGTCTTCATGGTCGGCTGCGCTCTGGGCATTCTGGTCAACTACCGCGGCAAGAAGCTGCACAACTCCATCATCAAGAGCCACGCTTCCGCTGGCCTGAGCATGGCTTCCACCATCCTGTGTGCCGGTGTCTTCCTCGGTGTCCTGAGCAAGAGCGGCATCATGGAGAAGATGGCCATTATGATGGCCAACGTCATCCCCGCCTCTCTGGGCCGTTTCCTGCCCATCATCATCGGCATCCTGAGCGTGCCTCTGGCTCTGCTGTTCGATACCGACTCCTACTTCTACGGCCTGCTGCCCGTTCTGGTCAGCGTTGGCAACCAGTTCGGCGTCAACCCGGCTCACATCGCCATCGCAATGGTCGTCTGCCGCAACTGCGCTACCTTCATCAGCCCGGTGGCTCCCGCTACCTATCTGGGCATCGGTCTGGCCGGTGTCGAGATCAAGGACCACATCAAGTACTGCTTCGGCTGGCAGTGGGGTGTTTCCATCGTTTGCCTCGTCGCTGGTCTGATCCTCGGCGTCATCCACTTCTGATAAACTGAGTTCCCGCCCGGCTGCCCTTCGTTGGACGGCCGGGCATTTTTGCAGGATACTTTTTACCACTTTTTTCCAAGGAGGCTGCTGCAATGCGTGAGACCCCAGTCTGCACCGCGGCCGATGCCATCTACAAGCTGGCGGCGGGCAATCTGAAATATCTGAACGCGGAAAACGGGAGCGGCGATATTTCCCGCCGTATCCGGATGTCCACCTGGGCGAAGGGCCAGTCGCCCTACGCCATCATCGTCACCTGTTCGGATTCCCGGGTCATCCCGGAGAACATCTTTTCGGCGGGCATCGGTGAGCTGTTCGTCATCCGGCTGGCGGGCAACGTCATCGACGACCACCAGCTGGGCAGCATCGAGTACGCGGCCGGCCATCTGGGCTGTCGGCTGGTGGTGGTGCTGGGCCACACCCACTGCGGTGCAGTGGATGCCGCCATCAACTACGAGCCCTCCGGCTATATCCGCTACATCACGGACGAGATAAAGAAGGCCATCGGGGATGAAACAGACCCCTACAAGGCCAGCTGTCTCAATGTCCGGCACAGTGTGCAGGAGATTGAAAAGAGCCTGTGCATCCATAACATCGAGGAGGAAACGGGCCTGCGGGTCGTCGGTGCGATGTACCACATCGAGGACGGCAGCGTCGAATTCCTGTAAGGAACTCCCAGCATTGCGGCGGAACGGCCCTTTCCCAGACCGGGAAAGGGCCGTTTCTTGTGTTTGACAATCGACGGCTGTCAGTTTATACTAACGCTGAAAAAGCTGATACAACAGGAGGACAGGACAATGGTTCAGGTAGACCTTATCACAGGATTTCTCGGGGCAGGGAAGACCACCTTCCTGCGCAGATACGCGGCATGGTGGGCCGGGCAGGGCGTCAAAGTCTGTGTGCTGGAAAACGACTTCGGCGCGGTGAACGTGGACGCCATGCTCCTGCAGGACCTCGAGGCGCAGGGCGTGGAGCTGGAGACCATCAGCGGCGGCTGCGACTGCGACACCCACCAGCGCCGGATGCGGACGAAACTCATCTCCATGGCCATGCGGGGCTTTGAGCGGGTCATCGTGGAGCCCAGCGGCATCTTTGACGTGGACGAGTTCTTCGACGTGCTGCGGGACGAGCCGCTGGACCGCTGGTATCAGCTGGGCAATGTCATCGCCATCGTGGATGCCCTTCTGCCGGAAGAACTTTCCCCGCAGGCAGAATATATCCTCGCTTCCGAGAGTGCATGGGCGGGCAGTGTCCTCCTGAGCCGCTGTCAACTGGCCTCTGACGCGCAGAAGCAGGGGGCAGAAGCCCATCTGGCCCGTGCGCTGGAAGCCTGCAAGTGCTCCCGGAAGTTCGGCCCGGAGGAAATTATTGCGAAGGACTGGGCCGATCTGACCGGCGACGATATGGCCCGCATCGCAAAGTGCGGCTACCGGCAGGCCAGCTGCGAAAAGCTCCACTTCGACGCGCATGATGCTTTTACCTCGGCCTACTTCCTCGAGCTGGGTCTGCCCCGTGCTCAGCTGGAAAAGAACATCCCGTCCCTCTTCACCGACCCCGCCTGCGGAAATGTCCTCCGTGTGAAAGGCTTCGTGGAGGATGATGGTCAGTGGTATGAGCTGAATGCTGCCGCCGCCGGTCTGACGGCGGCCCCTATCCCGCAGGGACAGCAGGTGCTCATCGTCATCGGCGAGAGGCTGGACAAGGCCCGGCTGGAAGAAGACTTGAGACAATGAGTTTTCCACAATGAAACAGATCATTGTGCAATATTGATTGCGCTGACCCTCCTGCAGCGTTATAATAGAGAAAAATAAATCAGGAGGCCGTTTCATGAGCACTTCGACCACCCAAAAGCCGACCACCCGCCGCATCGTGGGCATGGTGGTGGGCATTGTCATTATTGGTCTGGGCATCGCCCTCTTCAAGCAGTCCCATCTCGGCAACGACTCCATCAGCGCGCTGAATATGCGCCTCGCCGAGCTGCTGGGCATCTCGCTGGGCGTGCAGAACATCTGCACCAATCTGGTGTTCTTGGTGGTGGAATTCATCTGGGGCCGCAAGTACATTGGCCTGGGCACCCTGGTCAACGGCCTGGGCTGTGGGTTCATCATCACTTTTTTCTACGACATCATTGCGGGCTGGTTCGGCCCGGCCGAGCAGCTGCCCATCCAGCTGCTGTGGGTCGTGATCGCCGTGCCTGTCACAGCGTTTGGCTGCTCGCTGTACCAGACGGCCGACCTGGGCGTTGCACCTTACGATTCGCTGGCTCTGGCCCTGCAGGACCACCTGCACAAGCCTTACTTCGGCTGCCGCGTCTTTACCGATGCACTCTGTGCGGCCATCACCTTCCTGCTGGGCGGCCTGGTCGGCATCGGCACCCTGGTCTGCGCCTTCGGCCTTGGACCTTTCATCCAATTCTTCAATGGCGCGTTCTCTGAGAAGGTTTTGCAATATAAACCTGTGGAAACTTCTTGATTTGTTCCTAAGAGGTGCCACCCACTAAAAAAGGCCCTGCCTCAAGGTAGGCAGGGCCGGATAACCGCACAAATATAATCACATAACTCGTTCAAACACCGCAATCACCAGCGGCATGGTCACGATGGACAGCAGCGTGGTCAGCACGTACAAAGCCCCTGATTCCTCCATATCGCGGTCATACAACTGCACCATCGAGTTCAACGCCGAACATACCGGCGTAATGCCGGACAAAAACACTGTCATCAAAATCGCCTTGCCTTCTGGGATCCAGGTCTGCGCTTTCAGCAGCCATAACAACCCCAGCGTCACCATCGGGTACAAAATCAAACGCAAAAACACGGTCAAATAATACCGCGGCGTAAGCACCAGCTTTTTCAGCGGGAAGCGGTCAAGATTTGCAATCAGGCTCTGGATAATGCCGGGGGTATGGCTGGAGCCGCCGCCGACAATAACAACTTTAAATCCTTCCATTTTTGAAACCTCACATTCGTTTTGCGATCATGTTTCTGATTTTACCCTTGCGCGCGCTTTGGAGAGTGACTATAATATAATCGATATGAACATTTTTTTAAAGGCGTTTTGAAAGTTTTGAACCAGTTTGCCCAAGTTGAAACAATTCCAGAGTCTGAAAATATTTTCACACCTGCTAACGGAGGACATCATGGACTTTTTCACCCGCATTGCAGAACACACTCCCCAGCTGAACAAAAACGATAATGAGCTTCTTTCTTACTGCATTCGCAACCACACCGAGATCGCCAATCTCAAGGTGACGGAACTTGCGGACCGGTTGTTCATCTCACCGGCTTCTGTCGTCCGCTTTTGCAAGAAGCTCGGTTTCAGTGGTTATTCCGATTTTAAGGCATCTTTGCGCATGGATCTGTTTGAGCCGGAGGAAACGCCGCGAAAGTCTCACCCGACCGACTTTTTCCGGGATATCCACAAAACCATCGAGATGGTTCCGGAGGAGACCGTAGAGCGTATCGTAGAGCTGATCCACTGCAGCCGCCGCATTGAGCTGTATGCCGTAGGCAGCAGCAGAATGCCCGGCTCCGAACTTGCAAAGCGGCTGCAGACCATCGGCAAGGCCGCCTTCTGTTACGATGACAGCACCCTGATGAATATCAGCGCCCGGCAGCTGACTTCCGATGATCTGGTTCTGGCCCTTTCCATTTCCGGCGAAACAAGTCTGATCATTGCCGCTGCAACGGTTGCCAAAAGCCGTGGTGCCGCATTGGTTTCCTTTACAAATCTCGGCAGCAATACCCTCAGCGGCATGGCAGATGAAAACCTGTATGTCAACGCCACAAACTTTGTGTGCTCCGGCATTCAGGTGCAGTCCCGCGTACAGCTGCTGATGCTGTGCGAATACCTGTTCTTCCGCTACATAGAGACCTATGGGGACGAGCACCAGCAAAGTATCGGTTGACGCCATTTCACCGCAGCGCACAGCCAACGCTCTATTCCATCAACAAATCTCCCACGATAAAAAACAGGGCCGCCGCACAAACGATGTGCGGCG